>Ga0315316_10002909_pt1 | contig 12394 bp, 10 predicted proteins | sample M160m3416metaG_FD_203702 | JGI IMG/M metagenome (GOLD analysis project Ga0315316, IMG submission 203702) | Ammonia-oxidizing marine archaeal communities from Monterey Bay, California, United States - M1 60m 3416 | ecosystem: Environmental > Aquatic > Marine > Intertidal zone | place: USA...
CGGCTGGCAAATATGCGTTAGGTATTTCAGATCGTTCTGGTTTTGCTTACAAACTTAATGAGATGCGCCTGGAGTGGACGGGTGCTTTAGTTGGCCCGGATGAATGGGAAAAGAAACAACCTCAACTAGACCCTCGAAAGCACGTTACTGATCCACAAGCGTTAAAAGATCCACGGCCTACTACACCAATGGTTTTATCCATTTATGTAGGAGTGCCTAATGTGGCGGATAATGGAAACTGGAAGCCTATGAATTGTTTTGGACAAGTAGGCAACGTAACGGTGACAACAACCTAATGGCCTTTACTTACGCACAGTTAAAAACAGCACTTCAAGATTACACACAAAACAGTGAAACGTCTTTTGTGACCAATTTGCCTGTTTTTATTCGGTCTTCGGAAGAACGTATTTTAAAGACCGTTCAATTGACGTTATTTCGTAAAAATTCGTCTGGAAACATGACTCAAAATGATGAGTATTTGTCGATGCCGACAGATTATTTAGCGCCTTTTTCCTTGTCTTATACCGATTCCGACAACGACAAACATTTTTTGGATTTTAAAAGCGTTAACTTTATTCAATCTTTTAACCCCGACAGCACCACTACGGGTGGCCCTCGTTATTACGCTAATTTTGATGTGGAAAACTTTATTATTGGGCCTACCCCCAACGATAATTTTGTTGTTGAGTTACATTATTATTATCGCCCTACGAGCTTAACCGCAGGAGCGGATGGAGACACCACTTGGCTCAGTAAGAATGCGGAGTTAACGCTGTTGTATGGGGCTTTAATAGAAGCTTATGTTTACATGAAGGGTGATCCAACCCTGATGCAAGAATACGAACAGCGTTTTGGAGAATCTTTGGTAGCCTTGAAGCAATACGGGGAAGCTAAAGAGGTTACTGATGAATACCGTACTGGCATGGTTATTCGGGAGAAAACATGAGTCAGGCGCAGGTGGGGTTCGGGCCTACCTTTAAGGTGGACGTTCAAACTACGCATAACAGGGGCTTTACTCCAGAAGAGGTTGCCGAGCGATGTGCGAAAAAGATTGTGAGCATTTCTGATTCGGTGACTGATCCGATGGTGAAGGCTCAAGCAGAGGCTTTTAAAAGCCAAATAACGAGCTTAATTGCAGTTTATATGAAGGAAGCTATAAAAAGTGACAGGACGACGGTTTATAATGCGATTAAGAACGCAGGTCAACCCAAATTAGCCGAATTGATTAGGAGATTATGATATGGCTTTCACCGGAAACTTTATGTGTACCAGTTTTAAGGTAGAACTTATGAAAGGTGTACATGACTTTACAAATAGTTCAGGCAACACTTTTAATATAGCGTTGTATACCAACAGCGCGTCTTTTACCGCTGCTACCACGGCTTATACTGCCACCAATGAAGTAACAGGGACCGCCTATGTAGCCAAAGGCAATGCCTTAGTAAATGTTACGCCTACCAGCACAAGCACTACAGCCTTTACCGATTTTGGGGATTCTACGTGGAGTACCTCAACCATTACGGCGCGAGGGGCAATGATCTTTAATGACACCGCTGCTGGCGATCCGAGTGTAGTGATTCTGGATTTTGGGGCAGATAAATCCTCAAGTGCTGGTGATTTTGTAGTTGTAATGCCTACTGCTGATTCGTCGAGTGCCATTATTAGGATAGCTTAATGGCCGGAGTAACCGTCGGCCTTGAAGGCTGGGGCATTGGTGCATGGGATTCCGGTTCATGGGGGAAGACCAGTGCCGGACAGGTAGGCACCGCTTCTGTTGGAGCAGCCACCGTTACAGGAGATGCCAATGTTTCTCCTACGGGTCTGGGCGCAACAGGTAGTGTAGGTAGTGTTACGGTTGCTGTTGTTTTTCATATTAATGTAAATGTTACAGGAGTAGCGGCAACAGGACAGGTTGGAAGTGCAGCAGGAAGTATTCCAGTAAGCGTTTATTTACAGGGCTGGGGTACAGGAGATTGGGGTGATGCAGGTTGGGGGTATGCCAATGCTGGATCAGAAGCAACGGCCTCGGTGGGAACGGCAACGATTATTTCCCACGGTACAGTCACCTTAACAGGACAGGCGGCTACGGGGTCAGTAGGGGCAGTTTCGATTGTCTCTAATAACAATATTAGTGTTACAGGGCTGGCTGCAACAGGGTCGGTAGGCAGTGCAAGTGTTACGGGGGATAGTTCAATCTCTGTAACAGGTTTAACAGCTTCTGGGTTAAGCGGCACAGTAACGGTAACGACTCAAAACAAGTATAGTGTGACAGGAGTACAAGCAACAGGTTATGTATCCGGTGTTCAAATTTGGCAGGAAATAACGCCTTCACAGGACGCTAATTGGACGGAAATAGCCGCTTCACAGGACGCTAATTGGACGGAAAAAGCCGCTTAATATGAGGTTTAACTATTATGGCAACTTATGTAAATAATTTAAGACTAAAAGAAATCGCCACTGGCGCTGAAAGCGGGACGTGGGGCACATCGACAAATACGAATCTTGAGCTTATCGGTGATGGCCTTGGTTATGGTACTGAACAGGTAGCTGCGGATTCCAATGAAACCTTTACTATGGCTGATGGGGTCGCAGATGGTGTACGGGGAATGTACCTTAAATTCACGTCTGCTGGTTCGTTAACAGCAACGCGCACCTTGACACTTGGCCCTAATACGGTTTCCAAGGTTTGGATAATTGAAAACGCTACCACAGGTAGTCAGATCATTACGATCAAGCAGGGTTCAGGCGCTACTGTTAATATAGCTAGTGGCACGAAGAAATTAGTGTACACAGATGGGGCAGGGGCTGGAGCCGCTGTGTATACGGGATTGGACGCAGATACTGCTGGTGCTGACATAGCTTCGGCAACGGCCACCGACCTCACCGCCGCTACCGGCAATACAGTAGTCATTACAGGCACAACGACAGCTACAAGCCTCACAATGAATGTGGGTCAGCAGATGATACTGCTACCTTCTGGCGCATGGCCTCTGACGTATCACGCAACGACAATGAATATTAACGGAGGGGTGAGTTATACCTGTGCTGCTGGCGATAGGATTTATGCGGTCAAAGATTTAGCGGGTGTTATCCGAGTGTCAGTGTTTAAACAGGATGGCACTGCGCTTGTCCCCGGAGCAGCCTCATCAGTGGCAGTAGGTGACATCACTGGCGCTGGTACTGGAGTATTGACAGCCCTAGCAGTCAACGTAGGCTCTGCGGGCGCTCCTGTCGTGTTGAATGGTGCGCTAGGCACACCATCAGGCGGTACAGCTACTAATCTGACGGGACTACCTCCTGCTGGTGTAACAGGTACAGCCGCCATTCTAGGTGCTAATACTTTCACCGGAATCCAAACAACGCCAAATCGAACTTTACCTGCTGGTGGACAGGACTTATTAACTGTGCCTTCTGTTGACAACACAGCAACGGGGCAAACAACGTCTGCTTTTGTTTCTGGTTATTCATCTTCCGCTATTGGTGATTTGGTTTATCTAGCATCCGACTCTAAATGGAAACAGGCCGATGCTAATACTCTTGCTTTATATAACGGATTGCTCGGAATTGCTCTTGAAGTTTCTGCGGCAGACGCAAGTTTGCTTGTCGCTCTTTCTGGTTCATTTGTTTATGCGGCAACAGTATTCCCAACATTTACGATTGGCTCCCCCGTTTACATGAGCGAGACAGCCGGACTAGTGACGAATACAGCGCCAACGACCACGGATGCGGCTAGGCGTATTGTTGGTTGGGGAGTACACGCTGATAAACTGTATTTTAGTCCTTCACAAAACTATATAACGCACACTTAATTATGAATAAACTAAACAAACTTCTTGCCTCCAAGTCACCGGAAGAAACACAGGCTATTAGTCTAGTTGAATTTCTAACCGTTGAGCCGCATGAATTCACAGTAATTAAAGGCGATAATCAGCTTGATATTGATATAACTTCAATTTCTACTGATAAAAAAATGCTTGTGGTAGAAGCTAACTGCAAGCTGAATGGGATAGCTGTATCCACTAATAACCCGCTATGTTTTGTTGGCGCTGTCATCCTAGTATCTGATGGAACTTTTGAATCATCTTTTAATGAAGACCTACAGAAAACAGTTTCTATTCCAAATTTTCACGAGGATGCGAAGGCTGCGCTAGAGCAGCACGTACTCACCGCTTTAGAGTCATCTGTTTTGGGGGATTCATCATGGGGACGTTAACCGTTTTTACACAGTCGGAAGGATATGCCAATCGATATTATAGTTATGAAACATGGAGTGTAATGCACGCCGGTGCGGGTACTGGCGCTTCTAACCCAACTGGCGGTGCGGGTGTTCAACTAACTCAGTTCGTTACCGGCCCTTCTACAGGTAACTATCAACAGATGAACAGAGGTATGTGTACCTTTGACACAAGCGCATTAACTAGCGCCGCGACTGTTACAGCGGCTGTTTATAGGGCTAATCCCAATCTTCTGGCCTCGACGTTTTTCACTGGCCCAGTTAATGCCGCCCTCAAGATAGGCGTATACGACAGCACTCAGGCTTCTGATACAACGGTGGTAGCGGCTGACTATCAAGCTCCGGGTACGACTTTACAATCTGACTTTATATTTTATTCAGCAATGACTCAAGATTCGCAGTTTGAGCTTACATTAACTTCCACGGGTCGTAGCAGTATTTCAAAAACCGGAACTACTAAGTTTGCTATTTATGAAGGAACATACGATGCTCCTAACAGCGCCCCTCCTTTTAGAGCTAGTTCATATTGGTATATTAGTGTTTACAGTGACTTTGGTAATGCCACTTATTCACAACAACTGGTTATTACATATACGGGCGACCCAACGGTTACTACACAAGCCGCTAGTGATGTCCTTCCAACTTCTGTAACGGGCAATGGAAATATAACAAGTATAGGCGGAGCAAGTCCGACTCGGCGCGGGTTTGCTTACAAGGTGGGAACGAGCGGAGACCCGACAACATCAGATAGTGTCTCATATGAAGACGGCTCTTTCTCGACAGGCGCGTATACATTATCAATCACAGGTCTAACCGAATCGACCAGTTATAGGGTAAGAGCTTACGCGGTTAATTCCGTAGGAACTAGCTATGGTTCCACGGTGCAGGAGGCTACCCCAGCATCTACAGCAATAAAAACAATCGACGGCCTTGCTAATGCTTCAATAAAAACAGTTAATGACTTGGCAATTGCGTCAATGAAAACATGGGACGGTCTGGAATAGCGAAAGCTTTACGCTGATTCGGGGTTAAGGCACTGGTCTAATGAATGGTAATTATTTATGCCTTTAACAAAGCTACAGTTTCGACCGGGGGTTAATCGGGAAACCACTTCCTACACTAACGAAGGAGGCTGGTTTGACTCCGAGAAAGTGCGATTTCGTTTCGGCTTACCCGAAAAGATCGGTGGATGGGCTAAAACCTCTTCTTATAGCTTTTTAGGCATTTGTCGTGCCTTACACACTTGGGTAAATCTCTCTGGGACAACGCTTACCGCCGTAGGCACTACCGTCAAATACTATATCAATGAAGGCGGTCAGTATTATGATATTACGCCTTTACGCAGTACCACAGCCGCTGGAGATGTCACCTTTGCTGCCGTTAACGGCGAGTCTACTCTTACCGTTACCGATGCCAGCCACGGCGCTGTTGTAGATGATTTTGTCACTTTTGCAGGAGCCGCCTCTCTCGGGGGTCTAATCACCGCTGGGGTGCTTAATCAGGAGTATCAGATCACTGAGGTTGTTAACGATAACAGCTACAAAATTCAGGCTCGTAGTGCGGGTACGTCGATTCAAAGTATTACGGTGGATGGTCAACTTGCGCCTACTTTAGTGACGGCTAACGGCTCTGACACCGGCAATGGTGGCGCTTCAACCATTGGCTACTATCAGCTTAATTCGGGTCTGACACTTTCCGTTCCCGGTACAGGCTGGGGCGCTGGCACATGGGGTCGTGAAACGTGGGGATCAGGAATTTCTGCGTTTTCTATCACCACAGAGTTACGGGTTTTTACGCAAGATAACTTTGGTGAAGACCTTATCTTTAATGTCAGGGACGGTAATATTTATTACTGGGATACAAGCGCAGATACATTAGGGACGGATCGTGCTGTACCCCTTACTGCCGTAGCCGGTGGGAATTTGTGGGTAAGTGGAACCTCTTATGTGGTTGGAAACACAGTTTACTCCCCGAGCAATTACCGCAGCTACGAGTGCGTTGTTAATGTCAGCGGAACCACCGACCCTAGTGCAGATGCCACTAACTGGACAGAAATCAGCGATGCAACCACGCCCACTAAAGCCAAGCAGGTTCTGGTGAGTGACAGGGATCGCCATGTGCTTGTTTTTGGGGCTGATCCTGAAAATGATATTGGCACTCAAGACCCTTTGCTTATTCGCTTTAGCAGTCAGGAGTCGGTGACGACATGGGCGGCAACGGTTGAAAACACGGCGGGTGATCTACGGGTTGGTGCGGGATCAGAGATAGTTTGTGCGGTAGAAACGCGCCAACAGTTGCTTGTGTTTACTGACGTGTCGCTTCACGCCATGCAGTTCTTAGGTCCTCCTTTTACTTTTGGCATTGACCAAATATCCGAGAACACGACGATATCTGGCCCGTTAGCGGCAAAAGCAGTGGACGATGCTGTGTTCTGGATGGGGGTTGAGGAATTTTACGTGTACACAGGGCAAGTGCAGAAACTCCCTTGTACCGTGCGCTCCTATATTTTTAATGATTTTAATCTCGAACAAAAAGAACTGGTGACTGCTTGCCTTAACAGCTCTTTTTCTGAAATCTGGTGGTTTTATCCTTCGGCAGATTCCACAGAGGTGGATAAGTACGTGGTTTATAACTACGAGGAAAAGGTCTGGTACTACGGCAGCATGGTCAGGACTTACTGGTTAGATCGCGGCGTTAATGATTATCCGATGGCCGCAGGAACTGATGGTTACCTTTATAACCATGAATTTGGTCTTAATGACGGCAGTACCAATCCTCCATCAGCCATTACAAGCAGCATAGAAAGCAGCCAGTTAAGTATTGGCGATGGCGATGACTTTGTTTTCTTGAGTCGTTTAATCCCAGACGTGACTTTTGCCGCTTCCACAGATGCCGCTGCAAGCGTGAACATGACGCTGGAAACACGTAACTATCCCGGCGGAAACTACTTGCAGAGCAACGCTTCGGCGGTCACGCAGACTGCTACAACGCCCGTGGAGCAGTTCACCACCGAAACCTACATTCGGCTGCGTGGTAGATCGTTTGCCTTAAAGGTGGACTCCAATACGGAAGATATTCAATGGCGCTTGGGCAGTCCTCGGGTGGAAGTACGCCCTGATGGGAGGCAGTAGTGGCTGAAGAAACTTCAGGTAGCCGTATGTTTGCGCTTATGGCTCCCAATGACATCGAACGGTTTCTCGATAAGTTAGGCACTCATCGTACAGATATTATGTCGCGTAGGCGTCAGTTAGAAGAAATATTACCTGCTGATTCTCCTGAATTTCGTTTAAACGCGATTACCGCGCAAAATTTAGATTTAACGCTGACTCAACTTAACAAAATTATAAACAAACCCGAAGGTTTTCCAGACGCTCAAGGCCGTCAAAAACCATATACAAGTCACGGTAACATACAAGAAGCAGCATCCTTTATAGAAGAAACTTTAGAGGACTACCTCAACCTGCCTTTTAACGCTGAAAAAGCCGCGAAAGATAACGAAATGATGGAGAGAGCACGATATGCTGTACCAGGACCGGATGGGTCCATAAGTAGAGGCCCTTATTTGTATGATCGATTTAGGGCATTACAAACCGGTACGATTCGTATCTATAGCGATGAAACAGGGGGGAAACTTCGTGAACCGGACATTACGACTTTCCTTGATCCGTCTGGAAACGTAGAGTCCGTTGGCACTGTCTTTTCTGCGCCGTCCTCTTCCATACAACAATATGAAGATTTTCCGTATCCGGAAGATGATCCGACGCGGGATTACGAATTAAATAGGGCTTTATTGGAAAAGGCCCAGCGTGAACCAGTAAGCGATTGGAGTAAACCAGGATCTTTAGCTGGGGCTCGTATTTATGAGCCGCAATCTAATTTAGTGTTTGAACAACTGCGACGATGGGACCCTTATGCGGATGTAAGTGAGGAGATGAGACAAAGGTCGGTTCAAAAGCAAATTGAACTCCAATACGGCCTAAATCCCACCACAGGCTTGGAGACAATTCCAAGTCAGCCACCGACGCCTGTGGCGCCTTTAAACAACGCTCTTCGGCCAAGTTCGCAACGATTAACTCGCCCTGACGGCTTGGCTGACGGTGGACCTGTCTTGGCAGACCGCACACCTTTACTACCAAGCGATCCGTTGTTTATCCAAGATGATCTAGGTTACAGCCCCGAGGTCCTATCGGATATGCAAGCGGCTGACGTGACGAATTACACAGGTATTTTCCCTCCTTCTTATGAAGGAAACTTTATAACCCAAGACATTATAAGCCCTTTGTTAAAGCCTTGGTTTCGCCGCGAAGAAATACGCCCTGAAGAATTCCAAGAAGATCTTGAACAAAGGGGGTTGAGAATAAATCCCCGCACGGGAATGCCTGAACTCACAAGTACTGTAGAAGTTGTTCCTGGGGAGTACGGCCCGATTGAAAGGGGCGGAGGTATTACAGGGCTTTTATCTTCGGGAATTTTAAACTTTTTAAAAGCCAAAAACTTTTTAAGCACTCCGGAAGGCAGAGAACAAGCAGCAACAATGGCTCAAGAGCTTCCTGGTCAACTTACGCAAGCTGGACAAGATTACATGGGCCAACAGATGGACATGGCCGACAGGGGTTTACAGGAAACTTACGATCCAGAAACAGGGGAAATGGTTGATTTTAATGTGCCTTTGACTGTGGCGGAAGCCATGGTAGGCACTGGTGTGGCTCAACCTGCGGTACAACTGCAACGGGGAGAGTTTATTGCTCCGATGGTGCAAAAGGTTAAAGGTGGGGTGCAGCTCCCTGTTAGCCCCTACAAAAAAGCTTACTTGGAGGACTACAGAAAAGCCATGCAAGAGCAAGGGGATCAGACGCACCCTTTCAATCTAGCATTTGGTGAATTTTCAGAAAAAGACCTAGAGGGTGTTCTGAAGAAAATTGAAAAATATTACCGGGATGAGGCAGGAACACCCAGCGATCCCATAAGAGCCATGTTATTGCGAGGAGATTTAGAACCACAGCTCGGGACCTATGGGTGGAGGAGTGATAGCTTTCTGGATATTGACCCTATGGGCCCTCACAATTTTCAGCTTACCCAGAGAAATGTGCCAGGAATACCGCCAAGTCTACTTACTGGAATACGTCAGCAAGCGGATTTAGCTGATGAGATAATTGTTTTACAAAATCAATTACGAAAATTAGACGAAACTCGTGGACCCGCAGACATGGGGTTACCACACGAAGGCTATAGAAATGCAGAAGACTTAGCCCAAGCACGATCTTTGCAAAATCAAATTACAAAGCTTAGTGAAAAGGATACCGCTCTTACGCAGCAAACGGCGGATAGACAGTTTTTTGATAGAGTATACGACGAGGCTTTACCTATTGAGGGTAGTTTGCTTATTGATATGCCTGGAGAAAGTAGATCAAACATATGGAGCAGTGACGTAGGGCTGTTTGCAAATAAAAAACGACACGAATTACGACAAAACGTAGGGGATGAAATAGCACAAAGACAAGCGCAATACGAACAACTGTCTCTAAAATTTGATCCTACTCAACCTTTTCAAGGGTTTGCCAACCAAGCAGAGTTAAAACGATATCGTGATTTAGCTTTAGGCCCTCGGTTTCCACAAGAAGCTGCGCCTTTTAGTGCTCAAGGTGCAGTCTTAACCCAGCCTTCATTCGACTATTTTCGTCAACCTAAGTTTGACGAGTATAGCGATTTGTTTGAAGAGGGTGGACCTATGGAACGAGCAATGTATGAACAGGAAATACTTTTTTCGCCTCAGATAGAGGAGGTCGGCCTACATGGATTAGGTTTTCTAGAGCCTAAAACTTTTGTGGAGCACTTAAAGTTATTAGACCCTAATAAAGTAAAAAACATGTCTTTCTCGCAAATGGTAAAAGCAGGAGTAGACGCAAACACACAAGACGTACTAAAAGTACTTAAAGGCAATAAACCTGCTGAATTAGCCAAGGCTCTAAAGAAAAACCCTAAACTTCGATCAAAAATAAATCCGCAAATTTTGTTAGAAGGGAAAGGGCTAGAAAGAATAATTGGAAATGAAAGCGGCACTATACTTCGTTTATTGCGCCCAGAAGAAACGGCACTAGAAGGCGCTTTAATGGGTCATTCTGTGGGGTGGTATAACGACCCCGCTCACCCCACTTATAACAGCAACATACGATTGGGCATACCAGGAGGAAAATCAGGCTTTTTAGCAGGTAAAAAACGTGTGTATTCATTGCGCGATCCACAAACAGGTATGCCACGGGCAACGATAGATTTGGCTTTCGATACAGAAACCAATCTTCCTCTAGATGTGCAGCAGGTAAAAGCAAGAGCTAATGCTGAAAACTTTAGTTTAGAAGACCGAGAGTTAATTGCTGCGTTTTTAAAACAAGTGGGAGTAAAGAGCGAAACAAGCATAAGCGAAAAAAATGATATAGGGTTATACCTGCGGGATGTTTTTGACGAACAGCGTTACGCCGAAGGCGGCATCGTCAGCCTAGCTAACGGCGGTGCAGTAGAACACGGGATAGTGACGTTATGAGTACACGTAAGGTCGTAAGGCCGTTATTTCCGCAAGCTCCGGCTGATTACAACCAGAACTACGCCGCCGAAGTGGTTAGAGCCTTCTCTGTGTTCCTTGAGCAGGTGCAGAATCCTGGCGATCTACGGGCCACGACCCTTACACTGACGAATTTACAAGATAATAATCAAGGACTTGAAGTAGGTGCAGTGTTTCAAGTCAACGGTGTGTTACACATTACATTAGCAAACTTGGCTTATCCGGCGGGATTTTCTGCAACAAGTGCCGTTGGCTCGGTGACAGTCTCATTACCATGACTTTGATGAAACCAAAATCTTCCGATATAATCACTTGCGCATCATGTAGTACAATGATGGAACGTCCTGCGGAGACAGCCTCCACAAATTCGGGTACGTGTCCTAATTGCGGAAATCCGTGGACCGGCTCTGAAAAACAAAACGCTACCGTTTTTATAGTCGCCCCACCTTCAGCTACCGGAGCGACCTAATGCAAGCTGCCTTACATAGTCCCGATCCAATTAACCTGCCTACGGGAGGGTTAGCAACCTTTTTGACAGCCGAAACAGGTTCGTGGGCGGATGAGGACGATTACCCGACCACGGGTATCGGATCAGTCCGAGATGTGGCGGATAAACTGGCAGAGTTTGGTCGCTGGGAAGACACTTACATTGTTCATGCTGCCGAAGGCGAAACTGTCGTGCCTATGGCAATTTTGGATGGAAACCCCGGTTTAAAAGAAAGCTTATTTAACCAAATGCGGGAGATGGGCCTTGATCCAGAGCAGTATGTAGTAGGAAACGAGCTTAATTCCCTCAACCCTGTCACCGGCCAACCTGAGTTTTCTTTCTTCTCTAGAACATGGAAGAAGTTAAAAAAAGCAGCAAAAAAAGCTTTTAAAGTAGTTATCCCTATAATAGTACAAGCTGTTTTGACCCCGATCCTTGGGCCAATGGGCGCATCGGCGGCTACTAGCTTTTTACAAGCTAAATATTACGGAGCCGACACCAAAGACGCTTTTAAGTCGGCGGGGATTGCCGCGTTGACCACTGGCGTTCTTAAAGGTGTGCAGGGTTCTGTGGAAGCTGGGGCGGGTAATCGCATCGCTGGTTTCAAGAAAGGCGTTGGCGCAGGGCTCACAGGCAGTGAGACTTGGGGTTCTACACAAGATCAAAAGCCAAGTAAACTTGCTGAACTCTTAGGCGCAAAAGACACAAGTGTCCCTAGTGTAACTGATATAGACGCGGGTACAGCCGCAGCTATGGCGAATGAGACGGGTGCTGGCGTTCCGGCGGGACAAGGGACAGTTACTCCTGTTGGCGAACAAGCTAGTGGAGCACAAACCTTTGCGGCTCCAGAAGGTAGGGGGGTAGGAAGCGCCCCTATACCTGAAACTAGTTCTGTTGGCTCCCTTGCACAACAAAATGCAAGAGATAGAGCACTTTTAACAAACCGTGTATCGGATCTTACCGATCGAACGATGGATGTTCCTGGTCTTGATCCTAATCAACTATCTGCTACGCAAATGCGGACTAATCTCCAACAATCCGCTTTTGATCCGGCTACTTTAAAACCGGCTTCGGTGGGAGAAAGGTTTACTAACATATTTACCGATCAAGGCGGTGG
>Ga0315316_10002911_pt1 | contig 12391 bp, 10 predicted proteins | sample M160m3416metaG_FD_203702 | JGI IMG/M metagenome (GOLD analysis project Ga0315316, IMG submission 203702) | Ammonia-oxidizing marine archaeal communities from Monterey Bay, California, United States - M1 60m 3416 | ecosystem: Environmental > Aquatic > Marine > Intertidal zone | place: USA...
AGACGTTCCCAGGAACATGACCGCAAAGTCACTTTCTCCAATTTTCAAAAGCAACGCATCCGGACTCATCGATCCGAGCCGAGATTCTGTCTTCACAGGTCGGGAACGACATGTCGCACATGCCCGCACAGGGAACAAACCGTATCCCCAGCGAGCAATCCGCACGGACCAATATCTTTACATCATCAATTTCAAACCCGACCGCTGGCCCATGGGTACGGGTCCCGGATTTGGTGCAGACAAATCCGCAATGCCAGACTATGAAACTCTACGAGAAAATACCTTCGCTGCTTTTGGTGACCTGGACGCTAGTCCGACCAAAGCATGGGTCATCACGCATCGTGACGAATCGCCTGACTTCTTTGAATATGCGGTTGGCCGAGCCCCAAGATTTGAATTGTATGACATCAAAAAAGATCCAAACTGCATCAAGAACCTTGCCCCGTTGGAAACGGCTAAACAAATCCGAGAAGAGCTACACCAGCGTTTGACAAGTGAACTGGATCGGACAGGTGATCCGCGTACTCATGACAAAGTGATATTCGAATTTTCCCCGTACACTGATTCCATGCAGCGTCAACGGAAACCAAGAAAACAGAACAACCCCAAGTGACCAGCCATTGAAGTCACAACGAATCAGCAATCAGGGCCGAATAAATTCAGAACGCAATTGCTCAATCACTTTCCACCGATGACACTCACGAAGGTGATCATTGACCATTCCCATGGCTTGCATCAGAGAATAGCAAGTCGTCGGTCCCACAAATGACCAACCACGCTTTTTCAGTTCTTTGCTGAGCGCTGTTGACTCAGGCCGATAAGCCTTCATTTCCTTGCGGTGGTCCAGATACTTGGGTTTCGCTGGTTCAAACTGCCAGAAAAAGTGTGCCAGTGATCCAAATTCCTTGCGCAGAGCAAGTGCCCGTTGGGCGTTATTGATCGCCGACTCGATTTTACCGCGATGCCGAACAATTTTTTCATCGAGCAGCATTTTGTCGACTCTCGTCGATGAGAATTTAGCGACGCTTTCAATCTTAAAACTGCCAAACGCTGATCGAAAAGCAGCACGTTTTCGCAGAATTGTGATCCAACTCAGACCTGCCTGAAAACCCTCCAGACACATCTTTTCATACAACTGCTGGTCATCTGCAACAGGCTTACCCCATTCGCGGTCATGGTACTCGATGTATTGTTCATCATCTCCACACCACCAACAGCGTTGCCGACCATCAGACCCAGCGGTGTAGTCTGGCAAATCTTTTTTTGGACTCATGTCTGGATGCGAAACCTTAAGTCCTTGATTTTGCTCTCGGGAAGTTCCCGCTGAATCCTTTTCAGAATGCCACGTTTTCTGAAGTTCAATTCCTGAAGAGTGACTGAATCCGAGGCATAAATATGAAGCACACCCTGCCTCAGGTTACCTACCTGCAGGCCTCCACCGAGTTCGGTTCCGACTTCCATGACGATCAATTGGTGAATCGCCTCATTGGCTGACACCTGTGCATACCCACGTCGCGAAATCAGCTGGCCCACAATCGACCCAATGCGGCGCACCCGCGGTTTTTCAGCATCATTTCCTTGCGTCGGTTGGGACTGTTGACGTTTCACCACCATATCTCCGGTATCTGGGTCTCGGATTCTAAACCACACAACGAGTGTGCACCAATCCCATTGGGGTTATGAGGATCATTTACCACGTCAAATTCCCATCTGGACAATCCGCGATGTGAGGGTTCAACTGAGGGTAACGTGGTGAGATTCTCTGCAATTCAGCATCGTAAGAGCAAACTCTTGTCCAAACCCGAGCAAAATTCGAATACCGATTCGCCCTTGTTGATCATCGGATGGCGGGAATGGTTGTCACTTCCCGACCTCGGCGTACCACGCATCAAGGCAAAAATTGATACGGGTGCCCGCTCCTCAAGCCTGCATGCGTATGACATCGAACAGTTCCAGCGGGAAGGTTGTTCGTTGGTTCGATTCAAAGTACACCCAATCCAGCGCCAAGAACAAATGGAAGTCAGCTGCGTTGCTGAGGTGCATGATATCCGTAGCGTTCGAAGTTCAAGTGGCGAAGCGACTGACCGGATCGTGATTCAGACAACAGCCTCATGGTTGGACCAAGAGTGGACGATTGACTTGACGCTGGCAGATCGATCACAAATGGGATTTCGCATGCTGGTCGGACGTGAGGCCATGCGTGAACGCATGCTGGTCGATCCGGGAAGATCGTATTTCGGGGGTCGACCCAAGCGAAGAAAGAAACCCAACAACTCCTGAAGCAGTAAACAGTCACACTACCGAGATTTTGAGATGAAGCTTGCCATTCTTTCGCGCGCCTCCAACTGCTATAGCACGCGTCGTCTGAAGGAAGCAGCCAGCCAACGTGGTCATAAGGTAAAAGTACTTGATACCTTACGATTCTCCATCGACTTGGAGAAAGGCGAACCTGACCTGTACTATCGCTCAAAGCCGCTGAGTGACTACGACGCCATTGTGCCCCGTATTGGTGCCTCGATCACCTACTTCGGCACTGCCGTTGTTCGCCAGTTTGAACAAATGGATGTCTTCTCAGCTGCATCCTCGGCTGGCATTGCCAACTCCCGTGACAAGCTACGCTGTCTGCAAATTCTTAGCCGACATGCAATCGGTATTCCTGAAACCACATTTGTCCGAGAGAAACGGGATGTTCTGCCAGCGATCGAAAGGGTAGGCGGAGTCCCCATCATCATCAAATTACTTGAGGGAACGCAGGGTGTTGGTGTGATCCTTGCTGAAAGTGTCAAGATTGCCGAGGCGATCATTGAAACACTTCAAAGCACTCGACAAAATGTCTTGATTCAAAAGTTTGTATCCGAAAGTAAAGGCAAAGATATTCGTGCCTTTGTCGTGGGTGATCGAGTCGTTGCTGCAATCAGGCGGGTTGCTCAGGGACATGAGTTTCGCAGTAATGTTCACCGTGGCGGCAGAACTGAACGAGTCATTCTGGACGAAACTTACTGCCAAACAGCCGTGCGATGCACACAAATCATGGGGCTACGGGTTGCTGGCGTTGACATGCTTGAAAGTGACGAAGGCCCACAAGTCATGGAAGTCAATTCATCGCCTGGGCTTGAGGGGATCGAGACCTGCACTCAACTGGACATCGCGGGTGCAATTGTTGATTACATCGCCGCCCAAATCGACTTTCCAGAAGTGGATGTTCGACAACGACTATCCGTCAGCCGAGGGTACGGCGTCACCGAGATCCATATTCCAGAAGGTTCCGAATTCATCGGAAAGTCAATCGATGAGTCTGGCCTCCCCGAACAGGACATCAATGTGTTGACCCTTAATCGAGGACAAACGGTCATTCCCAATCCTCGTCTTAAACGAACACTGGAACCAAACGATCGCCTACTCTGCTTTGGAAAATTAGAAGCCATGCGTGGAATGGTTCCTGAAAAAACTCGCCGAAAACGACGTCCAAAGCTTAAGCAACTGTCCACCGATGTGAATGCGACAGCTGATCCAAGCTGAGGCGTCGTCGGATTCGACCAGGATCGGAAAACCTCTTCAGATTCACATCCCAAATGAGAATCAGCGGCACGCCTTGCACAACAACGAAGAATGGTTTGTTTAACCCCGACGACTGATCACAATCAGCGGACTATCGGTTTGGTTGGCGATCTTTCGAGTGAACTGACCGAACAGCTTACGGCGAGGGCCGATACGTTGTACGCCCAATATGACAAGTTGCCCTTCGGCAGCGGCAGAAATCACAGCAACAGGATCATCACTCTTGATAACGAGCTGCTCAGAATTGCCAAAAACATTGTCATGAGCCATTCGGTCCAGATCACGCTTCGCACGCCTCAACTCAGTCGCATCCACACGAGTGGGAAGAACTCTCATGAAAGTCACCAAGCACTTTTGTTGCCGAGAAAAACTTGCCAAGAGTCGTGCGAGTAGATGATCGTGACCACCACGTCCTGCGACCGGTACAAGAATTCTTTGATTCTCTGACAAACTCCATGATCCGGAAGCCCTGAGAACAACGACGTCACTCTCAAGTTGCCCCAACAATGTCTCCAGCGGTGAATCGGTCTCATCGCTATTGATTTTACTGAGCCCCAATAGCACCGACTCACAGCGGTGCAGCTTGGCAACCCGAGCAATCTCGGGCATCGGGTCTGGGGACACGGTCGTGAGGGTCTCCACTGGGACCTTGAGCTTAGACGACGCTCGAAGCAATTCTCTCAACATCGTCTGCGACTGATCAGCTGGCGCGGGATCTGCGTCGGGATCCCACGAACTGGGGGCGACAACAACCGTCTGCAATAATACGCGTCCGGCCGCAGCGGGCACCAATGTGTTGGCGAGTGAAATCATTGCTTCGGCATTGCGAGGATTGGCGATCGGCACCAACACCAAGGGTGAATTGCCCCGCAATCTGAGCAGCTCTGGGTTGGCAGCCATACTGGAAACATCTTTCAAGCGTGCCTGCCGAGCAAAGAGCGTCAAGAAAAGGATGCCACCAACACTGAGCCAAACCAGCGCAATCGTTCCAGCGGAAGGCACTACCAATCCCTGAAATACAGCGAGGGCGACGCAGGCTGAGCCCCCGATCACGGGCACAGCGGGGTACCAAGGGGTTTGAAAAGGTGGCCGAATAACGCTGCGACGCCTCACCAATACAGCCAGCCAATGAGCCATGGCAAAAGTAATCAAGAAAATCAAGCTGGCGGCAGCCCCCGCCGCCGCGACATCGGGCAACGCAATCACAAGAATTGAAATCAGACCAGTTGTCACCGCAATTGCATGAACAGGGGTATGCCGGCGAGGTGACAAACGGCTCATCACCGATGGCAACGTATGATCACGTGACATCGCCAACGCTATCCGCGATGCCGCAAAAAGATTCGCCTGCAGCGCCGTAAACATCGATAGCACAGCAGCTACGAGCACGAATCCATATCCAACCGGCCCGAGATAGTTTCTGGCAGCAATCGCGACGATACCCTCTGGATTCTCAGCCGCAGCATCCGCAATACCTTGTCCGGCAGAAACACCAACCGTTGTAATCACAAACAACAACGGCAGATAAATCAGCAGCGCAATGATGAGCGAAAACACCATCGCCTTGGGAATATTACGAGTAGGATTCCGGATTTCTCCGCCTACGGCTGCAATCAAATCAAAACCCTGCAAAGCAATGAAACTGAATCCCATCGCTTCAAACAACCCCACCGCGCCCGACGAAAAGAATGGCTGAAGTGAAGCCTGCGTTTGCGATAGTGGTTGCCAAGCAACCGACCACAAACCACCCAGAATCAGAATACCGAAAACAAGAACCTTACCCGCGTTTGCCCAACTGCCGCCTCCCCCAGACTTCAACACCAGCCCAAGTGCCAGTGTCAGTACAGCCAAAATTGCAATCCATGGAACCAACCGCTGGTCGATTACCCACCCAGGCACGGCATACCCCAGCGCGTCGATACACTCACGTAGCAGTAATACCGAAAAGTATCCAAAGCCAACCGCGTATAGCATCGCAGCAACGATCGATGCAAACCAAACAATCCAGCCAACCGCAAAAGCAGCCTCGATCGATAAGACCTTACGACTGAATGCGTAAGTGCCACCGGATTCAGGAAACTTCGAAGCCATCTCCCCGAGGCTCAATGCCGTTAACAAAGCAATGAGTCCATTCAAAGCAAATGCCAACAGGGCAGCTGGTCCAGTCGTGGCAAAAGCAACACCAGCGAGAGCCAAGATCCCGCCACCCACGATCGCACCGACACCAATGCCCGTTGCCGATCCAAGTCCGATATGTCGTTCGTTATCTGGAACCACCGCATACTCGCTGAATTGTGGCGTGTTGTCCCGGCATTCTGTCACTTAATCCGACAACGTCAATGCGTCGCGCAACAAACACAGTCGGAAACATCAGACGCGGAACAGACGTGTATTCAGCAAGATCACGTTCGTAGTGGTGTGACGCAGAACCGGAATGATACCTCCAGCCATGCGTCTCATCTTGAAAATGAATAATGAACTCAGTCTTGGCTACTGGCTCAAATAGTAGGTTGCCATCCGGGGGCATACTCTCGTCCCCATAACGCCTGAGCTGCGGGATTATCCTTGATATGGCCATTCGCCGGATCTGTGTTGACAACACGCCCTGTCCGATACGCGATATTTCCAAGATGACACAACAAGGTACTCTTATGAGCGATCTCGATATCAGCATTGGTTAATTGCCCGGTACGTACACCGTTGAGAAAATCAGCAAAGTGGTCTTTATCGCCACCGGCCCCGTTCCCGGTTGCTATTTCTTTTCCCTTCATGTCGTACATGACATAACCTGTTCCCTGTTGCACCAGTGAACCTTCGGAGCCATGAAAGCTGATACCAAACCCTGAGTCGTGTGCTCCCAAAGGTGACCAGCTCAGGCCTTCCCATGTGATGGATTTTCCTTCTGGAAAATCCATCGTGACCATCAAGGTATCGGGCGTTTCCTGATCATCGTCATGACGATACTTACCTCCACCAGCGGTAACACGACTGGGGTAGTCGACTTCCAAGCCCCAACGTGCCACATCGATCCCATGCACCCCATTGTTTCCCAGTTCACCGTTACCCCAATCCCAGTGCCAATGCCAGTTGTAGTGCACAACGTTGTCTTTATAGGGTCGGTCAGGCGCTGGTCCCTGCCACAAACGCCAATCCAGCCAATCCGGAATATCCACGGGTTTGCCTACCCCAATGGAGGGCCGACGATTGTTGTACCAAGTACGTGAATAAAGCACCTTACCGATCGCGCCCTCATGGATGCGCTGAATGGCTTCAACGATACCGGGCCATGAACGGCGCTGCGTTCCCATTTGTACGATACGTTTATTTTTCCGAGCTGCAGCGACAGCCATCTCGCCTTCCTCGGGGGTGTGGCTGCAAGGCTTTTCAACGTAAACATGCTTACCAGCAGAACAACCCAGAATGGTAGCCGGCGCGTGCCAATGATTTGGCGCTGCCACCACGAGCACATCGACACCAGTGTCATCAAGAATACGGCGAAAATCACCAACGACCTTAGGCTCTTTCTTTTGAACTTCGCCTACCAATTCACTAACTCGACCAGCAGCCCGTGTATCAACATCACAGACATAGGCAACCTCGGTATTGCCCGCTGCCATCATTCCCCTTGCGATCGCACTGCCACGTCCATTGACTCCCATGATGCCCATGACAACACGATCACCAGGCGAATCTTGCGTTTGATTCTCGGAATCATCTGCATGAGCCGATGATGTCATTGCTCCCGCAGCAGCCAACGCCACACCTGACTTCAAAAACAAGCGGCGATCTCTCTCATGCTGATTGCTACGGATCGCAGCGGCCGAACCCACTGTTGATACTTGCTTTCGGATAAAATCACTCATTGGATGCTCTCTCTATCTGATATTTATGATGGGATTTCTTGGCGGGTTGAATCATGAAGGGTGGCCGACGTCCAAAGTCCTCTGCAAGTCGATTGGCGAGTTCGATATTTGCAGGCCCAGCGTGAGCGTGAATCATATAACGCCATGTTGTCGGTCTGTCTCGGTACAACATGACCGGGGCATCGCCGCAAACGGATGCTCCCATCCAGCCATCATCTCGCACATGCCATTTGCTGGGATAGGTCGCATTTCCTGGGTGATCAAAGTACGTTAGCCCTTCATTGATTCCTGTATCAACTGACCCACTGTAATCCATCCAAGCCGAAGCTTTTTCGAACAGGTTTTTTTCTGTTCGCAAGCCATTGCTTCCAGTCAAAACACCGTCACCGAAAACGGCCGAAATCGATCCAGCCACGCGGACGGCCAGCAAACCAAAATTGGTCTTTTCCAATTCAAGGGATTCCGCCATGGAATTCAATGTAGTCTGGATTTCGATCACAACACCATTGTCATCCGCAGGCGCTATGGCTGTCACTAATTTTTGCTTCAGCAATGGGGCGGGATCATGCCCATCATACCAGCCGAGTTCCACTGCCATACTCGCCTCTTCTGGGCCATTCTGATACGCGAGCCATTGTTCCTGTCGAATGACCGCATCAGTGGTGTCAGACCAAAAATCGATCCCAAGAACTTTGTGATGAGCGAACCAGATCGATCGGTGATGATCATGATTGGGCGCACCAGGATGCCCCATCCGTGTCAATGGCAAGCCCGAGGGTCCGGTCAGCGGAAAGAAGAATGGTCTGGGAGCATCATCCGCGGCGTGCCATCGCAATCTCTCTTGACCATCAACGACAAATGCAACCTGTTTTTGTGGTAGCGGTACCACTTGGCAGCGTGGAGAGTTGGGATACATCAGCCACCCTCAGAATGATCCATTGAGAAAACAAGTCTTTCAATGGAAGGGGGAGAAAAGTGAATGTTGCGGGTAGGAATACAGGCGGAGAACCCGAATTGTAACAAATCGTGCTTCGGCTACCAAAAATTGAATCCGTGACCAAACGTGTCACAACATCGTGTCATCCTTGAAATGTCATCAAATTTCCAAGTGATTACAGAGTGAGGTACACGATGTACGAGTTCGACGAAGAGAGGTGGGATGAACAGCAGGCTGAAACTGGTCATCTTGGCCGCCCAATTGCAGGATGGCTGATTGAATGGAAACTGCCAGCAACCGAGCAACGTTTCACCCTGATCCCGAGATTCCTGCAAATCGGTACTGGTCAGTGGTGCGCGGCGGAGTACGCGACCCTTTTTCCTGAAAGAGCGACCGCCGAGGCCTATGCAGGCGAGTTTGGGATTCCGCTCACGGGGGCAGTCAGGATTGTGCAGCATCGCTTCTGAACCGAAGCGAACTGACGCAAATCATTGGCAAGAACGTCACAAATGTTAAACAGGCAGGGGAGTAAAGGAGTACTCGCCTGCCTCTTCTGAGCACGAAGGACGCCAATCCAGCGAATTTCCAAGTAATTCTCCGGTACAAATGCGCTGTTACACTCCGAACAGGCGGGGGAACCAAGCGAGAATTCTCAAGCAAGTTACAATGAGGGGGTCATAGGCCTCTCCATTCCCACCTGAAGCTTCTCTGCTCATGTCTGTAAGAAACGTTCTGCTGTTGGTTGTTTTCTTCGCCCCAAACCCAGTGCTCTTTGCCGCTGAACCCGCCAAAGCCGAAACGGCGTCCAGCAATGATGGCCCTGCAGCAGGCCACAGTTATCACGGCGAGGCCTTCAATGAAGGACCTCGCCAAGCTGCTGTCCTGATTGAAGGGATGTCACCCATCAAATTTGAGACCTCAGCAAAAACACCCGCTGCTCAGAAGTTCATTGAGCAGGGAATCTCGCAACTGCATGGATTTTGGTATTTGGAAGCGGAACGATCGTTTCGACAAGCAGCCAAGGAAGACCCTGAACTCGCCATTGCCTATTGGGGCATGACCATGGCAAATGCCAACAATACCAGTCGTGCCCGAGGCTTCATTGAGAAAGCAATGGAGTTGCGCAAAACGAATACAAGCCGGCGCGAAACGCTCTACATCGAAGCACTGGATCGTTTAATTCCCAAGCCCAAAAAAGATGACAAAAAACCCGATCGCGAAGCTGAACGTGAAGAAAAAAAGAAACGGACGGAACGCTACCTCAGTGACATGGAACGACTGTTACATGATTTCCCTGATGATATTGAAGCTCGTGCCTTACTCGCCCTTCAACTTTGGCTGGCCGAACGCAGCGGCGTGAAGATTACCAGCCGCTACGCTGTCAATGCTTTGCTAGGCGAAGTATTCACGGCAAATCCGATGCACCCCGCCCATCATTACCGTATTCATTTATGGGACTCGGCACGCCCGGACAATGCTGTTCAATCAGCAGCAATGTGCGGACCTGCTAGCCCTGGAATTGCCCACATGTGGCACATGCCCGGACACATCTATTCCAAACTGAAACGATACAACGATGCTGCGTGGCAACAAGAAGCATCGGCAAGAGTCGATCATGCTCACATGATTCGAACAAGGTTGATGCCAGACCAGATTCACAACTTTGCTCATAACAACGAATGGTTGGTTCGCAACTTGATTTATGTTGGCCGTGTACAGGACGCCTTGGATCTGTCCCGCAATTTGGTATCGCTGCCCCAGCACCCTCGCTACAACACATGGAACAAACGCGGCAGCTACAAATATGGTCGCCAACGATTGATCCAGACATTGACCGAGTATGCACTTTGGGACGAATTGATTAAAGAAGCCGGTGGCAATTACCTTCCACCCACGAAGGACGACAAGCAGCAGGAAGAATGGCTTGGCTGGCTGGCAGTCGCACAATTCATGACAGGTGATGCAAAACAAGCTTCACGCACCCTGCGATCACTGCAACGCCGTAGCTTGGTTTTACAAACAACGGTTCTGGATCTCGAGGACAAGCAGGCAGACGAGTCAGAAAAAAAACCAGAGGAAAAAGACAAATCAGAAGAGCAACCCAAGGATGCTGAAACACCGAAGAACGCGGAAAAATCGGAGGAAACAGACAAGCCTGCCCCAACGCTTGATGAAGTAAAACGGCACATCACACAACTTGACCAAATCCTCGCCCGCGTCCGGGCCGCAGAAGCAGTCAAAAAGAAGGACCTGAAGGTTTTCAAGGAACAACTCCCGAAAGGACGCTTAACATCATTGATTCAGGCACAATGGCAAGCAGAAATTGGGCAACTCGATGAAGGGATCAAGCTGGCTGAAAGAGCTGTCAAAGATGGCCCCAATCAAGTTCGACCGCTCGCGGTGCTGATCGATCTGCTATGGAAAAAAGGAAAAAAGGACGAGGCAAAAAAGCACTTTTCCACCCTGCAGAAAACGGCAAGCGCCGCTGACCTGAACACTCCCATGCTGGCCAAACTTGCGCCCATTGCGAAAGCTGCTGGAGCAAAAACCGACTGGCGATTACCAGATCCACCAAAAGATGACCTGGGGGATCGTCCGCCATTGAACGAACTTGGACCGTTTCGCTGGCAACCGTATCAGGCACCCACATGGGGCGCGAAAGCGCCTGATGGAAAACTGGTCGCTGGTGAAGAATTCGATGGCAAGCCACGCATCATCATTTTCTATCTCGGCTTTGGTTGTTTGCACTGCATCGAACAGATCCACGAATTTTCACCACTTTATGATGAATATCAAAAGGCAGGGATCGATGTGGTTGCGATCAGTACTGAAACAGTCAAAGAACTCAAGGAAGGCCTGGAAAACTTTGGTGAAGAGATCAACATTCCGTTGCTGAGTAATGGCGACAAGCACATCTTCAAGCAATTCCGCTGCTGGGACGACTTTGAAGACCAGCCTCTTCACGGCACTTTTCTGATTGACCATCGTGGCAAAGTGCTTTGGCAAGACATCAGCTACGAACCTTTCAGTGATGCAGAATTTCTACTGGAAGAGTCTAAACGGTTGTTAGCGTTACCGTGAACTCGATTTCACAGAATCAACAGCTCAGACCGTCAAGCTGCGACCAGGACGACTGGCACAACGCTCAATGATGGTATCCACATCATGTTTGAGGTTAACGAGTCTCATGGCGCTCAGTTCGAAAGCGTCGTAGACTCTTGCCTGCCATATTCGCAGAGCCAATATCAAAACCGGAATCCGTCTTCGATTTGGCCGTTTTTGATGACGATGGGGATTCCCTCACGAACCTGCAGCACATCGTCTTCACCTTGGTTATCAATGCCTGCCTCGTTGACGATCTGCACGTTCGAACCAATCCTGCAATTTTTATCGAGAATCGTTCCTGCAATCGTGGTTCCCGAACCTATTCCGACGGGCAGCACGTCGTCGGCCAATTTCGCAGGATCGTCAATAAAGTCGGCACCCATCACAACGCTGTCTTTAATAACAACGTTATCACCAACCACCGTTCGCAATCCAATCACGCTATTTGAAATGGTGACGTTTTGACCGATACGGCAACCATCAGCGATCAAGCTGCCGGTAATTTTGGCATCGCCCATGATGGTTGGCGGTAAGAACCTGGGACGACTGTAGATCGGCGCATCAGCGTTACGAATATCGAATGGTGGCGCGTTGCCCGCCAAGTTCAGATTTGCCTCATAGAAGGCACGAATCGTTCCAATGTCCTCCCAGTACCCATCAAAGAGGTGGACCTGGACCTTGTGGGAATTGATCGCCTCTGGAAATACTTCTTTGCCGAAGTCTTGATGATCATTGCTATTGAGCAGATCAACCATGGTTTCTTTGTTGAAGATATACAGCCCCATGCTTGCCAGACAATCACGACCCCGACTGGGAATGCCGTGCGCGTCGATCCAACTGGGCTCCATTCGCACGCTCTCGATTTCCTGGTCGGTCTGCGGCTTTTCGACAAAGCCACGAACCTGCCCACTATCGTCAACTTGCATGA
>Ga0315316_10002917_pt1 | contig 12378 bp, 27 predicted proteins | sample M160m3416metaG_FD_203702 | JGI IMG/M metagenome (GOLD analysis project Ga0315316, IMG submission 203702) | Ammonia-oxidizing marine archaeal communities from Monterey Bay, California, United States - M1 60m 3416 | ecosystem: Environmental > Aquatic > Marine > Intertidal zone | place: USA...
TTTCTAAAAAGACTTATGACTATTTTAGAGTGAGATATGTTTATGAAAATGATAATTTTTTAGTAAACAAATCAGGAACTAAGAGAGAATTTTGCAGACAAATGATGGGAGCTAAAAAGATGTACAGAAAAGAGGATATTTTAAATATGAGTAAGAAGAGAGTCAATCCTGGATTTGGACCTCACGGAGCAGATACTTATTCCATTTGGCTTTACAAAGGAGGTCCTCAATGTTTCCATTTTTGGACTAGAAGAATTTTTAAGACAGTAATAGGAGAGTCAAGAACAACTAAGATAGAAGATGCTGATTTAATTGGATATACTAAAGCAAAATCAGAGGGCTTTACAGCTAAAAAGAATGACAAATTAGTAGCAACACCTCCAAGAAGAATGAAGAATCACGGATATTTAAACCCAAGATAATTATGAGCTATGTACTTTTCATATCAGAACAGAAGTTAAAGGATTCAACTGCAATCAATTTAAATGTTTCAACTGACTTGCTGCTTCCTTATGTAAGGCAGGCACAGAAGTTGTATGTTGAAACTAAGTTGGGAACTGATCTTACACAAAAATTAAAAGACTTAATTACAGCAGGCACAATAGGCAATGTTGGTAATGAAGCATACAAGACCTTAGTGGATGACTATATAGGCGATATGCTACCAAACTGGGCGTTTTATCATGCAGTACCTTTTTTAAGATTTAAGATTGAGAATGGGAATATTTATTCTAAGACTTCAGAAACAGGAACGGCATTAAGCACAGAAGAAGCTCAACATTTAAGAGAAGAAGTTAGAAATACAGCTGAGTATTATACGGAAAGAATGATTGACTATGTTACAAATAACACATCTAGCTTCCCTGAGTATTCAACTAATTCAGGTGCAGATGTAAATCCTGATAGAAATGCCTACTACAACGGAATGAACCTTGAAAGACCTAATCAACAAGGTACTAAACTTACATTAAGAAACTTTTTAAACGCTTCTGATTAATGAAGAAATATTATAAAACAAAATCTAAGAACATAAACAAACTTAAAACATATTTACAAGATGCCATTAAAGCAGATAACAAAAGAGGTAGGGGAAGTGCTAGGAGTAAACAGTGTGATCCTAAGCGTAACAACATTCACTAACTTAGAACTAGCTCTAAAGATATTGCTATTAGTTATTTCAATAGTCTATACTATTGACAAGTGGTGGTATCATAAAAAACAAAGGTAATGCCAAAGAAACGCAAACTAAACAGCAACAACCCTAAGTATAACAAAGCAAAAGAAAGTGATGTTAAAATGCGTAAAGAATTTCTTAAAGAAGTTAAAGGATGTAAAATCTATAAAGCCTACTATCTCTAAACCCTCCAACATAAACCTATTAATTCTCAGAGATACTTTTAGTGATGAAAGTACAATAGGAGAATTATTTGTAAATGGGGAAAGATTCTGTGATACATTAGAGCTACCTTATAGAGATAACCAAAGAAGTATATCATGCATCCCAGTAGGAGAATACAAAGTAAGATTAAGGGTTGCAAGAGAGTCAGCAACAAGAGACTATTTACATTTATTAGTTAAAGATGTAAAAGACAGATCACACATATTATTTCATAGGGGTAATACAGCCAAAGATACAAGGGGTTGCATCCTAGTAGGACAGGGTAGCCAACAAGATATTGTTCATAATTCAACTTTGGCTATGGATTTGCTTATGAAAGAAATAATAAATTTGGGAGGAGAAAATATTAATTTAATAATCAAAAATAAATAAAATGAAAAATTACATTGTTACACAATTACTTTCTTCAAAAAAAGTATGGTTAGGTATTAGCTCAATTTTAGTTCCAATGATAGCCACTTGGCTTGGAGTTGATGAAGATGCAGTATCTAAAATCTGGTGGAGTTTAATCGCTATGTTAGGTGGACAATCATTAGCTGATTTTGGAAAGTCCAACAAATAGATATAGACTAAAGCCGCATGAGATAGCGGCACTAAAAAAGATGCGAGAAGCTGACACTAGGAACATCCTAGTTGTTGGCGACTTGCATGAACCCTTTTGCCTAGAAGGGTATTTAGAGTTTTGTATAGAGCAATACGAAACTTGGAATTGTAATCAAGTCATCTTTATTGGCGATATACTTGATAATCACGCTTTTAGTTACCACGAACCTGACCCTGATGGAATGTCAGCAGGTCTAGAATTAGAAACGACAATAAAAAAAGTTGCTAAATGGTATGAAGCTTTCCCTGTTGCAGATGTTTGCATTGGTAATCATGACCGCTTAGCTTCTAGGAAAGCTTTTACTGGGGGCATTCCTAAAGCATGGATTAGATCTTACAATGAAGTATTAGGCACTCCTAACTGGAACTGGGTTGAGTCAGTAGTATATGATGATGTCCTTTTTGAGCATGGAGAGGGAGGTCAAGCACAAACAAAAGCAAAGAACAACCTAATGTCTAGCGTTTGCGGACATACTCACACAGAAGCATACTGTAAATGGTTTGTAGGAAAAAAGTATAAAATCTATGCAATGCAAGTAGGTTGCGGTGTAGATTGTACTACTTATGCTGCTGCTTACGCTAAGAACTTTAAAAAACAAGCCATAGGCTGCTCCGTAGTGCTAAACAATGGTACACTACCAATTAATCTTTTAATGCCCTTATAATGCAGCTAAACGACTCTACAAAGCTAACTCTGTTTTACTTTCTAATTATTATAATAGTTCTAGTAATTTCCCTTTAATCCCCTTCTTAATACTTAATTGTTAATAACTTTGTAAGTAAAGCTGTTAATATGTCGGCTAATTCAAAAATAGTTTGTATTTTTGTCTCATATTAATCAATACCAAAAACAGATGTACTCAAATTTTAAAATGAAAGAAGCAACAAACAAAGAAGAAGCTATTGTATCTATATTAGATGTAATAGAAGAAAATCCATTATGGCTTAATAAAATTACTGATGTCTTATTTATATTAGTAAAAAACATAGAGCCTGAACACAAAAGATTCTTATTGGAAAGATCATTAGATGAACAAGTAATAGACTTATTTGTTAAACTTAAAACCGAATACTATAACTTTAAAGACAATACAGTATGGAGTTAATATGTCAAGACTTTTACTTCTATAACAATGGAGTATATAAAACAATTAAAAAACTATCTCCTGATGGTTGGTTTTCAGACTTGAAAAAAGTAGAACCAAGTATTAGAATGTTCGGAACAGAAGAACAGATTAACAAAGCACTTGATGAATACTGTGAAATGACAGGACTTAATCTTGATGAATGTTATAATTATGAGATTGAAAAGAAAGGGAGCTATTGGGAAGAAATAGTCTTTAGTGAAACTAGAAAAGATAGACCAACACTAAAAGAATACAATGAAGCTATAAATAAGAATCTAGCAATATATAGAGAGGAATATAATAAACTAAATAATAAAGCATTAATAACAACGATATGAAAGAATCTGAATTGATACACAAAAGAATGAATGATATTAATACATTCCAAGCACACGAAAAAGAAATTTATTTAAGAGGAACAGATGAATATGGAAATGACTTTCAGATCTGTTTTGATAGTTATAACTTTTTAGAATGGATTGATACAGAACATTTAGAGTATATTAAAAAACAGCTAACCAAATACATAAAAACGAAATGATAGAAGAGATAAAAGATTATGCAATAGAAGGTTTAGAAAACCTTAAAGGAACAAATCCTGAAGGGTCAGATATACACCATAATATATTTAATATGGATTACTATATACTTGGAACTTATGAAGCTAAAAAATGGGTAGAAAAAATAGGGGCTTTTGCAGTTATAGGTGAGATTGTAGATTATGAAACCCTACATTTTGGAAAGGTAACTACCGATTGTACGGAACCTGAAATGGTGGCTAATATGTACTCTTATATTAAAGGTCAAGAAATATTAGATGAAAGTAAAACCTATCACGAACTATATCATGAAAAGTTAAATGATGGAGATTTACAACAAATCATTAATGAATTAAATTAAATTTTATATTTTTAACATAATTATTAACTAAACTATTAAAACATGAGAACAGAACTAATTAAGGAAAAGTACGAGAAGTACAAATTAACAAAAGATGATGTGTTCAAGCATCAACATTATATTATTATCACAAGATCAGGCATAGACAAGATTCAGGCAATAGAAAATATCACTATTGACTATGAAGTAATTAATTGTGAAAGGGATTTTTGTGTAGTAAAAGCTAATGCAATTAAAGGTGAAGCATCTATACAAACATTTGGATCAGCTCTTAAAGGTGGGTTTAAAGATGGAAATTGCAACACTTGGTATGTTATGGAGATGGCAGAGAAAAGAGCTATGTCTAGGGCGGTGCTAAAGCTAACTGGCTTTTATGAACTTGGAGTATTTGGAGAAGATGAAAGTGAAGATTTTAAAAAGAAATATTAATCAATAATAAATAAAAATGGAAATTAAAGGTAAATTAGTAAAGGTGCTTGACCTAGAATCAGGCACAAGTAAAACAGGAAAAGAATGGCAAAAGCAAACAGTTGTAATAGATTCAGGAGATGAGTTTAACAACTTGACTGCTGTAAGTGCTTTTGGAGATGATAAGATCAAAAACTTAAACAAGCTCCAAGTGGGCATGACAGTTGTTATTCTTTGCAATATCTATTCAAGAGAATATAAAGGGAAATACTATCACAATATAGATGGCTATCACTTTTCTCAACAGTCTGATAATGATGAGTTTGTAACATCTGACACACCATTTTAAGATGATAGATGAGATTAATTTCAAAATCTTATGCGACCTTACTACAAATATAGTAGGGTTGCGTAAGGGTTCTCTTTCCTACAAAAGCAGGAAAAAAGAATATCAGATACCAAGATCAGTGGCTAGTGTAGTTGCTAGAATGGTAGATGATACACACCCAACAGTTATAGCAAAAGAGCTAAAAAGAGATAGGGCTTCTATATATCACTATGAAAAAATGCACGAATCTAATTATAGATCTTTTCCTAAATACCGTGAAATGTTTAACATGGTTTATAATGCTTACTCTAATTTGCAGGGTTCTAAAAGGACTTTTGTATATAATAAACAATTAGAAAAGTATTTAAAAGAAAATGGGGTAACTAATAGCGAAAAATACAATACCATTATCAGGGTTACATCAGGCAGAGCCGAATATGATGTTAAGGTTTCTTATAAAGACTTCTACAATCAATTAGAAAAGTGTAAGTTTGCCATGACAGATTGCAATTACAACTTAGAAATTATATGACCAAACCAAACTACTATGCAGTTATTCCTGCTGAGGTAAGATATAGTAAAGACTTAACACCTAATGCTAAATTACTTTATGCAGAGATTACTGCTTTGTCTCAAAAAGATAATACCTGTTGGGCAAGTAACAAATACTTTGCAAATCTTTATGAAGTGTCAACAGTAACAATAAGTAGATGGATTAGTAGTTTAGTAAAAAATGGCTTTATTAATAGAAATATTGTTTACAAAAATGGTACTAAAGAAATTGATAAGAGGTATTTACAATTGTGTGGGGGGGGTATAAATAAAGATATTAAAGAGCCTATTAACAAAATTGTTAAAGATAACAATACAAGTATTAATAATACAAGTAATAATATATATATAAGAGAGCAAAAATTTTTAAATGATGTTTCTTTATTAGATTATGATATTAGTATTAAAAAATCATTTACAGATTACTGGACTGAAACAAACAAATCAAACACTAAGATGAAGTTTGAAATGCAAAGCACTTTTGACATTAAAAGAAGATTAGCAAGATGGCAAAAAAATGATAAGGCTTGGAATAAACCTCAAACAATGAGCAAGATACAGCAACACCTACAAAAAAATATTAATGTAAAAGCAAGACTATTAAAACAATTAAAAAATGAGAGCAATTAAAACAATGACTGAAGAAGAACTATTAACAAGTTCTGTGGATTTAGTAAGTAAAACATATATTGGATTAGGACAAAACAATATTGAAGAAGATACAATTATGATAATGTCAAAGGACTTAGTAAAAGACTTGAAAAGAATTTATAAAAATTTTTACATTGAAGATGCTGAAAATGCTTTTTATGAAGGAATTAGATCAGATATACAAGGCGATTTTATACACTTTAATATTCCAGTTTATATTAGATGGTTAAAAAGTTACAAAGATATAATATGGGAAGCAAGAGCAAAAGTTGATAGCGGAGAAAACCCTAAACAAGTACCCCATTACAGACCTGAACCAAAACTACTCAAATGATTGGGTGGGTAATAATATCAGCTATCGCAATGTGGATAATAAGAGAGCTAAGATGAAAGTGTTAGAGCTATTTGCAGGCAGTAGGTCAATAGGCAAGGTAGCTGAGGAACTAGGCTATAAAGTATTTTCAGTTGATATAAATAATTTTAAGGGAATTGACTTAGTTAAAGATATTGAATTTTTAACTAAAGATGACATACCTTTTATTCCTGATGTTATATGGGCTAGTCCGCCTTGCACTACATATTCAATAGCCGCTATTGGACACCATAGAGATATGGGGAAACCAAAAACTGATTTTGCTGCTAAAAGTGATAGACTAGTAATAAATGTTTTGAAATTAATTAAAGAATTTGATTGTAAATATTTTATAGAAAACCCAAGAGGTTATATGCGTAAAATGTTTTTTATGAATGGAATACCAAGAACAACTGTTTGGTATTGTCGTTATGGAGATACAAGGGCTAAACCAACTGACATCTGGAGCAATCACATCTACTCACTTTTTAATAAAAATGGCTGGCAACCTAAACAAGAATGTTTTAATGGCAATAAAAAATGTCATCACGAATCAGCTCCAAGAGGATCTAGAACAGGAACACAGGGATTAAAAAATAATTATGAAAGAAGTAAAATTCCTTATGAATTATGTAAAGAAATACTATTATCATTATGAATACAAGACAAACATCAATAGACTGCTACAAGAAAATTAAACAAGAGGGATTGTTAAGCAAAAGAAGATTAGAGGTTTATGAAGCATTATTATCTACTGCACCTTGCACCTCTTCTGAAGCAATAAGAAACGCCAAAACTACATTTGGAGTATTTGGAGTTAGTTCTAGGTTCACAGAACTGAGAGATTTAGGAGTTATATATGAAAAAGGAGAAAAAAAATGTAGTATTACTGGTAGGAATGTTATTGAGTGGGATCTTACAGACAGACTTCCTGTCAATCTAAAAAAGACTAATAAAACAAAAAAGCACAGAGCAGATGAAGCTCTAAATTCATTAAGAGAATTATATAAAAATAAAAATACTAGCACAGTTGAGGATTGGAAAGTAGTGGCTAATTTGATTAAAAGTATATGAAGTCAATTAGTAAACTTAAAAAAGAACTAGACAAATGGTTTAGTCTTTACATTAGACTTAGAGATGCTGATGAATTAGGATTCACCAAGTGCTTCACTTCGGGCAGGTATTATCACTACAAAAATATTCATGCAGGTCATTTTATGTCAAGAAAATGTCTATCAACTAGATGGTCAGAACTTAATGTACAAGCCCAGTCAGTAGCAGATAATCTTTTTGCTCAGGGCAGACAGTATCAATTCGGCAAAGAATTAGATGCAAAATATGGAGAAGGTACTGCTGAAGATTTACAAATCAAATCTAAACAAATACAGAAGTTTACTAGAGCTGATTATGAAGAAAAGATAACTTATTACAAAGAAGCTGTTAAAAACTTAAAAAAAGAAAAGGGTATAGAGTAACTTTTTTCATAACTTTGGCGTATGCACAAACCAATCTATTCAAGTGAAGAACACAAATCAATAGTAGATGTGTATGTTATGATGTGTAAGCAATTCGTTCAAGAGGTAACAACCCAAGCAAGATACAGAAACTACCTAGAAGTTATAGATGTGATAATAGAATACTCAAATGGCTATGGTCAAGGAGTAAGAGAAAATGGAAACTTCTATGATTGGATAACTATTATACCTATAAATGTATCTGTTGCAACTAATGGTTTTTTTGCAGGTATAGAAACTAAAACTAATTCAGCAGTAGTAAGAGCTTATAAAGTGGTGCTAGATCAGATGCTTCAAGAAGTAATTGATAGGCTAGATAAAATAGAGCCAAAGAATGACTGATATTTATATTGAAATATCTAAGCTGACAGATAAGTTTAGGACAATGGCTTATGGATTAACAACAGATGAAAATAAAATAAATGAAGCGGTGCAGGAGTTGATGCTCTATTTCCTTCAAATGAATCCCTCAACATTATCTTCAATTTGGGAAAAAGATGGAATAGATGGAATAACAAGATATGGTGCTGTGGCATTAAGAAGGGCATTAACAAGCACAAGGAGTAACTTCTATTATAAGTATGAAAAGTATTATACACATATTGATAGTGCTATTTATAGTTCTAATAAAACTGATGCTAATGAGTATTATGTTCCTAATACTTTGCATTATAAAAATATTTCAAACATTCCGAATGAAGAAGTAGACAATCATAAGCTAATGAAATTAGAGTTGATAGATAAAGAGTTAGACAAGCTAGATAGTTGGTATGATAGAGAGTTATTCAAGTTATACTATTCAGGAGAAACATTAGACAGTCTAGCTGCCAAGACTAAGATAAGCCGCAATAGTCTTTTTACAACAATAGATAAAGTAAGAACAATAATTAAAAAGAAATTAAATGAAGATGTATGATCCAATAAAAAACAACAGTTTTGTAATGCAGTTTGGTTTTAAACACCCAGATGACAGGAGGAACTATTAATAAGTTTTTTGTTCCTGATGAAGTCTATGAAGATAGGATAGCAATATGTAAAGAATGTGTTTACTATTTCAAGCCAACAGGAACTTGTAAGCGGTGTTTGTGTTTTATGAAAGTAAAAGCAAGACTAGCACCAATGGCTTGCCCTCAGAAGTATTGGGATAAAACAACTGAAGTACAAACACCTGATGACTTGCCGCAAGAGATAATAGATGAAATATTAGATATGTGGAAAGACTTAAAGACAGGAAGAGCAAAAAATGTACAAGCTAAAAAATTAATGATAGAAACCTACAACACAATACACATGACTAATTATTCTCCCACTACCAATTGCGGATCATGTATATCAACTTGCTTTGATGCAATAAAAAAACTATATAAAAAATACAGCGAATGAGTTACTTATCACACTTAAAGAGAACCAAGTATCACTATCAAAGCAGATGGATAGTTAAATATGATGACAATGAATTAGTAAGAGAGGTCAAGCTAATATTCAATCCTGAAGAATATCGTAAGTTTAAAAGACCTAGAACATTAAATACCCAAGATGGATTAATAAAAATTTTAGAAAATGACAAAGAAAGAAGATTACAAAAAGACTCCTGAGCCTAGTTATTATTTAGGAAAGTTATATGGCTATACAGCAAAGAATGTAGTAGCTGATTTTGATTTGAGCTATAATTGTGGTACGGCTGTGACATATCTATTAAGAGCAGGAAAGAAAGAAGGCAACCCTGCCGAGCAAGATATACAGAAAGCAATTAATCATTTACAGTTTGAATTAGATAAGCTATATCAAAAGAGTGAAACTAGAACAGGAGGATTAGCAAAATGAGTTTATACAAATGTAAATGTGGAAAGGAGAAGGAAATAAGAAAGCAGACTATTGGTCTTAGAGATGGTAAGTGGGTTTGTATTCAAGCTCTTTGTGATTGCGGTTTATATATGGAAAGCGAACCAGAAGAAGGAATGCCAAGTCTTAAAAGAACAGAAGAGTCTTTAAGCAAAAAGAAAAGACATGATAAACTATGGGCAGGTGCTAAAGAAAAGCTAGTAGGAGAAAGAGGTATTAACGAAAAATTTGACTAATGAAATTATTATATTTAATATTGTATATGCAAACACAAATGCCAGTTAATTGGTGCGACTCAGTATCTTACTCAGTATATCCTAATCCTAATTTAGTGTTTAGTGTTTTAGGAGAAGTTACTGATTCATTAAGTAGTTATTCAGACACAGTTGATTTTTCTTGGGAAGTGTGCAACTCCTCACTTTGTTTTAGTGGCTTTGGGCAATATGCTTCTTTTCCATTAATACAACAATCAGATACAATTAAAGTGTGTTACTCGGCTTATATTATGTTAAACTGGCAAACAATAGAAGCGTGTTATTCTTGTGATTCATTAATACATAATGGGCAAGAATGGGTGTTGATAGGTGGTGGTACTGTTGGGATAAATGAAATACCATTAAGATCAACTAATAACATATACAATCTAAAAGGTATAAAGCTTTTACAAGCACCTAAGAACATGATGTATATTAAAGGCAGAAAGCTATACTATAAAAATAATTAATAATAATTTCTATTATATACTATGAAACAACAAGTTAAGATCAACCTAGTAAGGGGAAACCCTAACAATCCTAGAATAATTAAAAATGATAAGTTTAAAAAGCTAGTCAAGTCTATAAATGAGTTTCCTGAGATGCTAAAGCTAAGACCTATTGTAGTTGATGAAGATATGGTAGTGCTTGGTGGCAATATGAGATTAAAGGCTAGTAAAGACGCAGGGCTAAAAGAAGTATGGATAGAAGTAGCAGAAGGACTTACTGAAGAACAAAAGAAAGAGTTTATAGTAAAAGACAATGTAGGATTTGGAGAATGGGAATGGGATATGTTAGCTAATGAATGGGATAGTGTACAACTTGCTGAATGGGGTTTAGATGTATGGCAGAATGAAGATGACTTAGAAGAACCTGACTTTAATGAATTAACAGATAGTAATAGTAAAGATGCAGTTATAAAAATAACATTTAAAAATGAAGAACATTTAGAAGATGCAGAGAAAGAGATAGCAAACATAGTAAGGAAATATGAAAAAGCCTTTTACTCAGTTAGTTCAGAAAAGTGAGATTAGAAAAAGCATCATATAAAGCAGTAAAATATGCCTGTCTTAAATTTCACTATGCTAAGACAGTTCCTGTTACTAATATATCTTATTCAGTATTTAATAATAAAAATGAATGGTGTGGTGTTATTTGTTATGGTTTAGGGGCAAACTTTGCTCTAGGAAGGGCTTATGGAGTAGTATCAGGACAGTTTTTAGAATTAACTAGAATGGCTCTAAATGGAAAGCAAGAAAGTACAAGTAAAGCAATGGCAATATCTATTAAGCTACTAAAAAAGAATAAACCATTAGTAAAGGTTTTAATTAGCTATGCTGATAAAGGACAAAAACATTTAGGGATAATTTATCAAGCTACAAATTGGCTTTTTGTTGAGCAAACAGAATCAAGTGGCATAGAAGTATATTATAAAGGAAAATGGAGGCATAGCAGAATATTAGGTAGTGTATCAAAAAATAATCAAAGTAAAATAAAAAAAAGAAAGAAATCAGGAAAATATAAATATATATATCCACTAACAAAAGAATTAAAAGATAGGTGTTTAGAATTAAAAAAACCTTATCCTAAAAATGCGAGTAAAGCATAAGGAGTAATGCGTTGGCTATTCCAAGTCAAAGAAGGGGTGCAATTCCACCTACTCGCTCTAATATAAAAAAAATGGAACAAAATAGAACACAAATCAACAAAGATAGAATGCTCAAAGCCTTAGAGAGTTCACTAGGTGTAATAACAACAGCTTTAAAGGCTTGTGATTTATCAAGAACAAACTTCTACAAGTGGTTAAAAGAAGATGAAGATTTTGCAGCTAAGGTTGAAGAAATAGAAAACATACAGCAGGACTTTATTAAGTCAAAGTATTATGAATGCGTAAAAGACAAAGTACCTTCAGTTGTAATACACGCTGCTAAAACACGACTTGGTTGGAACGAAACAAATAGAGTAGATATAACTTCAGGTGATAAAGCAATTAATATGCCTGTAATAACATTTGTTGAAACTGATACTGAATAAAAAATACAATCCTTTATTTGAATCTGATGCTAGATACTTTATAATTACAGGCGGGAGAGGTTCAGGTAAGTCTTTTGCAGCAACAGTCTTTTTGACTTTGCTTACAATGACAAAGGGTATTAGAATACTCTTTACCCGTTTCACAATGACTTCAGCACACTTATCAATCATTCCTGAGTTTTTAGAAAAGATAGGGCTTTTAGGATTTGATGAAGTCTTTAGTATAAACAAGTCTGAAGTAGTAAATACTAAAAACCAAAGTGATATACTATTTAGAGGTATTAAGACATCAGCAGGAAATCAGACTGCAAGTCTAAAGTCATTACAAGGCATAAGTTGTTGGGTATTAGATGAAGCAGAGGAACTTATTGATGAAGATATATTTGACACCATAGATCTTAGTATTAGAGAAAA
>Ga0315316_10002919_pt1 | contig 12376 bp, 6 predicted proteins | sample M160m3416metaG_FD_203702 | JGI IMG/M metagenome (GOLD analysis project Ga0315316, IMG submission 203702) | Ammonia-oxidizing marine archaeal communities from Monterey Bay, California, United States - M1 60m 3416 | ecosystem: Environmental > Aquatic > Marine > Intertidal zone | place: USA...
CGATATGCGCGCGACGCCTATGCGCTCACTACCCTGACTCACAGTCGAGAGAAAATTGTTTACATTTCCGGACGGACGGACGCAAAAGGAAATCCTCTGACGCCAAGTCGTCTGTGGTTCGCCGCCGCTGCAGACAGTCTGCCCGGTCGAGTGCAGCGGTTCTATGATTCCGCTTCTGACTATGGTGCTGACAGCGAACATCTGTCCGTTGGTGGCATTGACGCTCCGACGGCGGCCGTTGACGAAACCGCTCGACTGAGCGGTTTTATGGTGCCGCGACCTTCTATCATTCCGGTCGCTCCGGAGGAAATTCCCGTCACTGCGTTTCGAGAATATCTTTACTGCCCCTATCGATATTTCCTGAAACGTGAATTGAAACTGAAGTCCGTCGACGACGAAACCCTTGAGCTGGAAGCTCCTGCATTCGGTAGCCTGATGCATGATGTGCTGAATGATTTCGGGAAGTCGGATTACGTGGATGCTACTCATCCGGAACCGATCGAGTCGTTCCTGCTGAAGACACTGCAGGGGCTGGCCCACAAACGCTTTGGCCGGAATCGCAGTGCTACTGTTTCCGTTCAGCTGCAAATGATGCAGGATCGTCTGTCGGCCTTTGCGGGATGGCAGGCGAATACGGCTGCCGAAGGCTGGCGCATCCAGTACACCGAAGAAGATCTGAAGTTCGTGGATTTCAAAGATTCACACGGTCGCAGTGTTGTGCTGGCGGGACGCGTTGACCGCGTCGATCAGCATCAAACCACCAGACAATGGCGAGTTCTGGACTATAAAACCAGTGAACGTGCGGAGAAGCCGGAGACGACTCATCGGAAGAAGGACGAGTGGATCGACCTGCAACTGCCGCTGTATCGATTACTGGTTCAGTCCCTGGGGATCGACGGCGACGTACAGCTCGGCTATGTGCATCTGCCCGGCGACCTGTCGGGGATTGGCGCCAGCATCGCTAAATGGAGCCACGCCGAACTGGAATCTGCCGAAGTGACGGCTCGTGAAGTGGCAGCCAACATTCTCGACCTGAGAATCGATCAGATTGCACCTGGTCAGGAGCGGCGTGCGACAGAGTTTGCTCGGGTTTGTCAGGACACGGTCATCGATCGAAACATCCCGTGGCGGACCCACTGGGCGGGGCGGTCCGGGGATGACGTGGCTGCGGAAAGTGAACCGGAATCGTAGACGAATCTGTTCAGGCGTCAGGACGGACTGAACAGATTCCCTACAGACTATCAATGGCGGTGGTTGCTGTGTCCCGTTACAGACGATTCCTGCCGCCACGGTCGGCAGTGTACCCCCGCTCCTTCCGATGACCTGTCGCGTGATTTGACGTACGGTCACGATGACGTGGCCCCCGCAACCGGCTGCTCATGCCAGGCGTATGTGACGGTGGTCCCTTTCGGTCGCGGTTCGAGAAAACCGGACTTCTGTGATTTTCGGGGCCGTGTCCGATGTCCGAACGACCTTGTTGCGGTCCCCGTGCCCCATGGCTCGTGCGTGAGATGTGTGACGAAGGGCCCCTCTGATCACTTCCCGAAAATCCTCGACGAAGCTGAACGTTCCGCCCGTGCCTGGCGTCCGAACGACCTTGTTGCGGTCCTCGTGATGCACGATTCATGCCTGACCTGTCGGGGGACGGGCCGCTGTGATGTCGCCCCGAGAATCCAGAAGTTCTGTGCCCGGTATGATCGTGTTGGATGGTCGATCGACCTGGCCGGGGCCCGCGGGACTCACGGCTTATGCCAGGGCCGTGTGGAAGCGGTCCTTTTCGCTCTCCAGCCGAGAAACGGTGGTCTTTGTGTTCATGACCTCTGTGCTTTTCGGAGCCGCGTCTGCCGGTGGCATCTGTACTCCTGCGAGGTTTGTCGGCTTCCTTTTCGCTCTGCGTGTTTTTTGCCGATCGATTTTTCTGGGAGGCACCCGGCTGGCCGGTGGTCCCTCGCCGGCGTTCGGATTCACCTGTCCGGCCCCTGTCTGAATGTGCTGATGCGTCCCGATTACGACCAGAGTCGCGTGAACCACGACCGCGTGGCGACTCGTTACCGTCTGATTCCGGCTCATTCATCGCTGCTGTCAGCAGTTTACCTGGATCGACGGTGTTACCATCCTGCTGCGCCATTGCAGCTTGGCTGTCGGATAATGGCAGCCAAGCAGTGATAGTCAGCGCTAGTATGCTTCCCAATGGTCTGATCATCAATTTGACTCCTTTGTAAGCTAATGTGATCTGCCTCAGCTGGCAGCGTGATGTCCCAATGGCCGACGACGCCGGCGTGAGGCCGAAACGGTTCGTCTCACAACTGCGTGCCGCACGGAACGCAGAACGGATCGGAAAGAGTGATGGGAAATTGCGTCGTTGCCACCTGTCTACAGCACGGCAAAGCAAAACCCAATTCCACACTGATTCCTGAGATTCCGTAACACTTCCTGTGAGGTGCTTTTCGGTTGTTGGTTAAACCGCGAGTGTTATATTGTGAACCAGGTCGCCGTCATCTGTCTGAGATGTCAGCCCGGCGCTGCTGGAGGCGAAGGGCAAAACGGTCCATGAATCTGGCAACATTTTCCGGCAGTTCGATCTGCTGCACGACACCGATGGCTTCATCAAGATGGTTGCGTGCCTGGGAGTCGCGACCAGTTTTGTGTTCGGCATCGGCCAGTTGCTGCAGCGATTGAGCACACGCTATTTGATAAATGGTCACGGCAGGAAAGCGTTCCGCCAGTGAGCGCTGCAGGCGCAATGCGTCGTGCCACATTTCTATAGCTGACTCAACATCGCCAGCGTTGACACGCAGGTCAGCCAGTCGGCTGAGGCCGGTTCCCAGCAGTGACTGGTATTCCTGACGGTTGGGGCCGGTGGCGACAAGGTTTTCGCACAGGTCGACCGCTCGTTCAGTATTTGCGACTGTCTGTGCAAGGGCGTCGGAATCAGCCCCTGTGGACAGCGGCAGGCACAACATATCCGCCAGTTCGTATTGCAGTTCCGGAACGTCCGGGTGTTCCGCAGTCAGCCGTTCCAGTTGTGCGACTGCCAGCTGTCGTGATGCGGTGGTTACGTTTTGGTCACGGGACGAAAACGCCAGACCTGATTTGGCGCGATAGGCCCGAGCCAGCCACAAGCGGTACGTTATGTTGTACGGGAAATCAGCGATCAGACCGTTAAGGGTTCGAATGGCGGACTGACACGACTGCGATATTCCAGGAATCCGTTCGTTGCTGCCGCCTCGACTACTTCGGCTGGCAGAGACCATTCGTGAATGGTCCTTTCGCCCGCGCCCGGCTTCTTCATGCGGTGGTGCCGGTGGACCATCAGCTTCAATGCGATGGGCCGGGCCGTAACCAGACCTGTCGACGCGATGTCGCACCGGTGGCGAACGAGATGTCGACGGTTCTTCACTTCGGCGAGAAGAAGCCGAACCACCGCGCCGTCCTTTACCAAACAGGGTCCACAGTCCGGCGCGCTGCCCGATGGAACTGTAGAGTGTCAACGTGCGAGCCAGTTCGAAACGGGCTCGTTCACTACTGAGTAGCCTCTGGTCGGTGTCCAGCAGCCGACGGGCTTCGGCATGCAGTTTAACCGCCTCATCGATTTCAGTGCGGCGGCTGGCTGAAACTCCCATTTCGTTCAGGATGTCGGCCTGTGCAACGACATATTCAAAGTCGTCCGGATTTTCGGTGGCCAGCTCAGCGTAGGTCTGTCTGCTGCGCAGATAGGTCACCGCTGATTCGTCGAAACGTCCCAGTCGCTGCTGAATGTCGCCCACCCGTTTGCGGGCCGCAGCGGAATCCGCTCGAGTGGTTCCGGAATTGTTTGCACTTGCGAACTGATCGAAGAACTGCAACAGGGATTCCAGCAATGCTACGTCGGCGTCTGTAAGGACTGTTTCTGACAGGGCCAGTTCATCTTCGCCGTCTGTTACGGCGAGCGAAGGAGAAACTCCGCGTGAGGCAATTTCGTCGATGATTTCTTCAAAGGCTTCAATGGCCAGATGCAAATTGCTGGCCGCCCGCCGGCGTTCTGTTTCGGCCACCAGCAGCGCCGCTACAGCTTTCTGCTGCGCCTGCCGGGCCTGATTCTGGGCCACCTGTGCCCGTTGCTGGCCGACAGCGAATGTGATTGCCACGGCCAGCAGCAGAAGTGCGGCTGTTGTTCCCAGAATGGCAATTGCCGGGTTACGTCGCGCCCAGCGTCGCAGTCGTTCGTGGCATCGCATGCGACGAGCGCTGATTGGGCGGTCATCCAGAAACCGCTGCAGGTCGTCAGCCAGTTCGGCGGCATCCTGATACCTGTCCGCCGGAGCGATAGCCGCGGCCTTCTGGACGATGGTGTCCAGATCGACGGGAATAGAAGGATTGGCTGATCTGGGAGAAGGCGGCGGCGATTCTGTACGTGCCTTGATCACAAGGGCGTGTCCCGTTTCGGTACATGCGGGCGTCAGCGTTAACAGTTCATACAGCGTGAGCCCGAGGCTGCAGATGTCACTGCGACAATCCGTCAGACCGTCGAACTGTTCCGGGGCCATGTAACGCAGTGTTCCCACCAGGTCTCCGGTTCGAGTGACATCTTCGTGGTCTTCACGCCGCGCCAGTCCGAAGTCCGTCACCCAGACACGGCCTTCCGGGTCGAGTAACAGATTCGAAGGTTTTACGTCTCGGTGCAGGACGCCGTGCTGATGCGCATAGCTGAGTGCTGAGGCCACGTCGCGGACCATAGCAGCGGCTTTGCGAAAGTGGCGTATGGATGTCTGTTGCTCCGTGGCATCAGCCGGGCTGTCGGAAGGTTCTGGCGGTGCGGACCCCGAGCGCGTCTGATGATTCTGACACGACCGGCGCGTCTTCATCTCTGTATGCGGATCGATCTGCGTGGCGACTGAATCGTCGACCGGATTGAGTTCAAACGACGCTGACGGTTGATGGCCGGAAGTTTCGTTGCCCTGGCCCTGTTCCTGAGTTGACTCGCATACGTCCGTTCGTGTTGACTGAATAAACTTGCTCAACGGGATGCCGTCGATCAATTGCATTGCAAAATAGTGTACTCCGTCTGCTTCGCCGATTCCGAATACAGGCACGATGTTGGTGTGGTGCAGACCGGCGGCTGCTTCCGCTTCTCGCCTGAACCGCACAACCTGATGTTCGGAGACGGCGGCCAACGGGCTGACGATTTTTAGCGCAACGCGTCTTCTGAGTGACTGCTGCTCTGCCTCGTACACGATGCCCATGCCGCCTCGGCCGATCTCACGAACGATGCGAAAATCGCCCAGGACCTGAGGAAGGGAATCCGTCAGTCGAACGGCCTGCTGCACAATTTGATGCTCAGAATGATCCTTTTCGCTGATGCGTTCCATCATGGCGATGGAAGGAAACAACGCGCGGATGGCGTCTTCATGTTTCGGCAGTCGTTGTACAAATTCGTCAACAGACGGAGACTCTCCATTACGCAAACGCATGGAATATTCATCGGCCAGGGCATCGACTGGGTTTCGTCCCTCTGTGTATGCACTGACCAACGCATCGGGTTTCCGCGAATCTGATGCGACGTTGACCTGTTCGGACCTCCAGTTTGCTGAAACTCCGCCGCTGGTGCCGGCCCCGACGTCACTATTCGAACTGGACATCGCTTCAGTCTGTTCGATGTCACTCATGCGGTGATCCCCGCCTCCTGCATTAATTCTGATAAACGACCGACCGCACGGACATAACGGTTGCTGGTGGCTGTCACGCTCAGCGACAGCGATTCGGCGACCTCATTGTTGCTGAGATGTTCGAAATGCCGCAGCGCCAGAACTTCGCGGTCGACCCGGTCCATTGCCTTCAGTGACTGGGCTAATTGTTCGTTTTCTTCTTCACGGACTGCCGCCGCGCTGGGCGACGTATGTTGTCCGCACAGTGCCCGAACCATCGAAATGCTGGTTCCGTCCCACGATCGCTTCGCCCGTAGGTTTACTTCCTGATGAGCATCGCGTTTCAGACTCAGGTGGCGACGATGCAGTCCCAGCAGCACCTGATAGGTGATCTGTCTTACCCAGACGTAGAAACGCACTTCAGGGCGTTTTACATATTCCGGCACGCGGCGGCTGACTTCAATGAATGCCTCCTGAAGAACGTCGGCCACATCGATGCGACCGCGCAGACGACGGTCGAGCCGGAAACTGACCATTCGTTCCAGTCGATCCTGGCATGCAACGAACAGTTCACCCACCGCATCGGAATCTCGGGCCAGACGTTTTGCTTCAATGTTCAAGGCTTGTTTCCGGCAGGATTGCTGCGATACGGCTTCGTACAGAAGCTGCGCAAGTCGTGTGACAGGGCTGTTCATGAACTACTTTATTGAACGCTTGACGGCATAAACACCGCACCATCACGAAAGTGTCGGGCGAAGTTCCGTTCGGTCTTCCTGTTGGCCACAGGTCCGGGAAATTCTCCGGAAACTTTGTGGAACAAACGCAGGCTTTGCCGTGCAGGTAACAGCATGACGGAACAAACCCTGTCGGCGGTTCTAGAAACGGATCGCAGACGCTTTGATTAGAAACGGGGCACCATGGTCACAACGCCAGAGAGTTTAATTCGCTTTTGTTGTGCCAACGGTCATCAGCTTCGAGCCCCGCTGAGTCTCGCGGGGCAGGATGCTGAATGTCCGGCATGCAAGGATCGAGTGGTTGTTACTGGCGAATCACGTGAGCCGATTAGCGATACCGGGGCTTTTCGACTGCTGTGCGACAGCCCTCGATGATCCGCCGCAACGACAGTTGGGGCCGGCTGCAGTCTATCCTGCCGAATCAGTGAATCAGAGATGCTGTCCGAGGTGTCGTTACCCCATGAATTCGGAACTGCTGATCTGTCCCGATTGCAGACAGACACTGGAATCCAGCCAGAGCCTGCTGAAACGCATGTACCGAAAGGCCCTCGGTTCGGTCTGTTAAAGAGATTTGCGAAAGCACTTAGTGCTGCTTCGCCATTGTTACCCCACTGAATTACGGACAGGAATCTCAGGATATGAAGAACATGATTCACGATCACCGCAGAGTTGCCGGCAACTCGCCACGGCTGTTTGCTGTCGTTTCGGGCGTCGTCGCAATCATGATTGCGACGACATGTTCGCAAACTTCGGCGGGGGATGTTTTCCAGACGGATTTACCGACTGAATTCACTGAAACGTCAGAGCAAGGCCTGTTGTTTCTAAACGGGGAATTTCTCAGCGGTCCGTATCGAATTGAAGGGACCATAGATTCAGTGGCTGTGAATGGAATTCGCCTGCCCGCATCGGCTCTGACGATGCGTGATTCGGGCAGACGTGGTGGTGGCGGCCGCGGAGACCGGGGACGAGGTTCTCGTGGTCAGGGGCGCAGTGCGGAGAGTGCCGAGCAGGAACGCGGTGCATCGGGAAACAGGCGTGGCCAGTTCCCTTCGATTCGTGCCGCGCGGTTGTGTGCTGCTTCTCTACACGATGACTGTATCGTGGTGGTGTTTGATGATCAGCCGCTGCGAGTGCTGTCCCACATAGCCGGTGAGTACGAGTTTTGTGAATCGATGCTGGCAGAGAGTCCCGCACGTGATCAGGTTGAACAATTTGTCCAGTATGGTGGGACCAGTGCCGGTCGCGAAATCTGGCGTGCCTGGCTGCAGGACTTTACACCCGATTCTGAACTTCGCGTATTAATGCAGGAGCGCATCGATGCTGCAGATACCGTGGAAGCTCAGAATTTCAGCGACATCGCGGCATCCGCCCGCCTTGAGCAATTCGCATATCCTCTGACAATCGCCGGAATGCTGCTGGGTGTGATCGCCTTCGGGCATATGTTGAAGTGGATGAGCAGGGGCTTTGATCAGCCGGATGGCAGGGCTTCTGAGTCCGAACGATTCGTCGTCGTCGCACTGTGTCTGATGATGGGAATGTCAGTGATCGACCTGATCTGGACAATCCTTGCCGGTCAGGCCGGAGCAATGACAGAACTCAATCCTCTGGCAGCGCAATTCATCGACTCACCAATTCAACTGGCATGTTTTAAGGTGTTTGCGACGGCCATCGGATTTGGCATCCTGTTCGCCTGGCGACAACGACGTCAGGTGCAGCAGGCGACCTGGTGGATGTGCCTGGTGTGCGTGTTGCTGACGTTTCGCTGGGTCATGTTTGATTCGATGATGAACTGACACCAGTGCGTCATGCCGAATCGGCGCTCGGCCGTCGGTTCGTCCTCTGCGACCGACGCATCAGAACTGGATGCGGACATTATGTGCCCGTGGCTGGCAGGCAGCGTGACGTCAGTTGGCGTTGTTCTTCATTCCGTTCAAAATGTCACGATGCCGGTCCGCGAGAACCTGATTACCCAGCTTTTCATTCACCAGCACCAGTAGTCGGCGAACATTGACGCTGTCAGGGCGATCCGGCAAGGCCAGCTGAAGGTCGCGATCGGCTTCCTCCCAGCGTTCCATTGCGAATAGAACTTCCGCTCGAGTGGACAGGGCATCCGGGTGGTTGGGAAGAATTTGCAGCACGGATGCGACCAGTGACAACGCGTACTTGTAATCAGGTGCGGGGCCACGAATGGCCGCCAGCGCAAGATTATTCAGCACCATGGGGTTTTCAGGAGCCAGTCGTTTGGCCGTTTCCAGATTTCTGCGAGCTTTCTCAAACTGTCCAACCCGCAGTGCTTCTGTTCCAATGAAGTTGTACACCGAAACGTTGAATGAACCTTCTGCGAGCATTTTTACCAGCAGAACCTCGGCATCGGACGCAGCCGATGAGTCGGAACAACTCATGCTTGCGATCCTGAGTAATGCCCGTTGTTCCTGTGGGGCAACCGACAAGGATTCCTTTAATAACTCCAGAGCGGCTTCGGATTCATCGGCGCCGGTACTCAGCAGGTGGCTGACTAATCCATCCAGTACTGCCGCATGGATTCGGTTCAGCGGTTCTTGTTCTGATTCCGGCAAGTCTTCGCGGTGAGTTCGAATAAATGCGACGGCGTCATCCAGACGTCCGGACTGCAGCAGCAGAGCGGCACGTGCATAGATCGATTGCGGTGAAGATTGGTTCGACTGTTCGTCCTGTTCGTTCAGCAGTTGATTATAAATCGTTTCTGCTTCGTCGGTTCGGTTTTTCTGCAGGTACAGTTGAGCCAGCAGCGGACGTGATTCCGGGTGATCCGTCAGTCCATTTTCAAGCTGCTGAATTGCCTCCGTGGTCTGACCGCATAATTTTAGCAGCTGTGCCAGGACGATACGTGCCGCCGGTGCGTTCTCAGTCTGCACCTGCTCACGCCAATGGTCGACGGTGACTTTCAGGTCCTCATGGGAAACCGTCACCTGCGCGGCGGGCAGATTTGAAAGCTGGGCAATGGCTCCGACATTCGCAGGAGAAACAGCGATCGCCTGGATCAGCAACTGGCTCGCGAGCTGCACGTTCAGAGCAGATTCCTGAATCCTTTTGGCCGCGATTTCGGCGTACAACTGAGACAAGGCAGCGCGCAGTTCCGGAGCATCCTGCAGGGCCAGACCTTCTTTCAGAATTAACTCAGCCTCACCGAATTGGTTTTCAATCGCATGACAACGAGCCCATTGAATTCGAGCGGTCAGGTCGCCTGTGTCCTTTGTCAGCCGCTGCTGAAACGCGTTTCTGGCCAAATCAAGGCTGGATTTGATCTGCTCGGCACTTCGATTGAGTTGCTTTTGCAGCCGAGCCAGTGCGACGTACGCTTCCGGGGCTTGTTCTGCCGCCGTTCTAAGATGTGTTTCGCCCAGTCGGAACTGTTGTTCTGAAACGTAATAGTCGGCCAGTAACTGATGTGCCTGAGCATCGGTTGGTCGTTCGCTGACAGCGAATTTCAGTTGTTGTCCCAGGTCGTTCTTCGACAGCCCCGAATTCTTTCCGGATAATGTCTGTTGGACCAGCCACACTCTCGCTGGTCCAAAACCCGCGGCACCGTTTAGTGGGGCCAGTTGCTGCATCAGCCCAAAGGCGGCGGGTTCATTGCCGAGCTGTTGTTTAAGCACCGCCAGTTGATATTTGTAATGCGGCAGATGAGGCCGCAACGAGCACAGTGAATTCAGAAACAGAGACGCGTTTTCCCATTCTTCAGCACGAATGGCGTCGCTGACGGCATCTTCATAACGTTGCACGGCCGCCTGCTGATCGTCGTGTTTCAGAAACAGCAGAAACAGCACGCCACCAAATGCAACAATCGCTGACGGCAGTCCAAGCAAAAAACGCGACGGAACCCGTGAAAAGAACCAATACTCGATCAACCGGAAAAAATACGCCGGTCGCAGCGCAATCGTCCACGGCGGCAACGGCAACTTCGATAAGGAAGTACCGGAACCGGCGGGAGCGTTTGACGTTTTGGAATCGGTTTTTGCCATGTCTGACTGTGTACTGGCGGCCATCGCACAAATGTGAATCGGGTTGAATCGTTTCCGATTTACGGCAGTTTTTCGTCCACTACTTTTTGTAGTGCTGCGTCCCTGATTTGCTGCCGCGTTTCCAGGTGCAGTTGTCTGAGCGAATCGATCTGGTCCGAGGAGAAGGGGACGGGTAAAACGGCAAACGTCTGACACTGTAGAGTGTCCGGAGGTGAGCCTCCCAGTATCAACTTATACTGCATCAGCCCTTCAATTGAATTGGGAGGCTGTGTGGGCACACCTGTCGAGTCGAACAGGCTGAAAAACAGGATGGCGTGACTGCCGTTGCGGTTCTTGCCGAGCCGAGCCTGTATGGCCGGCCAGGCTGTGTTTGTCTTATCCATTTTGGTCTCCAGCACCTGCCAGCCATTTCCTGTGTAACAGGTTCTGAGATCATGCCATCCGCAGAACAGGTGGTCGCATGACACTCTGGCGGCCACGTTCTCATTGCGAAAGACCCACCCGTTTGTGTACTGTCCTGCGACGTCATCTTTGCTGCGTTCTTCTTCATCGTAGGATTGACGCACGTACCCAGCAATTTTCGGATCAAGATTCGATTCGTTCAATAGAGCAAGGTTTGTCTCGAAAACAATCGATCGTTCCGGGCTATGTAAAAACGCCGGTGCCTGTGCCGCAATTCCCAGGCCGCACAGAACGGAACTGATGATGACTGATCGGCGGAATGGATATTTGTGTGCCGGCTGAGTTGGTTCCAGTCCTCTGGGTGTGTGCCATGTCCTGGTGGAGATCAGGCAGTTGAACACTGCGATGCATGGATTTCGGAACTCGACATTTGGCGCATCCAAATCTTCGTCGGGGACGCGTTCCGTGAATCCCAGCATGAATAGATCAAAGTTGTAGACCAGTCCTGCTGCGATCCCCAATACGGCATAGCCCAGCGCGTCATGTGACCAGCCGGTTGTCAGATCAATCTGCCACCAGTCCTCGGCCAGAGCAATCGTGATGACTCGAAAGACATTCATGAAGCCGGCAAAGAAGACGGCTGCACCCACCACCAGCACAAAGTGGAACGGACGTCTGCGGTTGCAGCAGCAGATCAGCACGGCCAGAAACAACAGGGTGAACAGAGACTGAACACCGCTGCATGCTTCTTCAACCAGCAGGGTTTTTGATGTCAGGGTAATGACGTTGCCATCACGCACATGCAGGCATCCGACCAGGTCCAGGACTTTGCTGGCGACGCGACTGGTCAGATCCTGCAGAGTCTGAATGACCAGCAGGTCACTGTTCGCCGGCAGACGGACAGCCAGCAGGGGCAGCAGCGCCAGGTAGGCCAGAGATGAGCCTGTGTCTTTGTCCTTTCGCGAAACAGCGACGGCCAGCAGCAGCAGCCAGAGTCCCACGCTGGCCAGCCATGGAGAGCGGACTGCGGCGGCTGCCAGCAGCATGACCATGTCGATCACCACCAGGCACAGAATCAGTCGCGGATGGGGATTGTGACTGTGCTGACGCGACGACAGAAGCGCAAAGAACGCGATGAAGGCGAACGGAAAAAACTGATAGTGAGCTCGTTGCCAGGTGTTGGAAAGATCAATCAACACGAGCGGCAGATGAGCTACCAGCAGAATCAGAAACGGTAGCCACCACAGACGTGCGGGGGCGTCTGCTGACGTTTCGTTTTGCACTTCCAAGCTCGACATGAGGTGATCCAGAGAACGTCACTACGTCACCGAATCTGCGGTGGAACGACCACGCTATTTCATCCATGAAGCAAAGGGCTGTCTACAGAATCCCGAGTTGTTCTGGCGGATTGCACGTCCGGGATACCAGTGGCGCAGATAAAAACGCCCCTGACGAGGCGTTTGAATAGTGGCGAGATGTGAACGGCTGACCGGGCCTATGTTCGTTTTCGTCGCCGTCGAACGGTCATTCCGCCCGTTGCAATCAGTGCCAGAAACGCGAAGGAAGACGGTTCGGGAACAACTTGGACGTTATTTATCAAAGTCTGTCCACCTAC
>Ga0315316_10002920_pt1 | contig 12375 bp, 10 predicted proteins | sample M160m3416metaG_FD_203702 | JGI IMG/M metagenome (GOLD analysis project Ga0315316, IMG submission 203702) | Ammonia-oxidizing marine archaeal communities from Monterey Bay, California, United States - M1 60m 3416 | ecosystem: Environmental > Aquatic > Marine > Intertidal zone | place: USA...
ACCGGTATTCCGCGTGATCCTAAATTTCATGCGGGTTATGTGGTGGGCGGTGGCAAATGCCTTTTCAGTGGCGTCACTATCGCCAAAAGTTGTATCGAGACAGACATTACCCAAACTTTCGTCCCACACCTGCGGCGCGCCATCTAATGCTGCCGCCTCGGTGGCTGTCACGGACGGTAGGGGTTCATACTCTATTTTCACGAGTTCAGCTGCGTCTGCAGCGATTTCAGCAGTTTCTGCAACTAACATGGCTACGGCTTCACCTACAAATCTTGGTTTTTCGGGTGCTAGAGGATAATTGATTCCGAGATAAACCTGTGACCACTTTTCCTCATCCATACCAAGACCATCTCCGCCCGATGGAACTGGACTATGTGGAATTGACGCCAGTCCATCATTAAGCCAATCCTGACCCGTTAAGAAGGAGAGCACGCCGGCCTTTTCCAGTGCTGCTGATGCATCAATAGAAATTATTCTTGCAAAAGCATGTGGAGACCGAAGAAAAAAAGCGTAGGCTTGATTGGGCAAGTTTGTGTCATCGCTATACTCACCATTACCGGTTAGGCGACGGTAATCCTCATTACGTAAAAGTGTTTTGCCAATTGTTTTTGTGCTCATGGTCTTAATACCCCGCTAGCGGTCTGTCGCCTCGGACTTTCTATGTATTGCCAAAGGCTAAGGGGCTAACCCAATTCGATCAAGGTGATGAAGGCTCTTAGTGTTAGGGCGCGTTAGGACCAAGTAGTTGGGCTTTGTTCCCCAGGGTCGTAGTCAAGGGATTATCTTGTCACAAGAGGTAACAAGGGCGTAGCCTTGCCAAAAATTGTTAGGTATTGGGTTACTAAAGAGGGAGGTAATTGGATGAGAATTCGGCATACGATGCTCCGCGTGGAAAATTTACAACGGTCAGTGGAATTCTATACGCAGCACTTAGGAATGGAGTTAATGCGAACCCGGGAAAGTCAGGCTCGGGGGGAACGAGTTGTTTATGTTGGATACGGTGATGAAGATAGCAACCATGCGCTGGAACTTGTTGAAATGATCGAGCCTTTGGGTAAATTCATGCACGGTAACGCCTATGGTCATGTTGCACTTTTGGTCGATGATGTTCAGGAGATGAGTGATCGTTTAAAAAGGTCTAACGTAGAGTTTGCTCATGAACCGCATCATACCCGACCCGAAAACCCTAACATGATTGCCTTTATTAAAGACCCTGACGGCTATGAAATTGAATTGACAGAGCGACGTTAAATTCAGATCGAAAACAATTAGGGGTCTGGGCCCGAAACTCAGCCTGAAGTCATGCCTCTAAAACGGCTTTATTGAATTTGGACTGTACATATTGCGTTCCCACTAGCTTTACTATTTAGACGACCGGGTTCTCATCTAGGATTGTCATTCGCCTCAGTAGGCGGCGTTTCTGAGGATCATAATGTTGGCGGGCATGTGCCGTGCAGCGATTATCCCACAATACTAAATCGTCTACCTGCCAGACGTGTTCGTAGACATGTTGGGGGCTTTCAATGAGATCAAATAAAAAGTTTAGAATTTTCTCACTCTCTCTTTTTTCAACTTCATTAATCCGGATTGTCATCAGACGGTTAACATAGACAGACTTTCTACCGGTTTCCGGATGGGTACGAATGATGGGGTGGGAATATTGTGGTGCTTTAGGGTCGATTTGAACGGGCCTTAGGCTAGGATTTGTGTCGTAGTTGAAATAGTTAAGTGCGGTTTTTCCTTCAAGCAACCCTTTCCACTCATCGCTTAGCTGGTCATAAACCGCACAACAATTGGCAAAACTAGTATTGCCGCCGGCATCGGGAATTTCGATAGAATATAATGTCGAAGCTTTGCAGGGGTGTTCCGAGTAGGCTTGATCGTAATGGAACATCATTTCACCAAGCTGCACTGCGGTTGCGACATTGGGATCCTCCTTGTTGGTAACAAACAGGAATTTGGAATCCGAATTTTGAGATTTGAGACCAGCTATCTCGCCAAAAACTAGGCAGAAACGTTCCTGTTCGTCTTCACTAAGTTCCTGGCCACGGAGAAGAAGAACCATGTGATCCTTCCATGCCCGTTTGAGAGCTTGCTTATCCCCCACTGAAAGTTCTTGCGTTAGATCGAGGCCAGAAATTTGGGCGCCGGCCGCGCCAGAAAGTTTTTCTATATTTATTGCCATGGTGTCGGTCGCCTTGTTGGGTTTATCATATTTATTTGAATTTATATGAGCATAAACCATTAGACTAAACTGGGAGAGGCCCTTGGCTATAATAATTAGTGATGACGACGTTCGAAAGCATTTAACCATGGCTGAATGCATCGAAGCTATGGATGTTTGCTTTGGTGATTTTTCTGAGGGGAAGGCCAAGACCTTGCCACGTTTGCGTTATCGAGTTGACGCACCGGACGACCCTACAAGAGAATATTTTGCTAATGTTCACGTAGGCGCGGTGCCGAGTTATGGTATGGCTTGCGTCCGTGCCGGGTCGAATATGCTGGCTAAAGGTGGTGCTCCAGGTCGAAAAACGACTAGTAGCCCTGATGCAACGAATTGGACTGTGATCATCCTTTATGATCTTAATAATGCGGAACCGGTTGCATTTATGCATGAGTCCCAACTGAGCGGTGTTCGGGTTGGGGCAACTACCGGGGTCGCCGTAGATAAAGTTGCGCGTGACGACGTTACTGAACTTGGACTATTTGGAACAGGTCGTCAGGCTAAAGCGAATTGCGAGGCAATTTGTACTGCCCGACCTTCAATCAAACGTGTAAAGGTCTTTAGCCCCACTCGGGAGAACCGAGACGCCTTCCCCAGCTCATTAAAATTGTCGGGTGTCGAAATCATGCCGGTGGAGAGTTCTGAAGAAGTCGTTGTTGGCGCAGATATTGTTTGTTCAATGACTAACTCCACCAAACCCACCTTTGATGGCAATTTGCTAGAAGACGGGCAAATGGTGATTTCCGTAGCTAACTCCGACGTCACCTTAAAACGTCATGAGGTTGATGAAACAACCTTTGTCCGAGCTTCAGATATAATAATCAATGATTGGGATAGCGTTGTTTCAAACCAGCAAACTGAACTTCTCGATCTAATAGATACTGGGGCGGTCGATCGTGAAAGGATTTTTGAATTGGGTGATCTATGTGCTGGGAAAGAGACAGTAAAGCAGACCAACGACAATATCGTGTATTATAAAAACAATACTGGCCTTGGAATGCAATTCGCGGCTGCTGGGGCGGTGATCTACAACAAGATGAAGAACAACGATACAAACAGGGTTGTGCCACCTGAGTGGCTTTCTGCAGAGGATTACCCATGATTTAAGGAGGCGTTATGCAATATCAGGAATTTGGAAATTCCGGAATTAAGCTATCCCGTGTAGGTCTTGGTTGTTTTAGCATGTCGGGTGCCTACGGCGCGGCGGATGATACTGAATCTATTGCAACCATCCATGAGGCGATGGAACGGGGTGTTAATTTGTTAGACACCTCAGCACGATATGGTGGAGGACATAACCATCGTTTGATTGGGAAGGCAATTAAGGGAAGGCGTGACAAGATCTTTATACACTCCAAAACTGGCACTATCAGAGATGAGAATGACCGCAGCGTCGCATCAGGCAGCGGAAATCCTGATCGGTTACGCCAGATTTGCGAACTTAGCCTGAAAAACCTCGGTGTTGATTATCTTGACACCATGTGTCAGTCACGTGTCGACCCAACAATTCCAATTGAAGAGTCAGTTGGAGCGGTAAAACGACTGGTCGAAGAGGGAAAGGTTCGTTTTATTGGTTTGTCGGAGGCGGCGCCTGATACAATCCGACGAGCCTCAAAGGTACATCCGTTAGTTTCTCTACAGTTTGAATATTCTTTGTGGACACGGGATGTTGAGGCGGGCCACCGACGTACCTGCGATGAACTTGGGATGGCGCTAATGGCCTACGCACCATTAGGGTACGGTTTTCTCGCTGGAGTAGTGAACAAGCCAGGACCACAATCAGATGATGATATTCGAGGTAAGTTCCCTAGGTTCTTTAAAGAAAACTATGCAGCTAACCGCGAATGTGTCGTTCTTCTGGAGAAGTTTGCCGCAGGCAAGGAAGCTACGGCAGCGCAAATTTGTCTCGCTTGGCTCCTCGCGCAGAAGGCCAACGTGTTTCCCATCCCGGGTTGTAAAAGCCGAAAACACTTGTTTGAAAATTTAGATGCGGCCGATGTTGAGTTGACGGACGAAGATTTAACTCAGTTGGACAAAATTTTCTATGTGAATGCGGCGGAGGGCGATCGTTATCCGCCAAACGGCATGAAACGTGTGAACTTGTAAAGAGTTATAAATTATCAAGAATTTATCCTTGAGAATTGGATTGTGTGCCATCAAGTGGGCATACGCTTTAAAAATTTTGTAATCTGGGAGGTCAAAAATGGGACAATATTTAAATTCGGCATTCAATAATTTTATCCATGATATGCAAATGCACTTCTCTCTGGGTTTGCCAGAGGTTGAACACTGGGAGGGTGTTAGACCGCTTTTAAGAAGGTTGATCTCGGATGATGAATTTAGGAATGTTTCGCGGAGTTGGGAAAGGAAAAAAGGCAGGGAATATATCCTGCATCATGATCCGGAATATGATTTTTTCGTGGGCGCTTTAGTAAGAGAGCCTAAGCATGTGGCGATGGCGCATGACCATGGACCTACCTGGACGATTTATGGCGTTCTCGATGGTGACGAGGTGACGCAAATTTTTGAACGTCTGGATGACGGAAGTCAGCCAGGCTATGCAGAACTGAAACTGAAAGTTCGATCGGAAGCACCAATGGGAACTGTTGATATAGTACCTCCACACATCCCGCATGCGGAAAATGGCAACAGCCCAAGGTCGGTAGCAATCACAGTGCGGACGACTAAGCCGGGCAGCTATGATCAAATTATGTTCGATTTAGAAACAGGTAAGACGGGGATATCCAGGGGTTTGGAGTTGGTCCCTCTGGAAATTTAAATTTTTTTCGATAATTTTCGCAGCTCTTCTTTTGCCACTTTTCCAGTACTGTTTCGAGGGAGCTGATCAACAAATCGAATATGCCGCGGCTTCTTGTAACTTGCGATGAATTTCTGACAGTGTGAAATTAAATCGTCTTCAGACGGTAAATTTTTACACTCTTTGCAATTTACGAATGCCATTACTGCTTCACCAAACCTAGGGTCTGGAACCCCAATAACAGCAGCCTCCTTAACGGTAACGTGGCTAGTTAAAGCATCCTCAACTTCTCTCGAATATATATTGAAACCTCCGCTAATTATCATATCTTTGAGGCGGTCGACAAAGTAGAGATAGCCATCTCCATCGCGTCTTGCGATGTCCCCGGTGCGAAGCCAACCATCCACAAAGACGGCAGTGTTATCCTCAGGCCGTTTAAAATATTTCCGCATAACCGTTACGTCTCCGGGCGCTCCACAACGAACTAAAACCTCACCGGGCTTGCCTGGCGCGACATCTTTCAGGTTTTGGTCGACAAGCCTGACTTCAACACCACTCGCTGGCAAACCAATAGAGTTTGGTCGGCTGCTTTGTTCTTCTGGTTTAAGGCAACTGATTAGCCCTGCCTCAGTTTGAGAATAAAAACTATAGAGACGCAGTTGCGGCAACAATGCTAACAAGCTGTGCTTTAGTGAAGTCGGAAATGCCTCTCCAGTTGCCAGCATTCCGACAAGTGATTTGCAGGCTTTGGGATTATTTTCGATGTAGGGCAATAACATCCGGGCGATCGTTGGCACGACGCCGATATGAGTGACGCCCTCCTCCTCAATCAATTTGAGAGTTTCTGAAGGGTCAAAGAATTTTTGTAGGATTAAAGTTGATCCAGTGGAAAAGCTACCAGCGAGGCGCGCAATACCGATCCGGTGCGCCATCGGGGTCACACAGAGCATCCGGTCATTGTTAGATAGTTGCCACTCGAGCGCACCAAGCCAGCATTGGCCGACAACGATGTTGCGATGTGTAGATATAACGCCCTTGGGTTGACCGGTGGTACCCGAGGTGTAGCAAACCAGGGCGTCATCCGAACCACTTTCTGGAAAAGGCGGCGGCTTGGTGGACGCTGATTTCATTATCGCATTAATATCGATTTCACCCTCAATAGGACGACCCGATATAATTTTTATAATCTTTGAGGATTTCTGGGTTTGAGCAGTTGTGGCACGAGAATCCGGTGTAAAGATTATAGCGAAGGGATTAGAATTTTTCAGGATATAGAGAACTTCTGGTAGTGCTAATCTATTGTTTATCGGCACAATAATACCGCCTGCTTTTGCGATTGCGGCCATCGCTAGAGCAGTAGTAATGCAGTTTGGCATTTGGAGAACGACACGAGCACCGGGTGTCAGGCCGAGATCAATAAGCCCGTTTGCTAGTTGATTGGTAAGAGATTCAAGTGTTTCGAAGTTTAGTCTCTCTATTCCGCAAACAAGCGCTTCCTTTTGCGGCGTTCGTTGTGCCGCAACTGTTAGTAAGCTGCCAAAATTAAGAATCTTTAATACCCCAAGTGTGCGTAAAAAACTGTATCAATGCCAACTATGTCGAAATTTTTATCCTATTGATAGATCCGTTGACGTTGGCGCGGAAAAAACAAACCATTAAGATTATGGCGTCATAAGGAGCCGAAGTCATGGATGGAGAAACAATACTCGGACACCGGGCACGGATTGGCTACACGGTGGCTGCAGTAACAACCGAAATCTATCCCATAGATTGGTATCGTATTGCTGCTGACGGAGTGTCGCTGATGATGATTACATTACCCCTTGGTGAACGCTCCCAAGAAGATGTCGAAAAGTGCTACCAAATCTCAATTGAATCAGCGCATACGATGGCACGGGCAGGAGCTAATCTCGTTTTACTGGGCGGACTACCAATAAATATTGCTAAGGGAAATGACACCGTAGACACACTAATGCAAAACTTGGAAAGCGAAATTGGTGTTAAGATGTCATGTTCTGCCCTGGCGCAAGCTAATGCTTTTTCGGCACTGGGGTCGGAAAAGGTTTGTATAGTCCACCCATTCCTAGAAGACCAAAGCCCACGCCACGCCAATCACATGAATAAATTTTTTGGGTTAGAGTCGACCGGTGTATTTGCGGGTGGTTCAAGTCTCGTCGACCTCGGTACATTGCCACCGAACCGCGCTTTGGAATGGGGTAGGGCGGCTGTAAAAGCCAACCCTGGAGCAGATACATTGTATTTTGCATGTCCGCATTGGACAGTAATTGACGCTATCCAGCCCTTGGAAGAAGAGTTCGGTATTAATGTCATGGCATCACTCCAGGCAATTGCCTGGGAGGCAATGCGGAAAACAGATATTAATGATCGGGTTGATGGCTTTGGCAGGCTGCTTAAAGAATTTTAGTTTTTAATTGATGACGTAAAATCTATTTCGTAACCTCAGCTCAAATTCAATCTTTATCGTTGAAACTTGTGTTGAGATCTTGCCTAACCTTGTTTGATCTTGCGAGGAAGACAGCACATCGAATCTGTGATTTCCTTACTCCTTTAAAAGGTAAGGAGCCAACAATGCCACCATCAGTCTTTCCCACAGGCGTCACAATTTATAATCCAAAAAAAACCTACAATAGTTACATTCTGTTTGACGGCCGTGATGGCAAGGCCCAGTTGATTGATATGGCGGGTAATACAGTTCATACCTGGCCATATTCTGGCTGGCCTGTTGAAATGATTGATCCGGCAGATGCCGATGGCAGAAAAGGCCATATCCTTGGCCAAAAGGAACCGAATCCGTTTGCGAACGAAACAGTCATAGAACTCGACTGGGACGGCAATATTGTTTGGGAGTGGGGTGACCAAGCCCCTGGAGGGAAGGCGGGCCAGGATCATGACCTGGCACGGCTGCCAAATGGAAATACGCTTGTACTCGGCTATTATTCTCGAATTGTGCCGGAAATTTCTGATGAGCCGGTGCGTGACCAAAACATTTATGAAATTAGCCCAAATGGGAAAATCATTTGGCAGTGGAGTGCCGTTGATCATCGGGAGCAACTAGGTATTTCCGAAGAAGATGTCGGTCTTTTATTGGATCCTAAAGTCAGAAATAGGCGAACTGGACTTCTCGCACTTAATAATATGCACCCTCTTGGCCCAAATAAATGGTATCGTGAAGGCGATAGTCGTTTTCATCCAGATAATCTGATAATCGATTCCAGAGATGGTAATTTCATAGCTATTATTGAAAAGAGTAGCGGCGACGTTGTTTGGCTGTCTGGCCCCAATTATCCGTCCTCTCAGGATATGTCGAAACGCACATTCGTGGGTAAAATCCCGCGTCCTTTGGATCAGACAGCGGGCCAGCATGATGCCCATTTAATTCCTGACGGGTATCCGGGAGCAGGGAATATCTTACTATTCGATAATGGGGGTTATTCGGGTTGGCCGCCAGTTTACCATTTTTTGTGGCAGGCAACGCGCATCCTGGAAATAGACCCAATTACCCGGGATATCGTCTGGCAATACGACGCGTCTTCATCCGGTGAACAGGTGTGGACATTTTTTAGCTATTTCATGGGTGGCGTTCGGCGTCTGCCAAATGGAAATACGCTCATCTGTGAAACCATTCACGGACGAATTTTTCAGGTTACACCGGAGGGGGAGATCGTGTGGGAGTATATTAATCCTAACTTTGTTGGCCCGGAGGTAGGTGACAAAGAGGATGTTAATTTGGTGACCTGGATGTTTAAGGGTAAAAGAAATTGGATGTATAGGGCCCAACCCATTCCCTATGAGTGGGTGCCTGAAGGTACACCACGATCGGAGAATGGCGTCGTGCCGCCAGAGCTATCAACTTACAGGTTAGGCTAGACCTGAAAACCATGCATTTTCATGTTCAACTTATTGATGACCCAAAGTATCCGGAGCGGCGGGCGCGATACCGCGAAGCACATTGGGAATATTTTGAGTCGCACCAGGATCATTTTGTGGCGCGTGGCGCAACTCTAACAGATGATATGGAGACATACCTCTCCAGCGTTATTTTTGTCGAATTCGATGATTGGGAGGCGGTTCGTAATTTTATCGATAACGAGCCCCTCAACAAAAAGGGTGTATACGAAAAGGTCAGGATTTCCCGTTGGCATAAGGGTTTGGAGAGATGTCAGATAAACTTTCCGCGGGAAGAGGGGCAATCTTATTGGTATATAAGAGGTTTTGGACGGCCGAATGCTAGCAGCCGTCGTGATGAGTTGCTCCAACTGCATCGTAGTTATTTTTCAGCTTATGATGAGAACAATTTTATTACACGTGGCGCGGTGCTAGATGATGCCGGCGAGAAATGGATTGGCAGCGCAAACCTGATCGCTCTTCCAAGCCGAACCCAGGTAGATATCTTTATGGCTAAGGAACCATTTTTCATGGATGGTCTCTATGACCGAGTATTGATAGAGCGCTTTAAGTTTGGTGGCCGTGCTAACCAAATTGTTTAGGTAAGCTTTTGATTGTTTTGGTTGGTCGGTCGTATGCGGCAGGGAATGCCGCGTATATCCGAGGAGCCTGTTACTGGATCTTTGGGTCCGTCGTAACTGAGAGCCGCATTAACATTAACGTCGAGCGCGCCGTGCTCTGGGCCTTCCGCTTCAGGATACCACCATCCCATTCCGGTACGGGCTACCTCTTTCATAGTCTTTTCAGTAACACTGACTTTCAGACGACAGCTTCCCGGATGGTTGGCTGTTTCAACTATTACCCAATCATCGGTTTTAACGCCTAAATCTTCCGCTGTTTCGGGGTGTAACTGCAACCACGGGTCGGGCGCCACCTTACGTGCCCAACCCTGATCTCTGAAACGGGAGTGGTGATAGGATTTTTCGCGGGCGCCAGTCAAGAGTAATAGCGGGTAGTTGTCTCTAACCTTCTTTGCAACATTCGACCCCGCCGTCGGTATATAGTTAGGTAGCGGGTCTAGCCCCATGCCGGCGAGTGTTTCTGAATAAAGTTCTATTTTACCTGTGGGAGTTTTAAAGCCGTCCTGGGAAAAATCACCGAGATCAAAATCGTAATCGACGTAACCTTTTTCTAGAAGCTCGTCGATTTTGATAGCATTATCGCCTAGTAAGAACTCGTTAAATTGGCGCTTAGTATGCCACGGGAAGAAATTTCTAGATTTTTTATGGCCTCGCGCCTCTAAACGCTTGATTAATTCGCCGGCAATCCAGAAGTCACTGCGCGCTTCTCCCATTGGTGGGTGCGAAGGTTGAACGATACTCAGGCAGGGGCCATTGGCCTCAAGTGATATATCTTCATCCTCTAGACCTGTAGTCTTGGGTAAGACTAAATCAGCAAATTCCGCCGTTGGTGTCATCATGTGGGTGGCGACACACAAATAGTCAAGGAGCCCAAGGGCTTTGATTGTTTTTTGCGTGTTTGGGTAGGTAACGACGATATTTACACCGGTGACATACATCGCGCGGACAGGGTAGGGTTTGTCAGTTAGAATAGCGTTAATCACCGATGGATTGTGGCATGCTGTTTGCCAGCCATTTGGTCCGGCCCAAAGAGGAAACTGGTCGGCGCCAATAGTCCTTTCTTCGGTATTGTGTGGTAGACGAAATTCTGGTTTGTGGAGCACCTCAATATAGTTTGTGAAGCCCCTCGGTTTCTTTACTCTGCGATTGCCGCCAACTCGATCTAGATTTCCACTTATGGCCACAAGGGCATGAAAGGCTCGATATGTCTGAACTCCTGCGCTGAAGGCATCAATACCATGACCGCTGACGAAGCATGACGGGCCGTTTGCATACCACTTCGCAGCGGTAACGATATCATTTGCCGAGACCCCACTAATGTTGGCGGCATATTTGGGCGTAAATTTTTTAGCGCGGTCGGCAAGTCTCTCGAATCCGTGGCACCACTTCTCAACTACCTCCTGGTTGTAGCGGTTGTTGGTGATCATCCAGTTTATCATTGCGAGTGCGATGGAAGCATCCGTGCCAAGTTTTGGTTGCAGCCAAAGATCGGCGATTGCGGCAGCTTGGGTGCGGGCCGGGTCGATTGTGATAATTTTCGCACCCTTTTTTTGAGCACGCTTAAGGGCAAGCCATTGGGTGGGGTCGGCTGCCGAGGGGTTTCGGCCGACAACAAGCGCGCAGCCGGTGTTGTCGATATCCTCACCGTTACCCATGGTGAGGCCCGTCAACTTGTCTGATAACGCTCGGCACCCACCGCACAAATCTTGGTTCATCATCCAATTGGGCGAACCAAAAGCGCGCATCAAAAGAGCAAGAGATACACCGCGGCTGAAATGCGCATTACTCACAGCCCCGCAAAGCGATAGAGGCCCATATTCGTTCTGAACTTTTAGGAAGTTCTCGCACATTTCATCCAGGGCCTCATCCCATGTAATCTTTTGCCACTGACCTTGGCCGCGCGGGCCTTTGCGTCGCATTGGATGTAAAACGCGATCTGGATGATAGGTGAGTTCAGGTAGGCCTCGAAAGCCTTTAATGCAAAAGGCACCCAGGGATGCGGGGTGATCCGGGTTAGGAGCAATTTTGGTTACCCGGCCATTCTCACTTGTGAAAAGACCGCCGCAATGCGTGCTGCATTCCCAGCATGTACTGGCAACAGTTTTACCATCCTTTGCCATTAAATAATCTCCAAGGTAAATACGGGGCCAACATTGAGAGAGGTTCTCTGAAAATTACTTTGGACGAATATATCATTTTCACCTTTGCCATAGGACTATCCTACTGCAATAACGGGAGCAGAGCATCATAACGTTGCAGATAAATTTTGAGGGTTAATAATGAAATTAGTACGGTATGGCGGTATAGGTTTTGAGAAACCCGGGCTAATTGATGAGCACGGAGCCTTGAGAGACTTGTCAGGGGTGTTGCCGGATATCAACCCGAAGACCATAACCCCTGAAGGTATCGCAGAAATAGCAGCAATCGAATTTAGTGCGTTGCCTAAGGTCGACGGTAGCCCACGATTTGGTTTTCCTGTAGCGGGTATTCCGAAAATTGTTGCTATTGGTCAGAACTATATGAATCATATTTTGGAGATGGGCTACACCCCGCCCGATGAACCGGTGATTTTTATTAAAGCGATTAGCTCACTCACGGGCCCCTATGATCCAATGATTAAGCCTAAAACGTCGACGAAGTTTGATTATGAAGTTGAGATGGCTGCCTTGATTGGAACAACGGCTATCAATGTATCTGAAGAAGACGCGCTAAATCATGTTGCGGGATATGCAATAATGAACGATGGTTCCGAGCGCGCCTTTCAACGTGAAAGATCTGGCGGCACTACGAAGGGTAAGAGCGCGGATACGTTTGGTCCGTTGGGGCCGTGGTTGGTTACCGCGGAC
>Ga0315316_10002921_pt1 | contig 12374 bp, 14 predicted proteins | sample M160m3416metaG_FD_203702 | JGI IMG/M metagenome (GOLD analysis project Ga0315316, IMG submission 203702) | Ammonia-oxidizing marine archaeal communities from Monterey Bay, California, United States - M1 60m 3416 | ecosystem: Environmental > Aquatic > Marine > Intertidal zone | place: USA...
CTAAATTTTTTCAAGCTTTCCGAATTTACCTTTTCCGAGTTGGACTTCGCCTTTAAACTCGTTTGTATATCCGTTCTCAATTTTTATTTTGTCGCCATTTTGAATATTTTTTGCATCTTCTGCCCACAATGTAATTTTAATTTCCATTCCATTGTCTACAAGCATTGCATTTGCAACATCTACTGTTGAACCAGCTTTTGTATTTACAGTTCGAACGTCTTCTTTTCGTTCAACTGTTCCTTCAACATTTATTCCTGATCTCATATTCTTGGCTTCATCAATTGTTGTCATGAATTAAAATTTGTTAAAATGATTATAAACTTTGTTTTTAAATTATTTTTTCTATAATGATGTATAGTACCTATTGAAGAAGTTATATGTTAAAATCGATAATCTCATTTGTTGGAGGGGTATCGAAGCCTGGTCAACCGAGAAGGACTCAAGATCATCGTATAAGATATCCTTTCTCTAAGGAGTTCGTGGGTTCGAATCCCACCCCCTCCATACTATCTAAAAATTATAAAATCATTGATTTTGTAACTGTGAGATGATGATTCGTAATTTCTCTGTGAATTCTTGCATGTTCATCACTTTTGAAAGAAAGATTACATCTAAAACATTTCCACGTTCTACCAGTCATGGGATAGTTATTACTTTTTTCGATATAAAGTTCATGCATAATTCATTCATGTCTAGAAAAATCATACATTAACCAATGATTTAGATATTTTAAGATGCAAGTATGTGTATGGTAGATCTTTTTGAATCTGTATTAGAATTTTCTTATCTTGGAATCTTTTTTTTACTAATTCTTGTTAACGCAGCTCCTCTTTTAATGCCTCCAACTTGGATAATTCTTGCATCATTTTATGCTATAGATGCATCATATGATCCATTTGTATTGGCCTTAGTTGGTGCAACAGGTGCAACCATTGGTAGATTTATTCTAAAACAAGTATCTACACTATTTAGAAAATTTGTTCAAAAAGAACAAAAATCTAACCTTGATGCGATTGGTAATTTTCTAAATAAAAAAAGATTTGGTTATATTCTTACATCATTCCTTTTCGCTGCAACTCCTCTTCCAAGTAATATGTTATTTGTAACATATGGTCTTCTTAAGGCAAAAAGTATTGGATTGTATGTTGGATTTTGGGCTGGTCGTGTAGCATCATACTATCTTATGATCTCGATAAGTAAGATAGTTTTAACCCCATTTGTAGAATTATTTGAAGAACGATATATTGGAATTTTAATTGCAGACGCCTTAGGAATATTTGTAATTATCCTCTTTACTTGTATTAATTGGACCATATTATTGACTCAAAGAAAATTCAAATTAACAAGACCAAAACTATGGAAATTATGAATCAAATTGAAAGCTTAAAAAAAATAGCCAAAAATAAACTTGTAAATAATGATCCTGCACATGATTTTGAACATGTAATGAGAGTATATCGTAATGCTGAAAGAATCTGTAAAACCGAAAATGGAAATAAAAAATTAATTTTATCTGCTGTATTACTACATGATATTATAAAAATTAAAAATCAAAAAAATTCTGCTCTTAAAAGTGCAAAACTATCGGAAAAAATTTTAAAAGAAAATTACTTTTTAGATGATGAAATTAGAATCATTTCTGACGCAATTAAGGAACATAGTTTTTCAAATGATAAAATACCTTCTACTATTGAAGGAAAAATTCTTCAAGATGCTGATAGATTAGATGCTATTGGTGCTATTGGATTGGCCCGTGTATTCTCATTCAGTGGCTCAAATAATCGATCTTTTTATGATCCAAAAGACCCATTTTCAGAAAATAGAGTTATCAATGACAATAAATGGGCTTTAGATCATTTCTTTGAGAAATTACTTACATTAGAAAAAAAAATGAATACTAAAACAGGCAAAACGCTTGCAAAAAAGCGTACTAGAATACTAAAAAACTTTCTTAAAGAAATTAAAAATGAAATTTAACCATAATCAAGATATCGCTGATACCTTTTTTCAACTTCATTATTATCACCGCTCATGATTAGTTTCTTTTCATCTTCAAACCTATTTTGTATATAATGATTAATATTTTCAAACTCTTTTTTATTTTCAAATGATTCCATTAATGGTTCTATTCTGCTAAAATATTCTACTGTTTTTTCTCTAAATTCTTCTTTTGTAGGATTCTTCACTTCATTAATTCTAAACCATAACATTGCCCAACTTGCACCTGCAATATGTGGTAAAAGATCTAGCGCTCTTATAATTTCAAATTTTTCGTCGTCTCTCATCTATAATCTTATAATTTCTCTGCTATGTGTTTTGCAAAATAAGTAACAATCATATCTGCACCTGCACGTTTTATTGAATACAGTATTTCTTTAGTCATTTCTTCTTCATCTATCCATCCTTGCATCGCTGCACCTTTAACAAGTGCATATTCTCCTGAAACACTGTATGCTGCAACCGGAACATTGAATCGTCTTCTAGTCTCTGATATCAAATCTAAATATGTCAAAGCCGGTTTGATCATAACAATGTCTACACCTTCGTCCATATCTGTTTCAACTTCTCTCATCGCTTCTCTTGGATTTGTAAATGGAACTTGATATGTACGTCTATCACTAAATTGTGGTGCACATTCTGCTGCATCTCTAAATGGTGAATAAAAATTTGATCTATGTTTTGCTGAATGTGACATAATTGCTACATCACTAAATCCTTCATCATCCAGTGCTTTTCTGATTGTCTTAACTTGTCCATCCATCATTGCTGATGGTGAAACAACATCTACGCCTGCTTTAGCCTGACTGACTGCAATTTTTGCTAGTGTCTTTAAACTGGAATCATTATCAATTTTATCATCATGAATTAATCCACAATGTCCTGATGTGGTATATTGACAAAGACAAACATCTGCCATTATTACAATTTTGTCTCCAAAATTCTTACGAACTTCTGCTATTGCTTTTTGAACTATTCCATGTTCTACAAATGCTGATGTTCCTTCATCATCTTTCTCTCCTGGAATTCCAAATAACATGATTGCAGGAATTCCTAATTCTGAGATTGTGTTTACTTCATTTACTACTTCTGATAATGGAAGTCTTTCTATTGCTGGCATGGAATTGATCTGTTTTTTGACTTCAATTCCCTCTTCAACAAAAACTGGACAAATCAAATCTTTTGGTGAAATTGAAACTTCTTGAACTAAATCTCTCATTTTTTGATTAATTCTTAATCTTCTTAATCTTCTCTCTGGAAATTTTGCCATGGTCTAGCTATGTTCTAATTAAATATAATTCCTAAGCAGAAATAGATTCTTCAATATTGAATTCATGCTCAACAAAATACTCTACTCTTGTCTTTTTGAATTCTCTAGAGCTAAATAGTATCTTATATTCTTCAACATTAATCTGATTTTGTATCTCACTTGCCATTTCTTTTGCTTCATCAATTGATTTACAATGTATCATTGAAAATACATTATATGGCCAATCTGGATATACTGGTCTTTCATAACAATGACTAACTTGTGGGAATGAACCTAATTTCTCTCCAACCTGACTAATTTTCTCTTCTGGAACTTTCCAGACAATCATTCCATTAGCTGTGAATCCTGCTTCTCTATGTCGAAGTATTGCTGCAAATCTTCGCATCACTCCAATACTTTCGTAATGTCTTAGTTTCTCAAAAATTTTATCTTCAGTAATTCCTAATGCATCTGCTGCTTTTAGAAATGGTCTATCGACAATTTCAAAATCTTTTTGTAATTGTCTAATGAATTCTTTGTCTTCTTCTGTTGCAACAAAATCTATTTTTTTAATTTCTTTTTTTGTTTCTGAAGGTTTTACATCATGTTTTTTTGTATCTACCATGTCTAGTTTAACTCCAATTTTGAATAATTGCAACGTTGGCAACATTCTCACTTTTTTAATTCCGTCTAATTTTGAAAATTTGTTTAATTCTAATTTTAAATCGGAACCTGGTGGAACTGCTAATGTAAACCAAAGATTGAACTGATGCTCTCTTTCATAATTATGACTTACACCTGGATGTTTGTTGATGCACTGAGCAACTTTTTCTAATTTATCCGCCTCTATTTCCATTGCAACTAGTGAACTGGTATATCCTAATTTTCTAGTATCAAATATTGCACTTAACTGTCTTAGAACCCCCTTTCTTTTCATTTTTGTTAATCTTATTTTTACCTCTTCAGATGAAATACTGAATTTTTTTGCAATTTCATCAAATGGTCTTGGGACTAATGGGAAAGTCCATTGAATCTCATTTAAAATCTCATTATCAATTTCTTCCATATTGAACATATATGCAAAATCTATGAAATCAATTAAAAAATGTAACGTGTATTCTTGAATGTATAAATTACATTTTATTAATGGCAGATTATTGATAATTGATCTTCATTTAAATGGAAAACTTGTTGTTATTGTAGGTGCTGGAAAAGAAGCTCTCAAACGAATTAAATTACTTGAAAATGAAAAATGTAAAATTATTGTACTAGGTGAAAAACCACATTTAGATATCAAAAAATTATCAAAACAAAAGAAACTTCAATTCCACAAAATCAAATTAACTTCTCCTATTTTTTTAAAAAAATTAAAACCATTTTTAGTAATTGCATCAACTCCTGATAAAACACTCAATCAAAAAATTATTCAAACTGCTCAAAAAATGAAAATACTTGCTTATGCATCGGATTCCCCTGAATCAAGTGATATTTCATACCTCTCATTAATTAATATTAAAAAAATAATCAAAGTTGGAATTTCTACTGGTGGGGCAAGTCCTATTATGGCAAAAAAAATAAAATCAAAAACAGAAAAATTCTTACAAAAAAACATCTCCTCCCGTGATTTAGAACTTATAAAAATACAGAAATTTGCAAGAAACGAATCAAAAAAATACATTTCTTCTCAACCTGAAAGAAAAAAATTTCTGTATGAAATAATGAATGATAAACGTGTTAAAGAGTTATTAAAAGATGAAAAATACAAGCTAATACAGACTGTAATTAAAAAAATGGTGAAAGATTGGCAATGACAAAAAATATTATTAATGCAAGAGTAACTTTTAAAAAATCTCCAATTCATATTCTTGAAAAATTTTCATTAGGAAATTCTGAAAATGCATATCGTTCTTTTAAAGAACATACTGATCTGTCTGGATGTGTTATACTGCAAACCTGTAATCGTGTAGAAATTTTTGTTTCTGGTGAAAATTTTGATAAAGATCAAATTCAAAAAACATGGGCATCACTTGCAGGTCTAGAAGAAAATACTTTTTATGATAATTTGGAATGGTCCCAGAATTCTGAAGTTTATGAACATCTGTTAAAACTTACCTCTGGTCTTGATTCTATGGTTGTTGGGGAAGAACAAATTATGACACAAATAAAAGATTCAATTCAATCTGCTAAGAAACTAAAAGTTTCTGGTGAATCTCTAAATACATTATTTGATAAAGCAATACGTGTAGGTTCTAGAGTACGTACCTCCACTGGTATTAGTAAAGGAAGTATATCTGTCGGTTCAATGGCTGTTAAACTTGCTGAAGAAAATGTTGATGAGATGAAATTAAAAAAAATTCTCTTGATTGGAACTGGAGATGCTGCAACACTTGTTGCAAAATCCCTAACAAAACGTGGTTATCATTTCTTCATTTCAAGTAGAACTGTTGAACGTTCAACATCATTTTCTAAAACTGTTGGTGGTGAACCTATTGACTTTAATTCAATTCTGAGCGGATTTGAAAATTATGATATAGTCTTTGTAGCAACTACTGCTCCTTACTTTTTAGTAACTTTTGAAAGAATACAAAAAGCTCTTGAAACTAAAAACTCTGGAATGATGATCTTGGATCTTTCTAATCCTCGAACTGTAGATGAAAAAGTCGCTGAATTAAGTGGAATTAAACTAATGAATATTGATCAAATTGCTGAAATGGTTGATAAAAATATGAAAAGTAGAATTAATCAGAAAAATTCTGCAGAAGAAATTATTAAAGAAGAATTGCCAGTATTAGAAGCAACTATGAAAAGATTAGAAGCCGAACCAATTGTAAAAGATGTCTTCAAAAGTACTGATGCAATTAGGATAAAAGAGCTTGAAAAAGCATTGAATATGTTAAGTGAATTAAGTGAATCTCAGAAAAAAATAATTGAAGAGTTATCAAAATCTGTTGCTGAAAATATTATGTCAACTCCTATGAATAATCTTAGAAAAGAAACTGAACATGGAAATTCTGATCTTATAGATGCAGCATCTAAACTATTTAATTTTAAAAAAGAAGATAATTAGTGATTATAACGCATTTGATTAGATTCTTGTTTAAATCCAATTCTTTCATAAAATGGAACTAATTCATCAGTACAATCTAAAATTGTTTTATAGCAATTTTTTGTTTTTGCTGTTTCTAATAATGATGTAACAATCTTAATTCCTATACCTCTCCCTTCAAATTCTTTTGAAACTACTACATCTTCAATATGTCCAACATGTCCTCCATTATGAATAAATTTCTGCTCAATAAACAATGTGGCAGAACCTACAATCTTTCCATTTTCTTCTGCTACGTGAATAATGTGGTCTGGGTTCGAAATAATTTTTCTTAGTATCTTTTTTGCTATCTCTTTATCAAGATCACTTGCTCTTTTTAAATTATCCAAGCTTTCTAGAAATCCATTTTCAATATCATTTTCAACTATTTCTCGAATTTTAATATCTGACAATTCTCAAATTTTCCTATTTTTCATATATCTGTGATTAGTTTTTTCGTAGGTCTCTTTATCCCCAATATCGATAAACGTCTTTTTAGAAATTATACTATTAACTTTCTTTTTTTTTGCAAGAACTTTTCGTATAACAGTATCCATACCATATGGCTTATTTTTTGGAATAAATTCAAACACTTCTGGTTCCATTACATAACAGCCTATGTTGATTTTTGCACTAAATTCTGGTTTTTCCTTCCACGAAATTACGGTTCCATTATTTTTTGTATCAATTACTCCATATTTCAAATTAAATTTGTAATCATAAAGACTCATTGTGACACTAGATTTAGATTTTTTATGTTTTCTAATCATATCTCTTAAACTAAAATTATAGATTGAATCTCCATATAGACAAACAAATGTGTCATCGATAAATTTTTCAGCAGTTTTTAGCTGACCTGCTGTTGCAAGTGGTTTGTTTGAAATTGCATATTCAATCTTTACGCCAAATTTCTTACCATCTCCAAAATATTCTTCAATCTTTTTTCGTAAATAACTCACACATAGTACGATTTCTTTTACACCATTTTTTTTAATCCATTCTATCAGATACTCTAAGATTGGTTTTTCACCTAGTGGTAGCATTGGTTTGGGATTGGATTTTGTATATGGTTGTAATCTGGTTCCGAGACCTCCTGCTAAAATCACTACCTTCATGAGTTTGTATGCACTTTTGAGTTCTATTTATGTTCAATTACACAATATTCACTGAATTAGTAAAATCTTTTCTATCACTTGTGCTGGATTGTTTCCAAAAATTATAATCATTGGCTCTTTTCCCATATCTCCTTCATGATAAATAATGTCTGGTTCTGTTGATTTTAGGCAACTAGAAATTCCCCATGAAATTGATGAATTCTCTCTTCTTTTTGATTTTTTAGACTCTTTTTTTCTATCATAACTTATGACATTCATTCCATGTTTCTTCGCTTTAACAATAAAATTTGATTCATATCTGATGTTTACAGCTGAACGAATTTTAGGAAATTTCTTAGAAACTTCTATAACTGCAGTTGCTACATGTTGTGACCCACCAAAAGTAAGATCCCCTGCTTGAATAATTTCATTACCTGCTTTAACTAATCTTCCTGAAACTCCTAATACATCGTTTACTCTCTTTGGTTTAATCTCTGAAAAAACAAAATTAGTCTGACATTCAGGAATTAATTTTGAAATATTTTTAATATTCTGAAAATCAATAATTGAATATGAAAGATCTTTCTTTAGTCTTGAATTTTTTTTATAAGTTATTTTAATTCCTTTTCCTAACTTCTTAGAATCTTTTATAGATTGAAAGACATATTCTTTTGCATATTGAGCTGCATCATGAATTGATCTTTTCATTGCAAGTGATGAAGCTATTGATGCAGAATAATTACATCCACTTCCATGATTAACACTCTTCAATTTTTTACCTTCTAAAATATAATATTTATCTGATTCAAGAACAAAATCTTCTATCATATTTTTTGATTCATTAGAACTTGTGATTATGACATTTTTTGCTCCTAGTTTTTGTATCTCTTTTGCTGATTCTCTAATTGATGAATATCCTGATAAAATCTTGGATTCTTCTTTGTTTGGAGTGATAATTGTTGCTAGTGGTATTATCATTTTTTTATAATCTTTAATGGCTGATTTTTTCAGTAAAACTGTATTTGTTGTAGATTTAATGATTGGATCTACAACAATTAGACATTTTTGTTTCTTAATCATTGAATGCACTGCTTTAATTATTGATGAATTATACAACATCCCAATTTTTATGACATCAATTATGAAATCATTTAATACTGATTCTAATTGAGATTTTATTATTTTTGAGGAAATTGGTGAAATTTTAGAAATTTTCTTCGTATTTTGGCTTGTGATAGCTGTAATTACTGTAAAACCGTATACGCCATGATTCTCGAATGTTTTGATATCACTTTGGATTCCTGCACCTGATGAGGGGTCTGAGCCACCAATTGAAAGAACATTCATGTTGATCGTAAATTAAACGATTGTTTAAATCCACCATTTGAGGATTTGATATATGGCAACCCAAATGACTTCTGCACGTAGAGGTGTAGCTACTGATGAAATGAAACAAGTAGCAAAAGATGAGGATGTTACTCTTGATTGGTTAGTTCCAAAAATTGCTAGTGGCTCGATAATAATTCCTAGTAACAATGTACGTAAAGAAAAAATTCATAACGTTGGAATTGGCAAAGGTACAAAAACTAAGGTGAATGTAAATATTGGTACATCTACCTTGAATGTAAATATTGATGAAGAAGTTGAGAAGGCCAAAGTCGCAGTAAAGTATCATGCAGACACCATTATGGATTTGAGTGATGGAGGTGATGTTGGAATTGTACGTAGAAAATTGCTAGAAGTGGCACCTATTACATTTGGAACCGTACCAATTTATGAAGCATATAATTTTGGAGTTGAAAAACATAAAAATCCTTTGGATATCACTGAAGATGATTTTCTTAAAGCATTTGAAAATAATATAAAAGATGGAGTCGATTACACCACCATTCACTCAGGAATCACAAAAGATATCGCTAAAAGAATTTTAAAGGTAGAACGTTATGCTGGTGTAGTTAGCAAAGGCGGAACAATTACTGCTGCATGGATGTTAAAATACGATAAAGAAAATCCGTATATTACTCATTATGATTATATGATGGAATTAGCACAAAAATACGATGTAACTTTTAGTCTTGGTGATGCATTAAGACCTGGTTCTATTTTAGATTCACATGATGAGTTACAGGTACAAGAGATGATTAACATTTCTCGATTGGCAAAAAGAGCTAATGAAAATGAGGTTCAAGTTATGATTGAGGGTCCAGGTCATGTTCCATTAAATGAGGTTGCTGCAAATGTTAGATTGGCAAAATCATTGATTGGTGATGTTCCTTACTATGTTTTAGGTCCATTAGTTACTGATATTGCATCTGGCCACGATCATATTGCAAGTGCTATAGGTGCTGCAGTGTCTGCCAGTGAAGGGGTCGATCTTTTATGTTATCTAACTCCTTCTGAACATCTCGCTTTACCTAATGCTGAAGAGGTAAAATCTGGTCTTATTGCTTATAGAATTGCAGCTCATGCAGGAGATCTTGTCAAATTAAGAGAAAAAGCAATCAAGTGGGACATGAAAATGACTGAAGCTAGGAGAACTCTTGATTGGGAAAAACAATTGGCATTATCTATAGACCCTGAATTAGCAGCTAAAATTCATGGTCGAACTGGACAACATCCTGGTAACAATGTCCCATGTACGATGTGTGGTGGTGCATGTGTCTACCTAATGCTACCTCAACAAAGAAAATATGAAAAAGATTCTGAAAAATTAGAATAATCTAGTTAGAACTTTTTCTAAACTTGGAACTGTATTAAAATTATCTAACTCCTCTAACTCTATCCATCGCGAATCTGAATTCTCCCAATTTAATTTAATATCTTTGATATAGGTTAAAAACAAAAATGGATACACTTCCCATTGATGATTTACATATTGTGGAGATTCGATGAATACTTTCTCTCCTTCTTTAATTAATTTTATATCTGATTCTTTGATCCCTACTTCTTCATGAATCTCAATCTTTGCTCTTTTTAGTGGTAATTCATCGCCTTCAATTATCCCGCTAATCCCTGCCCATAGATTTTTCATACTTTTCACCTTCTCACTACGCTTTAGAATAAGAATTTGCTCTGAATTTTTTAAAAATGTTGTAACAATTTTGGTCTTATGCATTATTTTTCAATAGTGTTAACCATTTTTGTTAATTTTTTGTAGGACTTATCTAGATCAACATTTTGTGAGATTTTTTCTTTATTGGTATTTATGTATTCAATAATCTCTTCTCCTTTTCCTTCTTGTGCTGAAGTAAGTAATCTTCCTACATCCTTCCAAAACTCTTCTGCCACTCTTCTAATTTCTGGATTTGAAATTATAGTTTCAATTAATTCTGGCGATTCTGTCATTATGCTCTCTGCCAAGATCTTTTGTGCTTTGAATGTAGTTCCTGACATTTTTTCTGTCAATTGTATTTTATCATCTTTAGCTAAGATATTTGCAAATGCTATATTGATTAAATGTGTTAATCCTAAAATCATTGCAATTTTTTTATCATGTTCTGTAGAATCAATTGTTACAAAATTTCCATCTGGAAAAAGACTCTTTGCAACATTAAGTTCTTTCTTTCCATCTTTGATTGGAACCAAAATAATATTGTGATTTTTTAGATTTTTTGCTCCGGGGCCAAACATTGGATGCATGCAAATTGGTGAAACTTTTGCAGGGATTTTTCCTAATGCAGTTGCGGTCTTTGATTTTTGTGAAGTTATATCAATCAAATATGATTCTCTTTTCATTTCCTTTGCAATCAATCTTATAATTTCTGGAGTTTTTTTTGTAGGAGTTGATAAAAGAACATAATCTACATTTAGAATTGCACTAATCAATGATCCTGCTTTTTTTATATTTTTTGCAACTGGATTTGTATTATCAAAACCGGTTACTTCAAATCCTTTCTTTGAAAAATATTCTGAAAACCATTTACCCATTGCACCCCCTGCACCAATAATTGCAATTGTTTTAGCCATTCTACGTCTACAACCTAGCTTTTATTATGTCCATGCCTTCAATCAGTGCTTTAACATCCAAACATGCTGATATTCTGAAAAATTCATTAAAATCTCCAAATCCTATTCCTGGTGCTATGGCAACTCCGTGATTTAACAATTCTTCTGATAGTTCTGAGGTATTGATTGGATTTTTAGTACGTGCAAAAATATACATTGCACCATCTGGTTTTACAAACTCTAATTCCATTTCTTTACATATGTCTTCTAATTTTGATAATCTTTTATTCATTATTTCTGTATTTTCACTAACATCCTCATCTAATGATTTCATGGCTGTATATTGAATTGGTTCTGAAACATTCGTTAAACAAAGTGCTTGCAATTTTGTTAATTTTTCAATGATATTTTTACTTGATATTAAATAACCAATTGCTTTTTCATAATCATATGACAATATACTATTCCATTCTTTGTTTGAATAATTACTGTAAATCTCATCACTTAGAATATACAAATCATTTTCTTTTGCAATGTTGACAATTTTATCTTGTAATGTTTTTGGCAAAACTTTTCCAGTAGGATTATTTGGATAATTGAGAACAATCATTTTTGTATTTTCATTAATGCATGATGAAATTTCACTAAGATCGGGTTCCCACTTATTCTCTAATGTTGTTTTAATACTTCTTACTTTAATCCCTGTATTCATTGCACATTGTCTATATGCTGGCCATGCTGGTTCTATGACAATTATCTCGTCACTTGGATTTAGTAGTGTAGAAATTGCAAGAAAAACTCCAAATCTTGCACCTGGAGTAACCATGACATTTTCCAAATTTATCTTAGCATCAAAATTATTGTTTGCAAATTCTGCTAGTTTTATTCTAAATTCTGGCAATCCTTTTGCAGGACCATATTTTCCAAATCCTTTGTCATAAACCTCTGATAATGATTTTTTTACATTTTCTGGAGGCTGAAAATCTGGTTCACCTACTTCTAA
>Ga0315316_10002923_pt1 | contig 12371 bp, 10 predicted proteins | sample M160m3416metaG_FD_203702 | JGI IMG/M metagenome (GOLD analysis project Ga0315316, IMG submission 203702) | Ammonia-oxidizing marine archaeal communities from Monterey Bay, California, United States - M1 60m 3416 | ecosystem: Environmental > Aquatic > Marine > Intertidal zone | place: USA...
GAAGTCGTAAGGCGCCAGATGTTCCGCAGAGACACCCAGGAAGTCCTCGAGGGGCTCGGCCTCCGGGTCCATGTTCACGAAGACGAGGCCGTTCCACTCCGCGACGCGAACCGCCGGAATCGCGAGGTCTTCGGGGATCGTCGCCGGAAAATCTGCCCGGTCGGGTACATGGACGAGTGTCCCGTCGAGATCGTACGACCAGAGGTGATAAGGGCAGGTGAAGCGTCGCGCGTGACCGCAACCCGGCTCGAGGACCAACTGACTGCCTCGGTGCTGGCAGGTGTTGTAGAAGGCGCGCAGCCCACCTCGAGACCTCACAACGAGGATCGACTCGTTCCCGATCTCGAAGCGAAAGAAGTCACCCACTTCGCGCACGTCGGAAGACGGCCCCGCGTAGAGCCAGGCGCGACACCACATCCTCTCCTCTTCGAGCGCCGCAAAGGACCGATCGAGATAGCGGTGCTTCGGAATTTCTGAGGTGCCGTGGACCGGCTCCGGGAATTTTTCGAGCGGCGTTCCAATCTTTGCCATGAAGGCTCCTTCGGCGAGTAGCTGCATGGTATCGTGCGCGTCCCTATCAGGAGAACCCCATGGACGTCTTCGAAGCGCTCTACACCACCCGGGCAATGCGCCGTGTAAAACCGGACCCGATCCCCGAAGACATCCAGAAGAGCATCCTCGATGCCGCCATCCGCGCCCCTTCGGGAGGCAACAGCCAGAATTGGCGATTCCTCCTGATCGACGACGCGGACCTGAAAGCCAAGCTCGGTCCGCTCTATCGCGAATGCATGGAGACACTCTGGGGGACGTTCTACAAGGACCGGGTCGACGCGATGAACGCGGACCCCGACGACCCGGAGAACGTACAGTGGCGCCGCGTCTACAACTCGGCCAACTGGCTCGCTGAGAACTTCGAGACCTATCCACTCCTCATGCTCGCCTTCTCCCAGCACGACCCGAGCGGAGGCTCCATCTTCCCTGCAGTGTGGAACGCGATGCTCGCGGCCCGCGCCCATGGCATCGGGAGCTCACTGACGAGCGCCTTCCTCCTGAAGTGGCCGGACGTCGCCGCGGCGCTCGAGGTCCCCGAGGACGAAGGCTGGAACTTCGCCGGTTGCGTGACGATGGGGTACCCGACCGGGCGCTGGGGCGTCGCGCCCCGCACCCCCGCTCACGAGGTCGCGTTCCGCAACTCCTGGGACGGCGCGCTCGGCTTCGAGATCCCTGAGCCGCTCTGGCCCGCCCGCTAACCCCAGCGCTCTCAAACGCTCGGTCGTTTCGAACGCGCTTGCAGGGCGCCAGGGGAATCCCCGTGGTGAAGACACCGGTCGAGGAGAGCCTCGGCGCAAACCCGGGCGACGCCGCCCTGAACCCCACCGATTCCGTCGCGATGGGCGTCCCGTCGTCGCGGGTCGACCCCGATGAGCCCAAGGCACGGCGACGCCCGTTCCGGGCGTTGGCCCACCGCCCCTACCGATTGCTCTTGGGCGCGTTCATCGTGAACCAGACAGGCTTCTGGATCTCCCACCTGTCACTGCAACAGCTGATGGTCGACCTCAGCAACAACGACCCGCTCATGATCGGGGTCCTCTTCTTCGCTCTCTTCATCCCGGCCTTCCTGCTGGCTCCGCTGGCGGGGGTCATCGCGGACCGCTTCGAGCGCAAGCGCATCGTCCTGCTCTGTTATGCGTTCATCGTCGTCATCACGGGTGTGCTGTGCGCCACGACGCTGTCGGGCGCGATCACGCCGACGATCGTCCTCGGCCTCTCGGTGCTCATGGGAACCTGCTTCGCGGTCGCCGGCCCCGCGAACATGGCGATCGCAGCCAACTCGGTCCCCTTCGAAGACCTCTCGAGCGCGGTCTCCCTGCAATCCGTCGCAAACAACGGGACTCGCGTGTTCGGACCGGTCCTCGCGGCCCCGCTCGTCGCCAGCGGAGCGCTCGGAATCTCGTTCGGGGTCTATGCCGTCGCCTCGGCGATCGGCGCCCTCCTGATCTCACGCATCCAGCTCCCGGCGTTCACACCCGAGCTCAGTGACGGCGGGATCTTCGATCGGATCCGGAGCGGGTTCGAACACGCGCGGAGACGTCCCCCGGCAGTCGCTGTGCTCGTCATCGTCGGGACGACTTCGATCTTTGGTGCGTCCCACATTTCGCTGATCCCGGTGTTCAACGAACAGGTCCTCGGGACGCGGGAGCTCTTCCCCTGGATGATGGCCCTGACCGGCGTCGGCGCGCTCAGCGGATCCCTCGTCACAAGCTTCGGTACGCGCTCGCTTCGGGCGACGGGGGTCCAAATCGGCCTCTACGCGCTCTGCGTCGCCGGGTTCGCGACGACGCAGGACTGGCGCGTCGCCCTCGGCACACAGATGCTGAGCGGCTTCTTCTTCTTCTGGTTCATGACCAACCTGCAAACGCTCATCCAGGAGGCCGTCGACGACGCGCTGCGCGGGCGCGTCATGTCCCTGTTCCAGGTCTGCTGGGCCGGGCTGCTCCCCTTCGGTGGCCTCGGGATGGGCGCCGCCGCCAAAGCGTTCGGCGTCGTCGAGACCCTCGCGGGCGCGGCCGTGATCTGTCTGCTCTTCGGGTTGGGGGTCGCACTCCGTTACTGGCGTCGCTGAGGCGACACCATCCGCAGCCCCGGCGCGTAAGGTGACCCCGGACACGCCGTGCGCGGGTCAACGCTCACATAGCCCCTCTGGGGAGGGATCCGATCCAGGACTCTTCCCCAGTAGGAGTACCTAGTGAGAAACCCCGTCACGAAGATGGTTTTGATCCCGGCCGCTGTCGTGGTCAGCGCCCTGGCAGTGGGAGGGCAGCTCGACCCCGCCCGCTGGCCGCCACTCGACCCCGCGGCCCGCCGCGCAATCGACCTCCAGTGCAGATTGGTCGCGGCGGCACAGCGACACCACTGCGAGCGAGACAACGCGGCGGCGCTCCGCGCGGGGCAACTCGATGTCGAGCGGATCCTGCGGGTGCATTGTGCGCGGTTCGAGAACGACTGGTCTCTCGAGGCTGGCCAGGACCGAGACGCCTGCGAGGCGAAGCCACCCAGCTGGCTCGAGAGCTGGCGGAGCGACGAGACCCCGCATGCCCTGAATCTAGACTAACACCCTCGGCCGCCCGCCCGATCCGCCGGCTTGGACGCGCCCCTACCGATGGTGCAGACTCCGCTCGGGAGGAAGCCGGAATGAAACAGCTAGCTGGAAGAGTCGCCGTCATCACGGGCGGCGCCAGCGGGATCGGCCGCGCAACCGCGAGACGCCTCGCCCGCGAGGGCTGCCACCTGGCCCTGGTGGACCTCAACGCGACCCGGCTGGCGGAGACCGCCGCCGCGCTCGAAGGCGACGGTGCTCGGGTCAGCCAACACGTGGTCGACGTCGCCGACCCCACCCAGATGCAGGCGCTTCCCGCCGCCGTCCGCGACGCGCACGGCGGCGTCCACATCCTGGTCAACAACGCGGGCGTCTCGGTGGTCAAGAGCTTCCGCGAGCACTCGCTCGACGACCTCCAGTGGCTCGTCGGAATCAACTTCTGGGGCGTCGTCCACGGCTGCAAGTTCTTCCTCGATGACCTGCTCGCCGCGGAGGAAGCGCACATCGTCAACATCTCGAGCATGTTTGGCTTCATGGGCGTCCCCGGGCAGAGCAGTTACTGCGCGACGAAGTTCGCGGTGCGGGGCTTCACCGAGTCGCTTTGGGCCGAGCTGCGAGAGACCTCGGTGGGGGTCACGAGTATTCACCCCGGCGGGATCTCGACGCAGATCGCAGAAACCGTCCGGGTGACACAGGAGAGCGCGCGAACGAACCTGCAGACGACCTTCGACCGGTACGGGCACCCGCCCGAAGACGTCGCAGAGGCGATCCTCCGCGGGATCCAGCGCGAGAGGCTCCGAGTGATCGTCGGACGGGAAGCCTACGCCGTCGACTGGCTGAAACGGCTGATCCCCGTCTCCGTCCACCGCTGGTTCGCGGGCCACATGGACCCCGGCAACGCCACACCCGATGCGTGAGGCATCGCCGGCCGTGTGAGGACCCCAGCGCGGCGGAAGCCCGAAACCGCCAGGTCGGGCGGTTTCCACCTCGCCTGACACCGGGCGCGAGCGCTTCCGGCGACTCCCGCCCCCACAAATGCGTCGCTGCGGGGTATAACCCGGTCTGCGGAGCGGCCAACGTCGATAGGGATGGGCGGTCTGGAGAGAGAACCGCAGCGGGCGGCCCTGGGAAAATCGGGGCTGATTGCTTTCCGTCGATCCGCAGAGTCGCTACATCACAGGCCCGGGAGGCCCAACCGCCCCCCTGCCACCCCACTTCCCTGGCTCCAGCAGCGAGGAATGAGCTTGATTCGGCTCAGCGCGCTGGACCGGCCACACCGAGCACGGCTCATCAGCCGATAAAGGATGGAACGGACGATGGACGAGTTGATTACACAGCTGACAATGGCACCGCTGGTGGCCGGAGTCGTCGCCCTACTAGTGGCGGCCTTCTTCTACTTCCGGGTCAAGGCTCTCCCCGAGGGCACGGACACGATGAACCTGATCGCGAAGTACATCCGCGAGGGCTCGATGGCCTTCCTGATGCGCGAGTACCAGGTCTTGGCGGTGTACTCCGTCGTCGTTTTCGGCCTCCTCTGGCTGGCATTCAGCGTGGACGGCACGGGCCTGCTCGCAGGGTCGTGCTTCCTGTTCGGCGCGTTCCTCTCGCTCTTCTCCGGCTTCATCGGTATGAAGGCTGCGACGTACGCGAACGTGCGGACGAGCCAATGCGCGCGAGAGAACAGCAAGCCTGACGCGCTGCTCACCGCGCTCGACGGCGGCGCCGTCATGGGGTTGAGCGTCGCGGCAACCGCTTTGATCGGCCTCGGCGTGCTCTATCTGTTCTTTCGGACGGACCCGCACCTCGGGACGGTCCTGCACAGCTTCGCGGTCGGCGCCTCTTCGATCGCGCTGTTCGCGCGGATCGGCGGCGGCATCTACACCAAGGCGGCGGATGTCGGCTCAGACATCGCAGGAAAGGTCGTCGAGGGCATCCCCGAAGACGACCCGCGAAACCCCGGCGGCATCGCAGACAACGTTGGGGATAACGTGGGCGACGTCGCCGGCATGGGCGCCGACATCTACGAATCGCTCGTCGCAGCCATCGTGGCAGCGATGGCCATCGCCTTGACCGCCCGGACGGAGTACGTCGACCAGCTCTTCACGAGCGCGACCGGAGAAGAGGCCCGGTTCCTCGCGGTGACTCTCCCGATCTTCCTCGCCGGCCTCGGCCTCGCAGTCAGCATCGTGTGCATCTTCATCGCCCGCGCGCTGCGGCAGAACAGCCCGGCGATGGTCCTGCGAGCGGCCCTCGTCGTGCCCTCCCTGATCATCTGCGTGGCGTCGCTGATTGCGATGCCGATGCTCGGAGTCGACCAGGCCGTGACCTACGCCCTCGGCGCAGGTGCCATCGGCGGGGCCGCGATCGGGCTCATCACCGAGTGGTACACCGCTTGGCGACCCATCGAGCGCGTCGCCAACTCCAACAAGACCGGCGCCGGCACGGGGATCATCTCAGGCCTCGCGGTCGGTATGGAGAGCACAGTCGTCTCGCTGCTCATCGTGGCAGGCGTCGGTTACGTCGCCAACGCCGTGATGCCCGAGGGCATGGGCCTCTACGGGATCGCCATGGGTGCGGTTGGCATGCTGGCAGGGACCGCGATCGTCATGACGGTTGACGCCTACGGGCCGATCGCGGACAACGCCGGTGGCATCAGCGAGATGAGCGAACTCGGGCCGGAAGTCCGCGCCATCACGGACGAGCTCGACGCGGTCGGCAACACGACCGCCGCAATCGGCAAGGGCTTCGCGATCGGCTCCGCCACGCTGACGGTCCTCAGCCTGTTCTCAGCATTCATCCTCGAGGTGAACCACGCGCGCGTCCTCGCCGGGATGGAGGCACTCGTTCTCAAGCTCGATGAGGCGCCGATCCTGATCGGCATCCTCATCGGCGCCTGCCTGCCCTACGCGGTCGGCGCCAGCACGATGATCGCCGTTGGGAAGGCGGCCCAGTCGATCATTGAAGAGATCATCCGCCAGTTCAACGAGATCCCGGGGCTCCGAGAAGGCAACGCCGAGCCCGAAGGCTCTGTGATCGTCGACATCGCGACGAAGGCCGCGCTCTTCCAGATGATCCTGCCCGGCACTGTCGCGATCGCAGCGCCAGTTGGCGTCGGTTTCATCCTCGGCCCGGCAGCGCTCGCCGGCATGCTCGCGGGCGCGGTCGCCGTCGGCGCGTCGCTCTCGCTGTTCATGGCGAACGCGGGCGGAGCGTGGGACAACGCCAAGAAGTTCATCGAGGGAGGGGGGCTCGAAGGACACCCGAAGGGCTCCGAGGCGCACAAGGCCGCCGTCATTGGCGACACCGTCGGTGACCCCTTCAAGGACACCTCCGGGCCGGGCGTCGCGATCCTGATCAAGGTGATGAGCGTCGTCAGCCTGCTGATCGCACCGCTGATCGCCACGGTCTAACCCCCGCCCACTGTTCGAAGAGCAGGTCTGCCTCGGCCCGCCCCCCCTCGCGGGGCGGCCGAGGCGGCCGCTCGGGCCAGCAGCCGGCCGGCGCAGCCCCCCCGATTTCCCCTCCGCTCCGAAAAGCCTGGGTCGTCAGAAAGGGACGCTACGCGTCACCGCTTGGTCCGCTCGCGGTGCGTGGGACGCGTCAATTGGGGTTGCGTGCGCTCGAGGCAAGCCAGAAACGGCCAGGCCCGAGCGAGGGGTCAGCGGCTTCGGGGAGGCTGATTCGAACCTGCCTAACGCTCGGACGCAGCGACCGCTACGGCCTCGCGGGGGCGGCCAAACCAACCGATCGCCACAAGCCCAAAGCAGAGCAGAAACGCAGTCGTAGGTTCGGGCACGGGATACGGGTTCGGCGGATATGGCGCGTGCGGCTTCGGATAGTCCGGCGGGTACATCCCGTAGCTGTCGCTGTCGCTGTCACTGTCGCTGTCGCTGTCGCTGTCGCTGTCGCTGTCACTGTCGGCGTCGTCGTACCCGCCGAAGTCATCCATTCGGAAGGATGAACGTCGCGCGTGTCGCCGGCCCTCATAACCACGACCCGAGCTCGATCGGCTACGCCAACGACGACCGCGCTCATCATCGCGGTCGGGCCCGCGCCAGTTTCGCAGGCTTCGGTCACCCGACTCTTTCATTGACGGCAAGATAGAATGATGGAGCCAGTGCGGATCCGCGTAGTCATCGACAACGCCCGAGCCTTCCGGAACGATCGAATAACCGGCATCACGAGCGTGATCGCGGTCGATCGTCTTCGCAGAAGAAATGCCAGCCCACAGCACCAACGTGGGCAAGACCAACGCAGTCACACGGACCAAGAGCAGCAGCTGTGCCACAAAACTTCCTTTTCGGGGCCCGACCCCGGAACGAGGATCCCTTGCCCGTCGCTATGTGGTCTGATGTGCAACTGATGTGTCGAAACTTTTCAGGAACGCGCAGGCGAAGTGCATGTCCGAACGAGCGCACAGAGCGATCCGCTCGCACTGGCGCGTGCCTTTCGGAATTCTGAACTAACATTAAGAAATGGGCGCAGCGAACGACCGCGAGAGCGGGCCCGGGCAAACGGCACGCCGCGCAGGCGACGGAGCAGCGATGTCGCGCTGCACACGAGTTGCTGCTGGTTGAGTGGTCGCGGCGGGTGGAATGTGGCCTGAAATCCCGCCCGCGACCCGGGAGGGCTCGCGGTGTCATCCGATCGAGGAAGCGAAAGGAATTGCAGCCACGCGCATGGAATTCCAGCATCTCCGGAATTCCCCGAACCGCTCCAACGCCAACTGAGCCGGTAAGACCCTGAAATCACGGACTTTTGAAGTGGCATGGCAATTGCTCAACGGAGCAGTGCCGAGGCACGCCGCCCTCATCCCTGGGGGCGAGACCGACGGGGAGCGCTCCGTCGGTCGGCGTAGACCTGCGCTTCGGTGGGGAGGACGGGGAATGGGGCGGATAAGAAACTGTCGGGCCGCTTGGGCGCAGAGGTGGGGACAGGTCCTGACGTTCGGGTCGCTGCTGTTGGCGCTGGCGCCAGAGGCGACGGCGCTCTCACTCACCTATCACGTCGAGGACGCGACGGGGACGAGCGCGGGGGCAAGCACCCCGGACGCGGCCTTGGCCGTGGACGGTGCGGACTTCTCACTCGCGATGACCGGGTCGACCGACGGGGACGCCTCGACGCTGACGTTCAGCGCAGTCAACAGGTCCCTATCGGCGCAAACCTTCACCCTGACCGCGACCCTGCTGCTGGCGCCGCCCGGACCGGAAGGCGCGATCGCTTCGCTCACAGCGGGCTTGATGAGCCAGGCGGAAGGCGGCGCGAGCGGCGCCACGCTGGCCAGTGTTCCAGGGAGTGGCCCCCTCTTCGAGGCGGGCTTGGCGGGAAGTCCGTTGGCCGCGCTCTTCCCGGCCCCTTTCACGGTGGCGTGCCCAGCCCCGAGTGCCCTCCCGTGTATCGCGTTCGCCGATGACGCGCTCTCCGGGTTGGTGGTGCCGGCGGCCTCCGCGGGGCAGTCGCTCGAGCTCCGCTACGCGTTCTCGTTGCAGTCGGGGGCAAGCGCCGCGGGCACGAGCGCCTTCACGAGCGGAGCGACCTCCCAGGTCCCGGAGCCGGGGGTGGGGCTCTTGTTCCTGACGGGCCTGCTGGGGTGGGTGGCCCGCGTCCGAGCGCAACCGATTCGAGTCTGAACGCGGCTGCGGCGCGGTGCCACGGGCCCCCCTTTCGTTCCGGTGGGGCCGGGCCTCGAAGACGCGACAGCGGTCTGCTGAGAGAGACAAACCACTGGCGGATTACGCCTTCGAAGGCCCGGTCGATCGTTCCGCCTGAAGAGGCTCCTGCAGACGGACGAACAGCGAGGCCGGTTTGGTGAACGCTCGCTCCCTTCGGAAAGTCGGGCGTGGCCGCCCAAGACGCCTCCGGACCGTCAAGCCGTAAGGCTCGGCACCTCCTGCGCGTGAGACGTGGCTGAACCGCGACACACGAGGATTCCGATACCCCACAATTCGCTCCACTGAAGCAACGATTTAGCAAACAATATGCCAAGAATAATGTGGCGGTTTGGCGCCGAGAAACCTGCGAACTTGCGCTGAGCGCCGTTTGAGCCCGCGGGGAACCGCCGAGCGACCCCAAGCGGGACCGGGCCTGCGTGATCTAGCGCAATCGCGTTGAAAACCACGCAGCAGAAGCAGGCGCGTCAGCGGCCACCGCTCACGCTGCGGAGGGCGCGAGCGCCTCCAGCACCCGCCAGTCTGGCTCTCGGCGGTCTTCGGGGTGCAGCACGTGCACGCAGACGTGGCTCGCGCCGGCGTCGTAGTGCTCGCGAACGCGCTCGGCCAGGGCAGCCGTATCCCCGGACGCGACCACGGCGTCGATCAACCGATCGCTCGGTCCTCCCTCGAAATCCGACTCGTCGAATCCCTGACGCAGCAGGCTCTTGCGGTAGTTCGGGAGCGTGAGCCCCATCGCGATCGCCGCGGCGTTCCGGGCGATTTCTCGCGCTCGAACCGGGTCCGGTTCAAGCAGCAGCTTCTGCTCCGTGCAGAGCAGCCGGTCGGGCCCCAGAATCGCGCGCGCCTCGCGCGTGTGTTCCGGTGTGACCATGTACGGGTGCGCACCCTCCGCTCGGTCTCGCGCCAACCCGAGCATCTTCGGCCCGAGGGCAGCGAGCACCCGGGGCGGGACCTCGGCGGGCGGCAGCCCGCCGTACTCGGTTGCATCGAGCTGGTCGAGATATTCACGCATCCGGGTCAACGGAGGGCCGTACGTATGCCCCCGCCACTCCTCCACGAGCATCTGATGCGAGATGCCGATCCCGAGCAGGAAGCGCCCACCCGACTGCTCGGCGAGCGTGTACTGCGCAGACTTCATCGCCATCGGATCTCGCCCGTAGACGTTCGCGACGCCGGTCGCGACCACGAGGTCGGTGGTGTGATCGAGCAAGCGCGCCGCGAGGACGAACGGGTCCCGTCCAACCGCCTCCGGGAGCCACAGGGCCGAGTACCCCAATGACTCAACACGCTGCGCGAACACGACGGCGTCGTCGCTCGAGAGGTCGTCGATCGAACACCAGACACCAGGCGCACTCAGGTCGAGGGGCACGAATTCTCCTTCCGCAGGCTCTGCGAATCAGTCAGTGAGCGACCCGGATCATACCCCTGCTCGCCCCATCGTCGTGCAAACGAGTCGACGGCTCCTGACAGACCCGGTGGGCGAACCTATGCTCGACCATCGCGCGTTCGAGAAGGAGAAGTTGCTCATGTCTGCCGACCTGCCTCGCATCATCAGCGTCGATGATCACCTGGTCGAGCCCCCCCACCTGTGGGAATCGCGCCTGCCGGCGCGCTACAAGGACGTCGGCCCGCGTATCAAGATCCTGCCGCGCGGAGACTTCAAGCTCGAGAACGGCATCTGGCTCGAGAGCCCCGGCGACGGGCCGGAGATGGCCGCCTGGTGGCACTACGAGGACCACCGCTATCAGCTCAAGCAGATCATCGCCTGCCCCGGGATCCCCCCCGAGGAAGTGACGGCACGTGGGGTCACGTTCGACGAGATCCGCCCGGGCTGTTTCGAGCCAAAGGCCCGTGTCGCCGACATGCAACAGAACCATGTCGAGGCGTCGCTCTGCTTCCCCAACTACCCCCGCTTCTGCGGTCAACTCTTCGCGGAACGGAAGGACATGGAGCTCTCGAAGCTCTGCGTCGAGGCGTACAACGACTTCATGGTCGAGGAATGGTGCGGGGACTCGGACGGCGCGCTGATCCCGCTCTGCATCGTCCCGCTCTGGGACGCACAGCTGGCCGCAGCAGAGATCCGGCGGAACGCAGCGCGCGGTGTCCGCGCGGTCGCGTTCTCGGAGATCCCCGCCTGGCTCGATCTGCCGTCGATCCACACCGACTACTGGGATCCCTTCATCGAGGCCTGCCAGGAGACCGGCACGGTCATCTGTATGCACATCGGCTCCGGCACGCGGACGGTCAACACCGGCCCCGATTCGCCCACGGTCGTGAGCGCGAACCTGATCGCCTGCAACAGCATCTCGTCGATGATCGACTGGATCTTCTCCGGCAAGCTCGAGCAGTTCCCCAAGTTGAAGCTGCTCTACGCGGAGTGTCAGATCGGCTGGATTCCGTACTTCGTCGAGCGAGCCGATGACACCTGGCACACGCACCAGTGGGCCCAGGGCGAGACGCGCATCCCGCACCCGCCTTCGTTCTACTACCAGCGCAACGTGTTCGGCTGCTTCTTCAAGGACACGGTCGGCATCGAGCAACTCGACCGGATCGGCGTCGACAACGTCATGTTCGAGACGGACTATCCGCACCAGGACGGCACGTTCCCGAACTCGAAGCAGGTGGCAGAAGATCTCTTCGGCCACCTCGACGAGGAGTCGATCTACAAGATCTCACGCGGCAACGCGATCCGGTTGCTGGAGCTGGACCGACCGTGACGAGCGGCCTTCAGGCCCGCTCGGACATATAGACCCCGCTCTGCCCGTCCGTCTCCGACACGGCGACGCGTAACCGACGGACCTGAGACTCGCCGAAGCGGCTCTTGAGGCGCTCCGTCAGCTCGTGGCCGAACCAAGTCGCGAGGTTTTCGGCGGAGGTGTTGTTGATCGGCAGGGCCACGACCTCGTCGCTCGGGGCGAGGTAACGGGCGCCGCGATAGACGACCTCGGTGTGCCCATCGTCGCGGGGCGTGATCTTCAACTCTGGGTGTTCGGCGGGGACGAGCCAGTGCTCGTCGAGCTCATCACAGAGTTCTCGCACCACCGGCTTCGCCTCGATGAAGTCGATCACGAGCCCGCGATCCGACAGGTCCCCGGTGATCTCGACGCGGACGCGATAGTTGTGACCGTGAAGCCGCTCCTTCGTCCCATCTGGAAAGATCAGGAAGTGGGCACACGAAAACTTGAAATATTCCTTCTCGAGGACGATCGACCAGGACTCCATGCACCAGAGCATAGCTCCGCGGTACCCTCCCGGCTGTGATACCGAGGCGAACTACCGCGACAGCGCGCTCCATGCCCACGCTCCTGGGGGTCATCAACCTCTCCCCGGAGTCGATGGTGCGCGAGTCGATCGCCGAGACCCCGGACGCCATCCGGGAGCGCGCGCAGGCCCTGCGAGATCAGGGTGTCGCGATCCTCGACGTCGGCGCGCGGTCCATCACGCCGGACGCAGCCAAGATCGATGATGCCGAGGAACAGCGGCGACTCGAGGCCGGGCTGCCCCTGCTGCGCGACGACACCTCCCGCATCTCCGTGGACACGTGGTCTGCCGCGACCGCCACGCGCGCGCTCACCTGGGGCGCAAGCCTGATCAACTACACC
>Ga0315316_10002926_pt1 | contig 12365 bp, 5 predicted proteins | sample M160m3416metaG_FD_203702 | JGI IMG/M metagenome (GOLD analysis project Ga0315316, IMG submission 203702) | Ammonia-oxidizing marine archaeal communities from Monterey Bay, California, United States - M1 60m 3416 | ecosystem: Environmental > Aquatic > Marine > Intertidal zone | place: USA...
ACGAAGAATGGTGGCGAAACTCTGGGTGAGTTCTAGTTTCAGTCGTCGTTAAAAATCAGTGGACACCTGAACCGATGGGCATCATCTGCCCATCGGTTTTTTGATTGAATCCATGAACACGCGTCTTCTGTTCATTATTGTCTTCCTGGTCTGTGCTCTGGCGGCATGGGGAACGTTTTCTTACGTTTCGTGTCCGTCTTCCGATGATCTGGCAAGGGAGATTCGCCTCGGTACGGCTCGGGATCCGCAACAGGGCTGGCATGTGGCTCGTCGCGCGCTCGATACGTATCCGAATGATGCCGATATCCTGGTTCTGGCCGTGGAGGCGGCAGCGAGTGCTGGTGAGCTGACTGAAATGCTTAATCTCGTCACAAGCCGCGAAGACCGGATGTTGGCTGCGGAGACGTTGCCGGGAACCAGTACGATTCAGCATCTGACCGACGGCGGCTATCACCGCTTGGCTCAGTCGCTGCTTAACCGTCGTCTGCAACTGTCGCCGGACGACACTTTTGCACTTCGACAACGTAGTACTGTTCTGTTGAGCCACGGTCGGCATTTTCTGGCAATGCGGGATCTGCAACGGTTGCTGGCCATTGGAGCGGTCAATCTGGATGAAATGGTTTTCCTGTCCAGTCGCAGAGAGTTCCTGGAGGACCGAGCGGGTCTGACGAAAGCAACTGCTTTGGAGCCGGGATTCGTGCCCGTCATGATTGGCCTTGGAAGTCTGGCCGCGTTCGAGGGCGATCTGGCGGAAGCGAAGGCTCAATTGCAGCGGGCTGTTTCAGGTGTTGGTGTGCCGGCAGAAGCATGGGCGGCCCTTGGATTGGTGTATTATCGACAGGGGTTGATTTCTGATGAGCTGCAGTCCTGGCGGAAGGCTGTTACTTCGCCGGGCTTTGAACATCCCGACATATATTTCGTGAAAGCGTGGATGGCGTCACAGGAGGGGGCTTACGGAAAGGCGGTACTTGATCTTTGTCGTGCGCTGCGGCTTGCTCCGTTGCATCGACCTGCCTGTCAGTTGGTTTCCGAATTGTTGTCTCAGCATGGTGCTGCTCCGCAGGAGGCTGACTTCTTTTCGGAGCGAGCGGCAACGATTCATGATCTGGAACTGTTGGCGCATGACGTGCTTTTTGGGGATCGTAATTCCTCAACGATGCAGGCGCTGGCTCGATTGAGTGAGCGGCTTGGCGAAGCGAGACTTTCCGAGGCGTGGTGGAAGGCTGCGGAGCTTCTGAGAGCGAAATCAGACCTGAGCAACAGTTCACCATCTCAACGGTCAGATGGAGTCAGGCATTCCCGGGCTGTCGCGGTTCATCTGAAGGAGATTCTGTCACGTGGAATTGCTGATCAGTTTCAGATCGCTGACAGCGCAGTTTCTTCGTCGTCGCAGACCGGGAGTTCATTGGTGGCGGATTCTGTGGCCGAATTGAATTTTGATGACGTCGCCGGTGCCGTTGGCATCAATGAAAATTACTTTGGTGGTTTCGACGGTCTTGATTCAGGGCTTTGGATCTATCAGGGGTTTGGTGGCGGTGTCGCTGTTATCGATGTTGATAGTGACGATACTCCGGACTTGTTTTTTACACAGGCATGCCGCTGGCCATCCGGAAGTGAACTGCCCTTCAGTCATCAGGACCTGCTTTACCGAAACCGTGTGGGCGTCTTTGATCAGGTGAATCGTCTGGCGTTCAACAGCGAACATGGCTTTGGCCAGGGAGTCGCAGTCGGCGACGCAGACCGAGACGGCTTTCCTGATCTGTATGTTGCCAATATTGGACCGAATCGTCTGTTGATGAACAATGGGGATGGTACGTTCCGATCGGTCGATCTTCCGGTTCGCAGTGAATCTCGGCCCGGTTGGACCACAAGCTGTCTGTTGACGGATCTTGATGCCGATGGGCTGGACGATCTGTATGACGTGCACTATGTCGAGGGCAACGAGCCGTTTGACAGGGTTTGCGCAAGTGGACCGGACGGCGAGGCTCGAGGGTGCCTGCCCTCGTTGTTTGAGCCATCTCACGACGAGTTCCTGTTTAATCTGGGTGACGGGCGATTCGACAGACAGACCGGGGTCAGTGGTCTGGACAGATTGAAGGGACGAGGACTCGGCGTGCTGGCGGCTGATCTGGATGGAAATCCTGGGTTGGAGATTTTCGTCAGCAATGACATGACTTCCAATCACTTTCTGAAGATCCAAACGACGGACACAGGTGTGCGATTCGCCGATCATGCCGGTGTTCTGGGGCTGGCCAGGAACGGCGAAGGGCAGGTGGAGGCGTGCATGGGAATTGCCGCTGCCGACGTGTCAGCAGATGGGGCACTGGATTTGTTTGTGACGAATTTCTTTGAAGAAACAAATACGTATTACGAGTCTCAGTCAGGCGGTTTTTTTCGTGATCAGACGCGAATCACTCAGTTGGGGGCGGTGTCATTGAAGCAGCTTGGATTCGGGGCCCAGGCATTCGACGCTGATCTGGATGGCGATTGGGATCTGTTAATCACCAACGGACATGTGGATGATTACCGACACACAGGCATCCCCTGGAAAATGTCGCCCGACCTCATGCAGAACACTGGTGATTCGGTCTTTCGTCAGTGCAGTACGGAGAATCTTGGCGGATACGGAGAGCATGGGATTCTTGGACGAGCGATGGCCAGAGTGGACTGGAACCGAGACGGATTGCCGGACGCGGTCGTCACCCATCTGGATCGTTCTCCTGCATTGCTGGAGAATCGCACGCAGACCAGCCATCATTCGCTCAGCATGCGTCTGACAGGCACCGCCTCAAATCGCAATGCCGTTGGGGCAGTTGTAACGGTAAGTCTTGGCGATCAGATTCTGGTGCTTCAGTGTGTCGCCGGAGATGGATACTATTGCTCAAACGATAGAACTTTGTTGATCGGGACAGGACAATCTGAAGTGGTGCCGCGAGTCGAAATCCGCTGGCCTTCCGGAGTCGTACAGAGTTTTCAGAACGCGCCGACGGACTGTCGAATTCGAGCGATTGAAGGCAAAGACCTGCTTTACACAATAATCCCATGACTGATACATCACGGGGACCGAACGTCCTGATGAATCCGAAATCAATCAGGCCGCTGAGGGTTACGTGGCAGAAGCTGTTGATGTTTCTGGCCTGTCTTGCGGGACTTGTTGTGCTTGCAGCAGGAAACAGGATTAAGTGTTTATACGTTGGGTATCATCTGTCGACGTTGCTGAATGAGATCCAACTTCAGGAAGCTGTGGCGACGGCGGATCGATACGGGGCGTCGCTTGACTGTGCGCAGGTGCGTCTGCTGGCAATTCGGGCTTATCGTCAGAGTGGAGATCTGCAGGACGCAGAGCATCTGCTGGCAGCCAGCGAAAGTCTGATTACCTCCCCGAATCGAGTATTTCAGGAGCGGACTCTCATTCAGGTCCGTATGGGACGGCTGACTTCCGGCAATGAAGCGCAACTGCCTCGTCTGCTTCGTGCCTCCGACCTTGACTCACGCGACGTCTGCGAATCTTTTGTGATTGGTTTTCGGTTGAATCGTCGTTTTGAGCAGGCTGCCGTGCTGCTTGACGCATGGAAAACAGACTGGCCGCGCGACTATCGTCCCCATTATCACGAAGGTCTGATGCGACAGACCCTGGCAGACTGGGATTCAGCAATCATATCGTACCGAAAGGCGATCGACATAAGTCCGCTTGCTGACATCTGCCGTGTGCGACTTGGAGAATGTCTGAGTCAGACGGGGCGTGGAGAAGAATCATGTGAGCAATTTCAGATCGTGACGTCGCGCGACTTAAAGAATGTTGCGGCGTGGCGAGGGTTGGCAGAGGCTTTGCAGAAGCAGGGGCTAAACGCGGCAGCCAGAGAAGCGCAAGTAAATGTCCTTCAGTTGGAACCGGGGTCTTATGCCGCACGTCTGGCGATTGCCGAAATTGATTTTGACAATGGCGACGTCCCAGGGGCTGAAAAAATCATCAGCGAATTGGCATCTGTATGGCCGGATGACGCAAGGACTCTGTATCTGCTGTCAAGAATTGCGGTGTCCAGAGGGCGTCATGAGGAATCGAAGAAATTCCAGGAATCCTGGAAGGCTGCAGACACTGCAGTTCAGAGAATGGAAGAGGAAATTCAACTGCTCGCCAAATCTCCGAATGACATCGACCTGCAGGTTTCGATAGGCATCGCCATGCTGAACCACTACTCGCGTGAACTGGGGCGTCAGTATGTTGCCGCGGCACTGCAGGTTGTTCCGGATCACGCCACTGCCATTGCCGCACTTGCTGAATTTGAGGAAAAGTGGAAACAGTTGAAGATGTTTGCAGTTCCTGAGTCGAAGGCCGAACGTTCGGTGGATGCATTGCAGCAGGGTTAGCACTATGAATTACAGTCGACAGCCACTGTATCGGACGACAGTCACTGCCGATGCTGTTTTCCTTCGTGACCCACGCGAAGGTTTGGGGCGTCCACTGGCGATCTGCGTGTGTTTGTGCTGCTGTGTCTGGCTGGTCGGATGTTCACATCGCGAAGCGCCGTCTGAGCAGCCAGTGTCAACGGAGTTGGGGGACGGCGCGTCAGAGCAGCAACCAGTTGCCGCGTTGCCGGCTCGGCCGGACTCTCCGTTTCTGAATACAGCAGCTGATGTCCAGTATGTCGGCAGCGATGCCTGCAGAGACTGTCACGATGACGTCCACGGAGCATTTGTTCAGACACGGCACAGCAGGGCCCTGTCTGTTGCCGACCAGGAAAACGCTCCCGATGCTCGTATTCGCCATGAGAAATCGGGATACGAATACACAACCAGGACGACAGATGATGGCAGACTGGAACAGACTGAAACTGTTCTGCTGGGCGATCAACAGAAGACGTCTCGTGAGGTCATGATTGACTACGTTGTCGGGTCCGGACGCTTCGGGAAAAGCTACCTGACGCAGCTTGACGGGTTTCTGGTGCAGTCTCCATTAACATGGTACTCGGACCGCGAAGAGTGGGATATGTCGCCGGGGTTTGACAGTCCGGCGCAGTTTTCGTTTCGTCGGGCCGTTTCAGCGAAATGTCTGTATTGTCACGCCGGTCAGGTCGAAGTTCTAAGAGAAAATGCTTACCGCTCCACGATTCATGAACAGTTTGTCAGTTGTGAACGATGTCATGGGCCGGGAGAACTGCACATTCAGAAGCATCTGCACGCGGATGACAATGTGACAGGCCGTGATGAAATTGAATCGAGTTTTGACGACACGATCGTAAATCCAGCTCATCTTGCTCGTGATCTGCAGGAGGGGATTTGCCAGCAATGTCATCTGCAGGCAGATGCACAGGTTGCTGTTCGCGGGTACGACTTCGATGATTTTCGCCCCGGCCTGCCCATTCAGAGTTTTCGCCAGGATTATCGGTTTGGGCAGTCCGATGACGATATGACCGTAGTGGGCCATGTCGAGCAGATGCACCGGAGTCGTTGTTTTACGGAAACGAACACTCTGACTTGTACCACCTGTCATCATCCTCACCCCGGCGATCCGCCGATGGAAACACTGTCCGCCTATCGCCAGAAGTGTCTGCAGTGTCATACCGACGACTCATGTGGCGAATTGCCCGAGCTGCGTCATTCGGAGGCGCAGAATCAGTGCACGGTCTGCCACATGCCATCGACTCCCACAGAAGTGCCGCATGTGGCATTTACTCACCATCGCATTGGCATTCACAGGTCGGGCGAAGTGAATTCGGGTGTCGCCGACTCGTCAGTGAAGTCACTGCTGCCGTTGCTGGATGACTCAAGCCTGACCGAGGCAGACCGTTCCCGGTGCGTTGGTCTCGGAGCATTGAGGGTCTTTCTGGGTAATGCCGCCGCGACAAACAGTCAAACTCTGCGGATTGCTCAGGAATCTCTGCAAAAAGCGTGGGATCTGGGAGCACGCGATGCTGAGGTCGCCGCAGGGATGGCGACGATTGCCTTCGAAGTCGGCTGGTCAGAGAAAATTGAACAGTGGACTCAGCTGGCGCTGCAACTTGATCAGACTGCGTCGGAAGCCAGAAGCACGGCATTGTCGCTGCTGTCGGAGTTGCAGTTCCGTCGGGGAGAATATGACCAGGCGTTTCTTGGTTTTCAGGAATTGACGTCGATTCGGCGAGATGCCAGAGCTTGGTTCTTCAGAGGTGTCTCTGCTCAGAATCTCAACGACACAGCCGAGGCAGTTATGTCGTTGCAGAAATCAGTGGAAATTAACCCACGCAACCATGCGGCGCATGTGGCGCTGACTGCGTTGTTTGAATTGAAAGGCGATCAGCGTTTGCGAGATCACCACAAACAAATGGTGGAAGATCTGGTACGATCAACTCAGTGACCAGGATTCCGTGCACCGCTGGCCGCGCCGTAGCAGTTGCTTAATACCGTGCCATGCGGTTCAAAGTTAGGTTTCTTTCCGATGAGACAGTCAGGACGTTCCGCAGATTCGCTTGCCATTCGCAGGCTGATTATTTTGGCGGTGCCGTTCGCTGCAGTTGGTCTGGCCTGGTATCTGCTGGTACGACCCGCTCCCGAGCGCGTCGTTGATCCGGTCGAAGAAGCTTCTGCGGCTCTTGATGCGGGAGACATCGAAAAGGCATTTCGGATCGTGGAACAACTGGACACCACGTCACCGGACTCGGACGTCACCTATCTTATGGCGGTGATTGAGGGGCTTCGGGGCAACAGCGAACACGCTCTGGAAGTCATTCAGGAGTTACCTGAATTCAGGACCGATCCACGACTGCTGACGATGGCTGCCCAGTTCGCTCTTGCCGTTCCCCGGCTGGCCGCAGCCCGTGGGTTTCTTGAGCAGGCGCTGGAAATCTCTCCTGAGCATGACGAGGCCGTCAGAATGCTGATCGGACTGGAAGGGAATCTTCTGAATGTGCAGAAAGTCAGGACCCTGATTGCAGGCCTTGATCGGCGCAACAAGGCCACAGCCGAAGATGTGTTCCTGTTTTGCTCCGGAAGTCGCGTCAGCTACGATCGGTACGAAAACGTAAAGCGACTGGAACCAGCCTGGCGCAATGAACCGGATCAGGGCGAAATTGCGTATGCCTTGATTAACAACTACCTGGCAATGAATCGTCTGGCTGACGCCCGCAGAGTCATCGATACGGCGGCTCAGACGGCCAGCAACAGCTGGCTGATTAGTCTGGCTGTCGCAGAACTGGCGGTGATTTCAGACGATTTTCAGCAGGCCGCCGAAAGTCTGCTGAAGATCAATTCCCAGGGCGCCAAGTCTGCCAATTACTGGATCGTTCTGGGGCGCGTATTGAAGAAACAGGGAGCCTTTGCCGCAGCTGTTCAGGCTTATCAGAATGCCGCGCAGCTCGCACCATTTGATCCTGAACCCATCTACGCGCTGTCGCGGCTGCTGATAGAGACAGCACCCGAAGAAGCAGAGCGTCTGAAGCAGGAGACTCGACTTCTGCAGCAACTCAGTGTGCAGGTGGAAGCGGTCGTCACTCTGGCGTCTTTTGAAGAAGCGGTGGAAAGATTTCCACTGATTGTAGAGAAGCTTATTGATGCCGGCGCCTTTCGCGAGGCAAAAGTGTGTTTGGACTGGCTGAAGTCAGAAGGATATCGCTCACGAGATGCCACAGCTCAGAATGAGCGCCTGATACAGTTGACGCCGGCTCTGCCCGCTGCGCTTGTGCCGCCTTCGACGCTGGGATTGTCGGTCGTCGACACGTCGTCGCTGGCGCATGGGCCGTCGGACGCTGTGGAAACGCATGACTTAATTTCGTTTGTGGATGCAACTGAGGATCTGCAGGTTCCGTTTCAGTATGTATCTCCCTCAGACGCTAGAACAACGATACTTACATCTCTTGGCGGCGGAGTGGCAGCGTTCGACATCGATTGTGACGGCGCAGTGGATTTGTTTTTTCCACAGGGCGGCTCTCTGCCCGGCACCACGGAGCTGTCAACGGAAACAGACTGTCTGATTCGCAGACGGCAGGACGTATTTGTCGATTCGTCTGCTGCCGCAATCCCGGTCGTTCGCGGGTACAGCCATGGCACTGCAGCGGGTGATGTGAACAGTGATGGGTTTTCCGATTTGTTGATCACAAATTTTGGAATGAATCAGCTGCTGCTGAACAACGGCGACGGCACGTTCAGCGATGCGACCGTCGCGTTCGGCATGGGGGCAACAGAGTGGAGCGTCAGTTCTGCGTTTGAAGATTTCGACAACGACGGAGATCTGGACGTCTATGTTGTGAATTATCTGACGATTGATGTGCAGGAAATGGAAGCCTGTACCGACGAACGATCGACTCCCTGTGGTCCTCTGAATGTTCCTGCATGCCAGGATCGTTTGTACGAAAACCTGTCCAATGGCAGGTTTCGGGACGTTACTCAATCATCCGGGATTGTCGTGCCGGACGGGAAAGGGCTGGGAGTTGTCGTGCGGGACTTTGATGGTGACGGGAGGAAAGACGTCTTTGTGGGCAACGACACCACTCATAACAGGCTGTTTTTTAATCAGTCTGCCGATCGGCAGCTGAGTTTTCAGGAAGCATCAGTAAGTGCCGGCGTGGCTGTCGGCGGAGACGGGAAGTCAGAGGCCTGTATGGGAATCGCAAGTGCCGATCTGGACAGCAACGGATTTCCGGAAATCTTTGCGACAAACTTTGAAGGCGAGACCAACACGCTGTATACAAATATGGGAGGCCGAACGTTTGTCGACAGTACGGAAGCGATGGAATTAGGCAGAAGCAGTTACACGATGATGGGCTGGGGGACTCAGTTTCTTGACATCGATGATGATTCGATGCTGGATTTGGTCGTACTGAATGGTCATCTGCACAACGACAGCATGCTGGCACAGATCTATCTGCAGAAGAATTCTCGGTTCAATGCTCCGTCATCGTATCAGGGTGATTACTTCAACGATGAATGGCTTGGGCGAGCACTTGCTGTCGCCGACTTAAACGGTGATGCACGTCCTGATCTTATCGCGACGCATCGCACTGGTGAGCCACGTGTTCTTCTGAATCAGTCCGGCACGCAGCAGCGGTTCGCAATACGATTGGTGGCCACGAATTCCCATCGCCACGCGCTGGGGGCGAAAGTCGTTGTGGAATCAGGTGACTCTGTCGTCACGCGCACTCTGACCAGCGGTGGGGGCTACCTGACAACCAACGAACGAGCGTTGTGGTTTGTTGTGCCGGAATCGGGCGTTATTGACAGGCTGTCCATTGAATGGCCGTCGGGACATCGGCAGCAAATTCGGAACCTGAGCCCTCAAACGAACTCTGTTGTCGTGGAAACCGACACAACGGACGTGCGTGTAATAACGCTGCCTCGATAACGGCGATATTTGCAGCGTTTCACGCTGACCTGTGGCTGCGGCGTATGATTTCTCTGAGTCGTTACTGGTGGAGAACGATCCCACATTTCATGAAGTTCTGCAGTTAGTCGTCTTCGACCAGAGTAATGGTCTCGCCGGTTGCCCACGGACCGTTGAAGGTCTGGCTGCTGCCACTCGGCCATACGATATCGATAGATTCGACCTGCGTGACATCTCCCAGTCCGACGTACATTTTGGGTATCCCCTGAGCAAGATATCCGACCTTTCCGTCATACAGCCGAAGCAGTTTTTTTTCTCCGGCATGAATGGTCAGCAGAGCGCCCACTCCGTTTCGATTGGAGGATTTTCCCGTAAGTCTGACTTTGACGTAGTTAATGGTATGGCGTTGAGCAAGATTGCTTTCCAGGACGAGAGGCACATCGTTGAACTCACTGGTGATCACATCCAGGTCGCCATCGTCGTCGATGTCGAGGAATACCGACGAACGCGAGCCCAATGACCCCCAGACAGTGACCTCTCCCTGATGTCCGGTTACGACTTTTTCCATCAGCTCCCCCTCCGCTTCTGCACAGTCGACCTGAATCCACGGCTGCGCCGTACGGCCTCCGGCACGGGGCTCGACGCCCAGAACGAACTCTGCGTCATGAAACTGTTTGCCGTCGTTCAGCATGACGCTGTTCACTCCGTAACGGTACGGATAGTTCATGCTCGATGTCACAAATGCGTCTTCCAGTCCGTCTGCGTTCAGGTCTCCACTGCTGAGCCCCCATGGCCAGTAGTTTTCTGCGTTGTACTGGGCCGAAATTTCAGTGAAGACTCCATCCCCGTCGTTTCGAAAGAATGCATTTCCATAGACACTGGCTCCTTCCGATTTCAGCAGGGACTCCGGTAGTTTCATAGTTGCCTTTTCTTTCTCCTCAAAGAAGAAGCTGTTCAGGCTGACTTCCGATCGAATGTCGGCCAGAATATCCTTGCTCATGTCGGAGTGCATATCCGTGATGAACAGATCAAGATCGAGATCATTGTCAAAGTCAGCCACTGCGACTCCCATCGCTCCCCAGGGAGTCTTCGGGAAAATGTCGCGACTTTTGCGCACAAAGCCCTGTCCCTGCTGGTTTTCGTAGTATTCGTCGTTGCCCTGCATGTCCAGGACATAAAGGTCCGGCCAGCCGTCATTGTTCAGATCACAGGCAGCGGCATCTCCGGTCCAGCTGCCCTCCTGCAGGCCAAACTTCTGTGTGACGTCTTCGAAGGATTTCCCGTCCGTGTTTTTATAAAGGCGGCTGAGTTCTGTTCGATCGGGCTTCAGGTGACCTGAAAAGGCATCCTTGAAGCCCACGTAGTATCCGCCTCGACCGGTTTCTTCTGTCGTGTATTTTCCGACGTTGCACAGAAACAGATCCAGCAGACCGTCGCGGTCAAAGTCAAAGAACACGGCTCCTGAGGAGTGTCCTTTATAGCCCAGCCCTGAATCATCTGTGGCATCGGTGAACTGTCCATGACCGTCGTTCAGAAACAGAAGGTTGCCTTTTCGAACGGCCGTTACATACAGATCAGCATCGCCATCATTGTCGATATCGACAAATGAGGCCGCGACACAGACACGGTCGCCTACCGCAACACCGGCGGCGGATGTGATGTCCTCAAACGTACCGTCTCCGCGGTTACGGTACAGTTCGTTTTCGCCCAGTTGGTTAACGAAGTAAACGTCTGTCAGGCCGTCAGCGTCGACATCCGCAATCGTCACTCCGTTTCCATGATCGTAGTGGACTCCTTTGTAATCACTACCTGCGTCGTCCACGATCCGGTGCAAAAAACGGATGCCACTTTTCTTTCGCACGTCTCGAAACTGAAAATCATGTTGAACTGGTATGTTCTCTTTCTGTTCCAGCTGAGCGTCACGGCGGGCGTCCATCCAGGTTGTCTGCAGAACCTCGTCCAGAAATGGAACCTGTTCGTTCCAGAGCTGTTCAATGGCTTCTTCCAATGCGGCGGTCTGGCCAGCCTCTTCGATCGCAAATGCTCCTCGCATCCTGCCAACCGGATCAATGAGAATAACTTTGTTCGTTAACTCGCTCAGACCAGTCGCTGTCTCATCAGCCGGAGCCCAGTAATACCAATGATCGTCGGCCGGCTGATTCCCTTCGTCGGCGAGTTCTTTCAATTTTCCGTCTGCTGCCGCAGTGTCCAGCAAGACATTCACGATCAGCGTGTATTTCCAGCTTGAAGTGGATTTAAGTTTTTCAGTCAGTTTTTCCAACGCACCGGAAGGCTGTCTTTTCGTGTCGTCATCTGCTTTCGCCAGGACCTGAGCAAGACAGACGCTGCCATGCAGGTCACGTCTGCCGACTCTGTGTCCTGCATGGTCGACGAACAGTATGGAGGGAAATTCTCCTGTGATCGGCAATTGAGTGACGGCTTGCTGTGTGTCGTTATCGGGCTTTTCAGGCCGAGCCGAGTCATTGGAAGTTGTCTCTGCTGACGGTGGAGTGAAATCGACAGGTGTCTCTGGTGCAGCCACGGTCGGACCTTCTTTGCTTATGGCTGACGGGGGCTTGGTGGACGAGTTTTTGCTGCAGCCGGACAGAAGAACTGCCATCACAAGGAAGGTGGCCACGTTACGGCGGGCGTCAAATCTCAGGGGGGAGTTGATCATGATTGTTCGCACATAAAGGACAGGTTGTTTTGCCTGTGACAGCATGAGAATGCAGTTTCAGCACCAATGAGAACGGTCTTCACCGAAGACGGTGACGAAGGCGCTTACTTGAGTCTATTGTCGTTGTTGCGTACGTGTGTCTGAAAACGACTTTGGGGCCACCGGCCGGTAGCCGATACCCTCGAGTCCCGTGCACTGAGGAACATATTCTGCATCGAAAAGTGGGTCGGCAATAGCGAGTTCGTTGGCTGTCGGGTCAATCGACCCTCTCAGATCAGGCTCGATTCCACCTATATGGCACCGATGTACATTGACTGCGTGGATGATATCCATCTCGTAACGTGTGCCGGTTGATGTGCCCCCCGCGACAGTATTCTGCCAGAACAGGCAGTGTGA
>Ga0315316_10002929_pt1 | contig 12359 bp, 12 predicted proteins | sample M160m3416metaG_FD_203702 | JGI IMG/M metagenome (GOLD analysis project Ga0315316, IMG submission 203702) | Ammonia-oxidizing marine archaeal communities from Monterey Bay, California, United States - M1 60m 3416 | ecosystem: Environmental > Aquatic > Marine > Intertidal zone | place: USA...
AGACCTATTACTTCTCGACGAATCGTGTTATGGCCGACCATAAAACCCACATTCAGGCCAACCCCTATCTCACCTGCTCTATCTAAATACTTCTCCAGTGGCCAAGGAGCAGTCCCATCTGGCCCTCCGAGAGCTGTGGTCACACCCTGACGAACATGACTCTCGCCGCCTGGCAAATTGAGTAGTGGCTCTAAATGAGTGTGGATATCCACAAAACCAGGGCTGACTATTTTGCCACTCGCATCTATTACCTCCCTGGCAAAACCTGGATCCAGTCTGGCAGACGAAACTGCCACTATATAGTCGCCCAACACAGCGACGTCAGCTATAAACCGCGATCCACCCGTCCCATCCACCACAGTACCATTTTGGATCAGGACATCCCATTTTTTTTCAACTTTTATGTCAAAATCGCTGACTTGAGCCCTTAGCAGAACTGGCACGGCGATTTGCCCAAAAAAAGCAAAAATACAAATCAGCCAAATATGCCCCATATACCCCCTTTATAATCTCAAACGACTATTCTCACAGGAATATTTGTCCTGTAGTCCTGAAGGAAAGGACAGCTCATACCAAGGACACCATCAACCCACAAAATACAAACTAACTCAGGTTATTCCTGAAATCTTGTGCGAGAGATCGCGAATAATATCCTTGGTCTATTTTCTTTCCCAGAAGACGAACCGCTCGTTCTCTATCCGATGGAAATGTTACACCCAGCCATTCTCCTTCGGTCTCAACGACGGCTACCTCTATCATTCCACCTTGAATCTGAACACCTACTGCGTCCGGGAGAAAAAATTCCTTTGATGTATCTCCCTTACTTTCTCTCAGAAATTCCCCGAATTGTTCTTCCATCCGTTCCATGAAAGGCTTAGTTAGACCCCAGAGATTCATCGAAACGGGAGAATCACCAGACAAACTAATCAAATGATCATCAGATCCCTTTCCTGTGATACCGGAAGAGCTTCGATGTACGTCCGTGAACTCACTTATTCCACGAAGAAAACCGTCTTTGTTCAGTGTGCACACTCCCCTATTCACTCCGCCATGTTCAGAAAGAGTATTTTGCAAATCATAAGTCACCAGTACAGGATCATTGGAACTGGAAACCATACCCTTGAACAACCCTAAAAAGGCTTCGGCACCATAAAGATCATCCGCATTCGCCACCGCAAACGAATCCTCTATGTGAGCACTCGCACAGATGACCGCATGACCTGTGCCCCAAGGACGATCTCTATCAGGACTCAACGCTTGAGGTTCGGGAATACGGTCTAAAGTTTGATGGACATACTTGATCGGAAAACTGTCTCCGACGACTGCTGTAATATGGCTCCTTATTTTAACCTCAATTTCTGGGCGTGTTACTATGAGGAAGCTGTCAAAACCTGCACGCATAGCATCATATATATTGTAGGCCATGATCGACTCGCCTGATGGACCCAAGGGGTCAACCTGTTTCAGGTGTCCGTAGCGGCTAGACAACCCAGCCGCTAAAATGACTAATGGAAAACTCAAGATTCCAAATATCTCTTAAAAAACTCTATCGTTAGCGGCCAAGCTTCTTCCGTTGCCCGCAAATTCGCTCCATCCTGGCCGCCTTGATTGCGCAAAAATCCATGACCTGCTCCTTCGAAGATATTAGGCACAAAGGTCTTATTGAATCTGGACATTGCCACTTCCGCCCGATTGATTGTTGAATTCACCCTCTCGTCGTTGCCTCCGTATAAACCCAGTACTGGTGCACTGATCGATTCAAACCCTGTTTCTGGCGATGAGCCATAGTACACTACGGCGGCATCTAAATCAGCGTCATCCAGAGCAAAGAGAAAGCTCGAACTTCCCCCCCAACAATAACCAACGACACCCACCTGATCCGTCGCACTTGGTAAATTTGTGCCAAACTCTGCAGCGGCCTTTAAACGCCTGTTCACATCCCCTCTATCTAGAGTGCGTATAGTTGCAACTACTTGTTGACGGTCCATCGAATCGGACCCGCCGCCGTTTGGACCATGTCCGTCAAGAAGATCTGGAGCTACTGCGATAAATCCATCCCTAGAAAGCTGGTCTGCCACATTTCTTATCCAATCCGTCAAACCATAAATCTCATGTATGACTATTACTACTGGTGCTGGGCCACTTCTCTCGGGGAAGGTCACCCAAGCTCTCACCATATCTCCATTCCCAGCATCATAAGTAAGCCACTCTCCATGACGGGGGGATTCATTCAATCTAGCCACAGCCCCCTCTTCATCGGCTGGGATAGTTTGTGCGCTAATCGGGTTCCTTCCAGTACCAAGGAGCAAAGCAAAAGCCAAAAAGATCATTCCCGGCACGATTCCGACATTTCCTTTCATTGTTAACCTCCAGAAGTCCATTGATCTTGTGTGAAAATTTCGATTGACAATTCGCTCATCCTCGGGTCGGTGGTTCCCTCATGGGTAAACCTGGCGATCCAAAAGTAATTTCAGAAACTGCCTTTATGCTTCGGGCTCCGTAACGGAATGGAATCACCAAACGAAGGGGTGCACCATTGATAGGCGGGATAGGTTCATCATTCATTAACCATGCCAACATCACTTGAGGGTCCATCATAGTGGGCATTTCTTCGTCAATCCAGTATCCGTCATGGGAAATGACCCTGCAGTAGTGAGCGGGATCTTGGACTCCAATCATTTCAGCGAAGTCACTGAAGCGAACCCCTGTCCATTTAACAATACCAGTGGGCTGCGGAGCGCCGCACTGTAACAACGTGGTATAAGATGTTTGGGGCAAATCTTCCAAATCACTGAAGTGCAGGGTACCACCCAATTTCGCTAACCCTCTAGAATCCAACCTGATGGCCATTTTACGAAAATCGTATTCAATCTCTGGAGCCTGACCTTGAGTGTAACGCCAAATCGTGCCAGTTATATCTCCAGCACTTTCGGGAGGATGCTCTGGGGCAGAACCATCAGGGTTAAGCGGTAGATTTGCTCTCTGGCGCAACTCTCCTTCAACCAAATGATCAGGCCACTCCTGAATCGCCTTCGTTTTCGCTACCACATCTATGGGATTGGCCACTCCCATAGATAAACCAGCTACTGTTGCTCCTGAAACTCGAATTGCTTCACGGCGGGAGAGTTTCACTTAAGGACCTCCATAGTCATAGATGATATGTTCATTGACCTAAAATACTGCCCTGACTCAAGCTTCACCATAGCCGATGTGGCTAAGAAAAAGCACCTTTATGACTTCTGATATCTTGACTGTCACCCCCACCTCGTCGCTGAGGCGAAGCCTTAATTCTAACTCTTGCAAAGCTGACCTCATTATGTAAAATACTCCCAACAGTTGCTGTAAAATTCCAACACACCACTGCATAATTATTTACAGCTGTTCAACTAATTATATGGAACAAGACCCTATGAGAAAAAAGTGCTCGGAAAGTAGATTCGGAACGAAAGCAGTCTGGCATGGCACCCATATTATAGAAGGTTCGGTAGTAACCCCCGTATTCAACAGTGCAACCTACCAGCTCACAGATGATATCTACGCCGGATGGAAAGAAGGAGCTCAACATACTCTTCTTTATAGTCGCGTTTCCAATCTCAATTCTGAAGCCGTCGCAGCAAGAGTTGCAACCCTGGAAAATGCTGAAGACGGAGAGATGTTTGATAGTGGTATGTCAGCCATCAGTGCAACCCTTCTGGCGCTTCTGTCAAACGGAGACCACATGGTTGGATGTGGTGACATGTACGGTGGAGCTTATGGGTTGATCACTGAAGACCTTCCTAGGTTTGGAATAGAAGCTACCATGGCTGATATCCGAGATCCTAGCTCTTACGAAGCTGCCATTAAGCCAAATACCAAAATTCTCTACGTCGAAACTATTACCAATCCCGTTCTTAAGGTGTGCGATTTAGAGGCTATGGCTGCTATAGCAAAAAAACACAGCCTTATTGCAATCTGTGACAATACTTTTGCTAGCCCCTGGGCATGCAACCCTATTTCAATGGGGTTCGATCTCGTGATACATTCTGGATCCAAATATCTAGGAGGACATTCGGACCTGATCGGTGGACTCGTCGTTGGCAACAAAGAACTTATTTCAGAAATCTTCAGTAAGAAAATCACTATGGGAGGTGCAGCAGATCCAAATATGTGCTTCTTACTGGAAAGAGGCATCAAAACCCTGCACGTCCGTATGCCTGCCCACACCCAAAATGCAGCAGAGCTCGCCCAGAGATTGAATGTCCACCCTATGATTGAAAGCGTTAATCACTGTTCGTTACCAAGTTATGAAGACTACCAGGTAGCACAGCGTATAATACCCAAAGGAAACGGCATGTTATCTTACGTCGTTAAAGGCGGTAATGAGGCGGCCCTGCATTATCTACGATCCCTCGAATTAATATTCGAAGCCACGAGTCTAGGTGGAGTGGAAAGCTTGGCCGAATGCCCCTTCAACACAAGTCATATGTTTGTGCCAGAAGAAGTCCGCAATGAACTAGGAATCGTCCCTGGTTTTGTTCGAATGAGTGTCGGCATTGAAGACGTTGAAGACCTATGGGACGATATGGATAGCGCACTTGAGTCTACAAAAACCTTTGTCAACTCCTAAGTTCAATACAGCGATCCTAGAAATCGAGTTCCTTAAAACAAGACACTAGTATTTTGTTTAGCGGTGTTTTATTCATTATTTATGCATAAATATTCTCATGGGCAATCAGCGTCCGACTCCAAGCACATCACGTCAGAAGATTTCGCTCAGAAAAAGCAGCGGGTCGTTCTGAAGCTAGGGAGCAGCCTCCTAACTGGAGGGAATAATGAGATCGATTATTCCTACCTGGAAATGATAGCCCAAAAAGTAGCTTCTGAGCCGAGTACCGATATGGTCATCGTCTCCAGTGGAAGTGTAGCAGCTGGCTTTAAAAGTATAGGCCATACTAATCCTCCCACGAGAGCGGAAGACCGTAAAGCCGCCGCCGCAGTTGGCCAAGGACACCTGATAGGTCTATGGGGAAATGCTTTTCGTCAGGCAAACTTAGAAGTAGCACAGATTCTGCTGACAAATGACTGTTTCACAAACCGAAAACGCTACGTCTCCGCGAGAAATGTTTTGGAAAAACTAATCCAAGTCGGAATCATTCCTATCATCAACGAGAACGACACAGTGACAGACGATAAAACGGTGGTGGGAGATAACGACAATCTTGCTGCCATGGCCGCTGCCTTAGTAAATGCAGATCTACTTGCACTGTTGACTGATGTGCCTGGAGTACTCGACGGTAAACCTGACCAAGAAAGTGGCACCAAGGTAATCCCTACTGCTGAAAATGCAGAAGAATTACGTAAGCTCGTCTTCGGAAAAACCGCGCCAGGTGCGAGGGGAGGGATGCCAACAAAATTAGAGGCAGCAGAAAGAGCTGGCCGCTACGGCATACCAACTGTGATAGCCTCGGGGAGCGATCCAGAAGTCCTAGCGGCGGTAGTCCGAGGAAAACCAGCTGGAACATTTATAGCAGCAAATAAAAACCCTCTCAGAGCGCGCAGGCATTGGATGGCAGTTCAAAAAGGTTTGACTGGATTCATAGTAATTGACGACGGTGCAGTCAGAGCTATCAAGAAAAGGGCCAACTTATTACCGAGCGGGGTGGTTAATGTGAAAGGACACTTCCGACGAGGTGACCTGATCGGCGTTCTGGATAAGGCAGGAACCGAACAGGCTCGGGGAATAGTGCGGTTTGATGATCGAGAAATGATCCGTATTTTAGGTATGCACACAGATGAAGTAAAAACAACCCTAGGACCCCAAAAAGGCCACGTAGTAATACGTCCAGATTGGGCTGTGCTGGCAGGAGAGGAAGGGAAGCCTTGAACCATAGCAAAGAAATCGGAGAAATGATCGCTAAAGTAGCCCAAGAAGCCAGGCGCGCGGCAAGGTTGCTGGTGAGATCCTCTGCAGAGGAGAGAAGTGCCTCCCTAAGGGCCATGGCCAGGGAATTGCTCAACCAACAAGAGTCAATTATTAAGGCAAACTCGATTGACCTGAAAGCAGCAGAAGAAAACGGAATATCCGGAGCCATGCTGAACAGGTTAGATTTAGGAAAAGGTGGCATAGAAAAAATAGCGTCGGCAGTCACAGAAGTTTCAGAACAGCCCGATCCATTGGATTCCATAGAAGACCAACAAGTGCGACCGAACGGCCTCGAAGTGGGACGCATGAGGATACCGCTTGGTGTCATAGCTATGATTTATGAAAGCCGTCCCAATGTCACTTCGGATGCAGCTGCTCTTTGCTTAAGAGCGGGAAATGCAGTAATCCTCCGGGGCGGATCCGAAGCTTTCCATTCTAATCAAGCAATAGCGGAAGCTTTGAGAGAGGGACTCTCTAAGACTTCGCTCCCTAAAAATGCTATCCAATTGATAACAACTCCTAATCGGGATGCGGTGGATGCACTGCTACAGCAAGAAGAATGGATTGATCTTGTAATCCCCAGAGGCGGAGAAAGTCTTATTCGAGCAGTTACTGAAAAAAGCCGGATCCCAGTCATTCAGCACTATAAAGGAGTGTGTCATATATTCGTCGACAAAAGTGCTTCTCTAGAAAGAGTTCCGGAAATTATCAGTAATGCGAAAGTACAGAGACCGGGAGTCTGTAACGCACTGGAGACTCTTTTGGTGCACTCTAACGTTGCAGAGACCATTCTACCTAAGATCGGATCTCAGCTCACTGATGAAGGCGTATCTATGCGTGGTTGCACAAAGACCCAAAAAATACTAGAAGAATTTGACGTCACCCTAGCTACAGAGGAAGATTGGCACGCAGAATATCTAGATCTCACTCTGGCAATCAGAGTAGTGGCCAGCTTGGAAGATGCCATTAGCCATATAGCCGACTACGGATCTTCTCATACCGAAGCAATCCTGACTGAAAATGAGGATAGTGCAGCGAAATTCATATCCGCGGTTCAGTCTTCAACAATTTTGGTCAACGCTAGTACGCGGTTCGCGGACGGAGGAGAACTAGGCCTGGGTGCAGAAATAGGAATTTCTACTTCAAAATTGCATGCCTTCGGGCCGATGGGAGCCAAAGATCTCACGACTCGCAAGTTTGTCGTTTACGGAGAACATCACGTTCGTACCTAATCCAATAAAAACCCTGAAAGACCCATAGTCATTCCTGAGCCAATTGCATTTTCAGTAATCCCAAAACTAAAAGCCACATCCAACTGCCAACTTCTATTTAACAGATAAATTCCACCTGTTTGGAAGAACCCCAAGTTACCTCCATTTTGGACTGAACTGATCTGTTCAAAAGCGATTTCACTGAAGACCCTAAGTTCAGGTACTATTATGCCCTTGCTGATTACCAAACCGAAGATTCCAGAATAGTAAGATTTATCCCGTTCGTTTCTATCGATCATCACTCCGGGCATGACTCCCACGCCCCAATCTCTTTCGGTAGTAGCTACATCTTCCCAGGGCATACGTAAGCTCCATTCCGCTGCCATGCGCAGTGAAGGTCTAGCCCCACTCCCTTTGAATGCCTGTGATCCAGTTGGGAGATCAGCGTGCACCAACGCAGCCATAGCAGGCATCCCAATCTCCTCCTCTCCCTCGGAGAATGACAATTTGATCCCTAGGGATAGATCGGAAACACCTCCTTGAGATGACGAATTGGTCCGTAAGCCATCGTTTGTTCTCGTGTACCAATCTGACTCTAGCCTTGCTTCTACTTCCGGGAACACTCCAAACCTCAAGAGAATTGGCGTACTCCAGTTTTCTAAATTCCCCTGCTGGATTTTTGTTCTGTCGAAGGCCCAAGAGGCTTCTATTTGCAACACGCCAGGATCAACGGTTGAACTCGATTCTACAAAATCTGGACGATCGGTAACCAAAGGTTTCTGAGCCAAAGATACAGCCGGAGTCACTGCAAGAATTGTAAGAATTGAAGCCCAGATATGTTTCATGATACTTTCGTTGAAATCGACAATAAAAATAATCCCAGGGACGTTGGGATTTAGTCTCACCTAATTTCATTGCAAGATCAAGTGACAATTCCAATGTTGACATATAGCACAGAAGGCTCGCGACTCACCCCAGAGACTACAAGTGCCCCTAAAGAAAATCCCGAGCCTTCTATATAAACTTTGAACCTTTCGATTGTACTGCTACAAAGGATCCCAAGCCGGGTACTTTATCCCCCCATCAGTCTGTTCTTGATGTTCATCATAACAATCATCACTGCTGCTGCAGCGGTAACTGTCGCAAGCCCTTCATTCACACCTGTGACTATGGGGCCAAGTGCTGGAACAGCATCAAATGCGTCACCCATATAGTTCAGAACGAGGGCTGTGAGGAATAGACGAGTCTGATCATTCGGACCAGCATTAAAACCACCTACTGCACCCAGGAGTACCATGACCAAGCCCATATAGGGAAAGGAAACGCCAAAGTGAGCTAACACCGACAGTGCAACTGCCGCGGCCACGACGTTCCTGTTACTCAATAACGAACCCATAAAATACCTCCAAGCTAAAGAAACTTAGGATATAACAGCACTATAAATAGGGGGAGTTTTAGATCAATGCGCAACATATAGTATGCTATTAGACGTACAACATTAGCTTAAAGGTCAATGTTTCCAACAGTTTCCCTAGGATCAGATTAATTCATTCCTGGGGGTGAAATTCGCCTTTTTGTTGCCTGTTCGAATGCAAATGCCAATTCAATGAGACGAGGTTCTGAACAAGCCGAACCCGTAAAACTGACTCCGAATGGCCGTGGTTTAGGCTCAAAACCCTCTGGAAAATCGGGGCCAGCATTATCCATGACAAAAGCGAACGGAACTATCACCGTTGGATACCCCGGCTTCGCTGCGATTCCAGCCCCACTGGACGCCGGAAAGAGAAGTGCATCCAATTGATTTTCCTCCATAGCCTGGTCGATTCCCTTTTCGCCATTTAGTTCTAGGTCTCGCGCCCTGTCAGCTTCATAAGTGGCCCTGTCAGCTTCGAGATCAATTTCGTCTGACCCATCTAGCCGGGCTTGATCATATTTGATGGCTCCAGAGCTCCTGTTGTCGAGGTTCCATTCTCGAAGTTCTGTGAGTGTGTTTACCCGAGCAGTACCCCCTAAGCTGGCGAGCCACAAATTGAAATCTCTTTTCATTCCGTAGTTCAAAACACTACTACCACTGTTCGTCAAAAGACTTGTCGCTGGATCTGGATCTACCACACTTGGAATATCAGCTGGATCGACAATAATCGCTCCCTGGGCCTCCAAAATTTGTATCGCTTCAGCCATGACAGCCCTGCCTTCATCACTCATTCGGTTCTGGTAGCGATCAGTACCCGGCACAAGTATAGAATCGTAGTAGGCAGCTCTTGGAATACCGATTCGGGCTCCTTGTAATCCATCGGCATTAAGGAAGGCAGTGTAGTCTCTGTTTAGAGGTGCTTCACAACGGTTCGTGGCGGGATCGTTAGGGTCTGGAGCGGCGCCTTCAAGGGCTCCAAAGAAAATTGCTGCATCCGTAACAGTCCGAGCCATTGGGCCAGCGGTATCCTGATCCGCAGTAATGGGAATGATCCCGTAACGACTAATTCTCCCAATAGTAGGCTTGATACCGGCCAGCATGTTAGAATTTGAAGGTGACAGAATCGAGCCCGAAGTCTCCGTTCCCACATTTGCAGCCCAGAAACTCATGGCTGTACCTATTCCCGAACTTGAACCTCCAACTCCCATAACTGGCCGGCCGTCGTTCCTCCCTTCTCTAGGATCTCGACGAGGATCATATGGATTCAGGCCATAGCCCCCCACAGCACTATAATTACCTGGCATTCCCGCTGCAGTAAAATTAGCCAACTCAGTCATGACTGTCTTGGCCAGAATGACCGCACCAGCTTCTCTCAAATTCTCCGTCAAAGTCGCTTCATATGGAGGGATATAATCCTCGAAGGCCATAGCTCCACCCGTGGTAGCTACGTCCATTGTATGTACGTTGTCTTTAAGAGCGATTGGGATTCCATGCAGCGGTCCACGAACATTACCTTCGGCACGCTCTTGGTCCAGACGTTCAGCATCTTGAAGTGCATTCGGGTTAACTGCAATCGTAGCATTGACCACTTCCTCGTACATGGCGATCCGAACCAAATGAGCTTCAACTAAATGGCGAGAGGTTATACGGCCTTCCTCCATTGCCTGCTGCATTTGAGGAATAGTCGCTTCAACGACATCGAACTGCTCTGAGCCCCCTCCAGGAGCACAACCCGCAATAGCATACAAACTCATTAGTAAAACGAGAAGTGGAACGTGACGGTCTTTGCTGAGCATTAGAAAACCTTCCTTTCAGTGCCGAACGAATTGGGCTACCCCATTGGTCACCCTAGCAAGAGATCCAACATAAGTCGAGCCTCTAACGAAGGCCACCAAATGTTTCAAGGATGGAGGGAAGCCTCCACTCCAGTAAAGTCGAGAATTCCCTCCCATTTTCCCAGTCTTTTTGACCAATAATCAGGTCTTGATAGGAATTTGTCTCCCCTTGGACTCAGCAGCTTTAGGTAGTCTAACTTCGAGGACACCATTCTTTAGCTCAGCACTAATCTTCGAAGAATCAACCGTTCTAGGCAGCCTGACTGACCTAGTGAATGAACCGACATTTCTTTCGCGGACATGGGTCACTGAATCAGCCTCAAGGGCCTTCCCTGTGCTACTTTTCTCACCAGTCAGTTTCAGCACATTGTCTTCAACCACAATACAAATGTCTTCTTTGCTGACCCCGGGAAGCTCCACACTTAGATTCAGATCATCGGCACTTTCTGACAAGTTGAACCTGGGACTCCATTGGACAGAGCTTCTCGACTCGAAAAAAGGCTCCTCAAATAAGCCAGACACTCTATTGGAAATTTCGGTAAGGGGATCCCAGGTCGAGTAGAAGGGACGCCTGTAAGAATATTTCATGATAGCCATATTACCTCCTAGTTTGTTGTTTCGGCTACCACTATGTAACGCAACAGCTGTGCCAGTCTTTCAGCCTAATATTCTGCCAAAATAGCAAAGGATACTCGTCAGTATATGACAATTGTGTCAGCAGAACTGAGATTGCTCACAATGTCCTGCTGTTTTGGCAACAGTCCTCTCACAAAAATATTGTCTTCAGCCCAGGGAAGGTCATACCGTCCAGTCTTAACCTATGACTATTTTTTTCGGAAGTGTAAATAAGTGCAGAAATTCTATTGTGTTCCTTTCAACTGAATCTTGATTTTACCCTCTCCACCCATTGATTCACTGTTAGATAAGGCCTCTCTAATAGTTTCTTCGAGCGCTTCGCTAAGATTCAGTGATTCCAAAGCTAGATTTTCGAATTCACTGAGAGATCCTTCAAATTGAAAGTCGATTCCGCCCTCACCCACATTTAGCTCGTCCATGTCTCCAGATCGCAAAACACGCACTTCCCTAACCTCTGAGCCCCCACCTAAATTAACACTGTGTTTTTGATTGAGCTGTCCATTCAAAAGGATGGATCCTCCTATTAAGCCACCTATGATCAAACTAGAAACCACATTGTCATTCATAATTATCTCCCAGCTCGAATTTCATTAAAAGGTTTTGGATGGAGACCTGTGCCTTCTGTTTACTGTCGCGGAAAGGAAATGTTCCTGTTGATCTGCCACACATGATAAGCAATAAATATAAGTATGATGTTCGTTAACTCCATTGGACCTCTCCTTTCTAGAATGCTTGAGCGAATTCGTGACGGGGTCGGACAGGCTCATAATTTACCTAACTATCTTGATTTTAAAAACTTAGGATTGTCCGACTACTAGTGCTTCCCTTGCGACCGCTCCGACTAAGTCGCTGAAGATCCTACTATGCAAAGGATAAATCCCGTACCAATAAAGCCAACCAAAAAAACCAGTGGGTGCAAAAAAAGCCGTCTGTATAAGTCTGGTACCTTGCCCTTCTGGAACGGCCTCGAACTGCAACCATGCTTTACCAGGAACTTTCATCTCTGCTCTTAATCTCAGTACTAAGGGAGGCTGATACTCCTCTACCCGCCAGAAATCAAGGGCTTCCCCTGGCAATAAATCTACCGGATCCCGCCTACCACGTCTGAGGCCAGGACCCCCCAGAAGTTGGTCTACTAACCCCCGCAACCGCCAAGCCCAATCCCAGACAAGCCAACCTTTTGTGCCTCCTAAACTAGAAAAGGCTAGAAATACATCTTGGGGGTTAGCCTCTACTAACCTGGTCCTTACTTCTCGAACCAGTCCCTCTCGATCTTCCAGCCGGACTGGTTTTACCGTACTTCCAGTCGCCACACTCCAGCGAGTTTTTACCTCTCCAGCCTCCGTTAATTCCAGAGCTCT
>Ga0315316_10002936_pt1 | contig 12346 bp, 8 predicted proteins | sample M160m3416metaG_FD_203702 | JGI IMG/M metagenome (GOLD analysis project Ga0315316, IMG submission 203702) | Ammonia-oxidizing marine archaeal communities from Monterey Bay, California, United States - M1 60m 3416 | ecosystem: Environmental > Aquatic > Marine > Intertidal zone | place: USA...
AGTGAGCCCACGACCTACCCTAGAGATGTCAGCTTGGACCTCGACTATAGTATAACTTCAAGTTTGAGGGCCTCCTTTTCAGTGAATACTGATTTTGCTGAAGTAGAGAGTGACAATCGCAGGGTTAATTTAACCCGATTTTCCATTCGATATCCTGAGAAGAGGGATTTCTTCCTGGAAGGATCAGGAGTGTTTTCCTTTGCACCAAGAAGTAGTCCTTCTCCATTTTTTTCTAGAAATATCGGAATAAAAAATGGCCAGGCGGTTCCAGTTAGTTATGGTGCTCGGACGACAGGTCAGGTTGGAGCGTATGAAGTAGGATTTTATCAAATTGGAACGGGCGCTAAATCCTGGATTACTGGTGAACAATCAAACTTTGTCCCAGAGGAACAATTCACTGTGGGCAGGATCAAGAGGCGTGTGTTTGAACAATCTACTATTGGAGCTATTTACACTCGCCGAGCGAGTGCAGCTGAGTCCGATGGGACCGTGTTGGAAGATCGTCATACTGCGGGGGTTGATTTGCAACTCAACTCACGAAATTTTCTGGGGAATAACAATGTGGAGATGGAAGCTTTCTACGTATGGAACTCTAACCCAGATCCGACGGAGGTTCATTCTACAGAAGACCTTTCGGCTCATGGGGTCCGCATAAATTTCCCGAACGACGTTTGGTCGGCTCACCTTTCTTATCGACAGTTTGGAGAAGAGTATAGACCAGCTCTTGGATTCGTAGCACGAAATGATTTCAGTCGAATAGAACCCAGATTAGGATGGTCTCCCCGTCCAGGGAATATTGACTGGATCAGAAAATTTGACTTTTCAGCACAATTTAGAAATATGACTGAGTTGGGGACTGGGATCCTCGAAGAGAGAGAGTGGTCCTTGAAGCCTTTTGGAGTAGAATTCGAAAGCGGTGATAGGTTCAATTTTGACGTTACTCAAAAGTACGAATTTCTGGACCGTTCGTACCAGGTCAGTGACGGCATTTATTTGACGGAAGGCGAATATTCTACCTGGGATTATAGGATCTCGGGTAATACGACTGGCAGAAGAAAAATCTCTCTTTATGGAGGGTTGAGTTTCGGAGAATTCTGGAATGGACATAGGCTGGGATATGGTGGTCGAGTCACAATTAAGCCAACCCCTGGTTTTACTGTCGCCTTGAATACACAGATCAATGATGTTTCGCTTCCTCAAGGCGACTTCACAGCCAATCTTTATGAAATTGAAGGAAAGTGGCAGGCCAGTCCGTGGGTGAGCACCGTGACTCAGGTCCAGTATGACGAACAAAGCGATCTGTTTGGTCTCTTCTCTCGTTTAAGGTGGATAGTTAAACCAGGAAATGAAGTATTTGTTGTGTACACTCACAATTGGCAAAATCTGAGTACCAGCATTCTTGAGGATCCAGAGCTGAAGACTTTGTCTCGCGGAGCTTCAGTTAAGATGAACTACACTTACCGTTTTTAGTAGTGGTCGAGTTGTCTCTGGTAGGTCTAGATATAGCATATGGATCACCAACTCTTGGTTTCTCTGGAAATCAGACGTAGGATAGATTCAAACTCCGAGATTTCTTTTTGTGAGTTCTGCTATACTCTATTGATATGAAAACTTTCCTTCGTTATGTACCTTAACAAAACGATCGAAGATGGAGTGTCAAAATACTTAAAGACTGAAAATAGTGAGGATAATTAAGTGAGTGGTTCAAATGGTCGTATCACAGGTGGACACCTTGTAGCCAAGGCCCTGAAAAATGAAGGCATTGACACAATTTTTACTCTTTGTGGGGGTCATATAATTGACATTTATGATGGTTGCTTGGATGAGGGTATCCGTATCATAGACGTGCGACACGAACAGGTCGCAGCTCATGCTGCTGATGGGTATGCTCGTCAAACTGGTGGTACAGGATGTGTGGTAACCACTGCCGGACCTGGCTTTACAAATGCGATGACTGGCCTCGCCAATGCATTTCGGGCTGAAAGTCCCATACTACACATAGGCGGGCAGGGCTCTCTGACTCAGCATAAGATGGGCTCACTCCAAGATTTACCACATGTTGATATAGCGGCACCAGTGACGAAATTCTCTGCAAGTGTGCAGAGTACTGAGCGGATTGCCGACATGGTGTCTATGGCCGTTCGCGAATGTCACAACGGTGCACCCGGACCGTCCTATTTAGAGATCCCTCGTGATATACTGGATGCCGAAATAGATGCAGAAACGGCTAGAATTCCTGAGCCAGGACGTTATAGGGCGTCTACAAAGAGTGTTGGAGATTTAGGTGACATAGAGAAGCTAGCCGATTTGCTGGTTGCCGCAGAGAGGCCATGTGTCTTGTTCGGTACACAGGTAGCTACATGTCAGGCTTACGATGAAGCTGTTCGTTTTATTAGAGAACTGAATATTCCTGCATATATGAATGGGTCTGCAAGAGGGACCTTGCCTGCAGAAGATCCCCATTACTTCCACAGAACCCGTCGGATGGCTTTCAATGATGCAGATGTTATTGTGATTGTAGGCACGCCTTTCGATTTCCGAATGGGATATGGCAAGAGGCTCCGGAGCGATGCGACCGTGGTCCAAATTGATATGGACTATCGTACTGTCGGAAAAAATAGAGATGTATCGCTGGGGTTAGTTGGAGACGTAGGTACGATATTGAAAGCGGTTACAGATGTTGCCAATGACAGATCAGACAACGGATCGTCTAAGAGAGTGGTCTGGATGGACCAGTTAGCTGCTGGAGAAATAGCGGCAGAAGAAAAATTAACCGCATTATTCAAATCTGAGGCCAAACCGATTAATCCATATCGAGTTGCTTGGGAATTAAACGAGTTCTTAACAGAAGAAACCATTTATATAGGTGACGGAGGGGATGTTGTAACCATCTCTGCTCAAGCTGTACGCCCTCGATCACCTGGTCATTGGATGGACCCAGGCCCTCTAGGATCACTGGGTGTCGGAACAGGATTTGCTATAGCTGCTAAGCTGGCTCATCCTGAAAAAGAGGTCCTCTGTTATTACGGAGATGGATCGTTCGGTATGACAGCTTTTGATATGGAGACCGCTAATAGATTTGGACTTCCATATATAGCGGTCATTGGTAATAATTCCGCTCAGAATCAGATTCGATGTGGGCAAATAGCGAAATATGGTGAAGAAAGGGGCAATGTTGGGAACAAGTTGGGTGATGTGGATTTTGAGCATTTTGCGACGATGTTAGGGGGATATGGAGAAGCCGTTAGGGATCCATCTGAGATAGGTCCAGCTCTTCTACGTGCTAGAGAAGCAGTTAAGACTACTGGAAAATCTGCTGTAGTGAATATTTGGGTAGATCCAAATGAATATGCTCCCGGCACAAAACGTCAGACTATGTATAAGTAGGCTTGGGATCCAAAAAATATTTCTCGTTCAAAAATGAAATCTTTAGGTAAGGTATGGAAATGCGTAAAGCTTTAGATGGTGTTCGCGTGTTAGACATGACCCATGTGCAGTCTGGTCCCACATGCACGCAAATTCTTGCTTGGTTTGGAGCAGATGTGATCAAAGTGGAATTCCCTGGACGTGGGGATATCACCAGGAGTCAATTAAGAGATATCCCAGACGTGGACAGTCTTTATTTTACAATGCTGAACAGCAATAAACGTAGCATCACCCTGAACACCAAATCTGAAAAGGGACAGGAAATTTTCTGGAAATTAGTTGATCACTGTGATGTTCTGGTAGAGAATTTTGCGCCTGGAGCATTGGACCGTATGGGGTTTACCTGGGAGAAAATCAAACAGGTAAATCCAGGATTGATATATGCTTCGGTTAAGGGATTTGGACCAGGCCCCTTCGTTGACTGTAAGGTATATGAGAATGTGGCTCAGTGTATGGGTGGATCCGCCAGTACTACTGGTTTTGAAGATGATGTTCCTACTGTCACTGGAGCACAGATTGGAGATTCAGGTACAGGCCTGCACTTAGTGGCCGGGATACTCGCGGCTTTGATTCAACGGTCTCACACTGGAGAGGGGCAAAGAGTAGAGTGCGCGATGCAGGACGCAGTTCTCAATCTTTGTCGTATAAAACTTAGAGATCAGCAGAGATTAACAAGGGGTCCCTTAAGGGAGTATCCCCAATATCCTTCTGGTGAATTTGGTGATTTCGTGCCCCGAAGCGGGAATGCTTCTGGTGGCGGTCAGCCAGGATGGGTACTCAAGTGTGCACCAGGGGGACAGAATGATTTTATTTACGTCATTATACAGCCACCGGGATGGGCTCCTTTGATGGAGGTTATTGGGAGAGAAGAGCTAATTACTGATCCAGAGTGGGCAACACCAGAAGTTCGTCTTCCCAAATTAGATCAATGCTTTGCTCTCATCGAGGAATGGACTCAAACAAAGTCAAAATTCGAAGTAATGAATGTATTGAGTAAGTTGGGGATTCCCTGTGGGCCCATTATGAGTATGAAAGAATTAGGGGAAGATCAGGCTCTGAGAGAAACAAGAACCGTAGTAGAGGTAGAACATCCAGAGAGAGGATCTTATTTGACAGTGGGTAATCCGATTAAATTATCTAAATCTCCTAGTGATGTAAGCAGAGCTCCGTTGTTGGGTGAGCATACCGATAAAGTTTTAGCGGAGATTGGGTTGACGGAAGCAGAGATAGAAGATGCTCGGTCGGATGGATCTATTTAGAAAATTTTAAAGGAGTTAGATATGCGCATTGTTGTCCATGGCCAACAAGCATTTGGAAAAAGTGTTCTGGAGGCCCTTCTCGAGAGAGGAGAAGATGTCGTGGCAGTCTACTGCGCTCCTGACAGAGAGGGTCGTCCTCTTGACCCTATTAAGGAGCTAGCTCTTGAGAAAAACCTTACAATTTACCAACCCTCATCGTATTCAGATGATGAAGTTTGTGATGAATTGCGTTCTCTAGCTCCCGATCTTGTTGTGATGGCGTATGTCACTTTGTTTGTCAGAGAGGAATTTCTGAACATTCCAACTTACGGGACTATTCAGTACCATCCTTCATTACTTCCATTGCACAGGGGGCCTAGTTCTATCAATTGGCCAATCATCAAAGGGTCTAAGAAGACTGGACTAAGTATTTTCTGGCCAGACAACGGATTAGACACTGGTCCCGTTTTGTTGCAAAAAGAGGTGGACATCAAAGAAGATGATACACTCGGCAGCTTGTATTTCAATGAGCTTTTTCCATTAGGAGTGGAAGCCATGTTAGAGAGTGTGGACTTAGTGCGTGATGGGAATGCCCCTAAAATTGTGCAGGATGAATCTCAGGCTACTTATGAGAGTTGGTGTAAGAAAGAAGATGTAGAAATCGATTGGTCAGCGCCAACAGAAGAGACTTATAATCTTATACGAGGAGCTAACCCACAGCCTGGTGCCTGGACTATCCACGAAGGTCAGACTCTCAAGATTTTTGATTGTGTGAAATGCTCAGAGGTGACGGGAAGTCCAGGAGAGATATTGTCGATTGATGATGAAGGTATAGTCGTTGCTGCTGGGGATGGCGGAATATGTATTCAAAGGGTTCGTCCGGAGGGGGCAGGAAAAATGTCCGCTCAAGAGTACATTTCGACGCAGCAATTGAAAATTGGTGGTCGTCTGGGTTAGCCGGCAAGGTCGCCCTATTAATCTACATAAGTAGTTAATTAAATTCCGAAGAGTGGAATCTGCAGCACTCTGGCAAAAAAGAGTATTATTATCATTCCACTGAAAACGGCTAAGCTAAACCAGGCAAAATATCGGTCAAACCGACTCGGATAAAAGATTTTGTCTGTTTTGGGTATAACTGTGAGACAGTAGTATAGGTTCAAGTAAAAAATGATGGGTGCTACGAAAAAAGCCAAGGCGGAAGCTATTAGTACCATGTAGACCGGTTTGGGAATCACGGCAATGAAGAGCACGGCAGCTATCAGTGAGTATACCATGGTAATCCGATAGATATTGTATTCCGAGTACCACTTTTTCGAGCAGTCTTCACTCACGTGGTGTTCTTTTTCGATTCCTTTCAGATTGGCCGTGGATGGGAATAGATTGCGACAACATGCTGCCACCAATCGAGGCCATCCATCAAAATAATTAAAGGAAGTGGAAAAAGTTGCCGCGAAAGCTCCGATCATAAAAATGACCATCATCCAAGGTCCAACACTTAAAGTAAATATACCAGCAATTTCTCCCATTACTCCCCGTCCCTCTACAGGGCTTGGGTATATCCACACCGCTGCTAGGAGAAGAAAGATTGTTGCTATCATGAATGAAGCCATGTGGCCGAATCGAAAGTCCCATAACCCGATACGAAACCAACGACGGCAATACTCTTGCATGTGGTCAGGCATTATAGAAGCATCAATGGCAAGGTCTTCTTTAGGCGATCCGAAAGGATCAAAGCTAGAAGCCAATCCTTGTTTTTCCAATTCAGGCCTGACTCTCGCCATTCCAAGTCGTCTTGCACTGCCCCATTCTGAAGCCTGGAGAGAGACATCCATTCCAGTGGGAAGCAAGCCCAGGAATCCAGCAATAATTAGCCATGATCCTGAAGGTGTGTCGAAGATGAAAAAATGACCCATTTCCGAGAATGGAGCAGGAGCTTGCAGATAAACCATAAGGCTTGAGAACAGCAATAGGCCTGCTAAGACCTTTGCAAATTTCTCAACTATTGAATAGTTGCCCCTTAGTAGTATTGCGACTGAAATTACTCCGAGGATCAGTCCATAGACTTCTAGGTCGGGGTTGATCGGTAGTGACATGGACTCAGTAAAAAGGTAATACATGACTGCAGCAGCAGCGATCAGTCTTCCTGCTTGGCCTAGTGCGCATTCGATTATTGTTACAATCAGCATATACCAAACTGGCCATTTAAATTTGGCGGTCCCGTATGCGTCCAGGAGACTCTTTCCGGTGGCATTCGTAAAACGGAAAGCCATCTCAAACCCATAGTATTTGAATATGTAAGAAGCAGGTATGCACCAGAGCAAAGCATATTCAAAACGGCCACCAGCTGTTGGGGCAGTTATAAGATGGCTAGTTCCAATCCCGGTCATCATCAATACGATCCCGGGACCAAAATGAGCCAGTAAACTTTTTGGACTCATTGAAGGGAGAGTGAGTACTCCCGTTTCATCTAGGTCGTTGCTTCTGTCCAATTCTTCATCTGACATATCCGCTCTCCCAGTTTGAAATACTGGGAGGCATTCTAATCATTTCTACGGAACTACAGCAAGGACTAGGAATCTCCGCTGTTTATCTGGTCGTTGATTCTGTTCATATGCGCCCTAAAAACCATGATAGATCCAGGTGGAATTACGCTTCCCACCCAGTTGTTCCCATATGCCAGGTCTGGTGGCACTATGATTTGCCTTATTCCACCTAGCTTCATGCCTTCAACTCCTTGATCAAATCCAAGTATCACAGCACCTTCTCCTGGAAGTGTTTTTGCAGCGGTGGTCCCATCACCTCTGACAAAGATGATCTCTCCTGGATCTAATGCAGTTCCATTGGATAGCCAGGCTCCATAGTAGACAGTAACAGTATCACCTGCTGCTGCTACTGTTGTGCCTGTTCCACCCTCAATGTTTTGATAATAAAGACCAGTTTCTGTTTTGGTGTATTCGGAAAGTGTGATTTCTAGAGAGGCATGGAAATTGGTGGTTTCTATGACTTCTGGTTCACTGTGTTCTCCAGGGCCCATTGGTAGGTCATCGCCACAGGCGCCCAGCGTGGCGGCTAGGAACAAGGGGGCCAATAGTTCAATTCTTAAATCAAACATCTGCATTTAGAACCTCCCGACTCTTAATGTCATTAGCAGAGTGTAAACTTAATGCCACTATCTGGATAAGATAAGACTCTGGATCAATCATGTCCTGCTTTAGTCAAGATATTTGGCATAGCTTTAGTGTTTAAATATAAGTTTTACATTCCTAAGCGGATCATTCTTGTCAGCTCAGTTGCCTCAGTGGAGTAGGATATGCAAGTTTCGGGCCAATAGTAAGCCCAAGCCCACTTTTTTTGCTACGGGAAATAAATGAAGAGGGCTTAGGCTTCTTTCTAGGATGGTTCCTCTTATATTGTGTGTGTATTATCCAGGTTTCCTAGCTAATAGCAACGGTAAATTCAAAGGGTAAATGGGAATGTTTAAAACGGGTTACATCATCAATCCCAAGCTCGATATGGTTTGGTTCTTGGGATTACCTTTTGCCGCAGTGCTAGCGGCGCTCGGGGCTCAGGCGTGGCTTCCATTTGTAGCGGTGGCCTCTATAAATCTCTGGATCACCATTCCTCATCACTATGCCACATGGGTGAGAACTTACGGAATGCCTGAAGATTGGATCCGGTTCAGACAGGAGTTGATTTTAGGGCCTATTATCATTGTGGCTATGGCGGCAGCGGGAATGGTATGGGCTCCGATAACACTGTTACTTATTGTGATGGCCTGGGACCACCAGCACAGTATAATGCAGCAACATGGATTCGGCAGGATCTACGACTTCAAGGCTGGTACAGGCATGTCGAACACTGGAAAATTCGACCTTACCCTGCACTGGATTTTGTATTCTTTCATGTTCCTCAACGCTCCGATGTTTCGGAATTTGTGGATCCGGGAATTGTACAAGCTGGAAGTGCCGCTGTCAGTTCAGTTCGTAGACTCTCTATTGCTAGCTAGTCGATTAGTGCTATTTCTTTTCATACCCATCTACCTATTTCACTTGTGGAAAACGTTACGAAATGGGGAAGCTCTTAATCCAGTCAAGTATGCCTTCATAGGAGCCAGTTATTTTTTGTGGTATTTCGCTGCGTGGCATACTAATTCCATCCTTTTGTTTGCAATTGCACACAGGCTTATGCACGGGCTGCAGTACATCGTGATGGTCTACTTTTTCCTTCAGAGAAAGTCTGAGCAAGGAACTTCTAAGCCTGGACTCTGGAGTCGGGTTTCAGGTCGTGGGCGTTTGAAGTGGTTCCTGATTGGAGGAGGTGCTTATGCGATAGGGGTCCAGCTACTCATAAACCGCCCATTAGATGAGTTTGGTTTTGGTGTGGTGAACTTTGTTTCCTATCAGGCTATTCCCGAATTTGGTATAGCTGGAATGGACTATATCGGTGGTTATGAGCTTTTCGCTCAAACTATGATTTCAGCGTATGCTTTGGTCCATTACTATGTGGATTCATTTATTTGGAAAGTCAGAGATACAAAGGTCCAGGACGGTCTTTAGGTGAGCAGGTTTCGGCGTTACCGTATTCTCATTGTGGTTTATTCCATTGGGATTTTTGTGGGAGTAAGAGAATACTCAATTTCTCAGACGAGAGATCAACCAGTAGATTTTTTGACTGGGGAGGGCAGTGGTTTCACCGATGTCATGATGGGAGTGAATCCAGAAGATCCAGATACTGATTTTCTCAGGGCAATGCGAGCACTTTCAGAAGCAGACGAGGAGGGATTTTCCCAGCTTCTCGAAAAAGCTCTTTCGAGCGACATTAAACACAATGAATTGCTTTTGCAGTTTCATGCACAACATTTGTTAAATCAGGGCGCTGAAACTCCTGAGATCAATCGAGCTTTGGGTCGCTGGCATGAGAACTTCCCATTCTCTGAAAGAGTTATTTCAGTGCCATTTGCGACTGGACCCACTACCGCGTATGAAGCTCTATTGCTAGAAGATGCGTTGACGAACATACCTTGGATCGCTGATTCCGCCTTTGATCCTTACGTACAAGGAAGTGCTGATGGGTGGCGTTTAAGGCTGATGTTTCGCCGAGGAGAAGAAATAGATATTGGTAGGCTTACAGAAATCCCATCGTGGGAATCGTTGATTTCACGTCAGTAAATGAAGAAGGAATAGAAGAAATGATATACCAATCAAGGACAGCTTTTATTTTCACATTGCTTGGAATTTTGGCTGGAATGTCTGTCGCTGATGCTCAATCTCCACAACGGGTGGTTCGTACATTTCGAGAGAATAATGAAGCTGCTATACTGGGTGATTTCAGGGAATTTCTGAGGTATCCTAATCGTGCGAGAGATCTAGACGATATTGAAGCGTTAGCTTCATATATACGCGATGAGTTAATCGAGGTTGGTGTCCATTCCGAATTGCTAAGGATTGATGGAGTTCCTCCCATAGTATACGGAGAAATTTTGGTTCCTGGCGCGACTAGAACTCTAGGTATCTATGTGCATTATGACGGACAAGCGGTGGACCCTAATAACTGGACTCATCCACCCTTTGAACCCACGCTTTATACTGCTTCGATGGAAGCTGGTGGAGAACCTCGTCCATTTCCAACAGAGGATGATCCGGTCGATCCGGAATGGCGAATATATGCGCGGTCGGCTGGAGATGATAAGGCTCCCATTGCAGCATTAATTCCAGTTCTAGAATCATTTAGGAATGCAGGGGTGACACCCACCTCGAATCTGGTGTTTTTTTTCGACGGTGAAGAAGAGGCGGGATCAAGGAATCTGGGTGATTACATGCGGCGTTGGAAGGACAAAATAGAAGAGGTCGATATCTGGCTTTTTTTTGATGGTCCCGCGCATGTCAGTGGGCGACCTCAGGTTACGTTTGGTGTTAGAGGATCAATGGGCCTTGAGGTAACTGTTTACGGCGCCACTAGAAATCTTCATTCTGGGCACTACGGTAATTGGGCACCAGATACTGGTAACATTTTAGCGAGACTACTTGCCTCGATGAAGGACGAGAGAGGCCATGTTCTAATCGATGGCTGGTACGACACTGCAGACCCAATAGGCGATGAAGAGCTCGCGGCACTGCGGGGTATGCCTGATTGGGAAGGACAATTGAAGGAAGAACTGGGACTGGTCTGGACCGAAGGGCAACCAGAAAAGTTACCAGAACGTTTAATGGTTCCTGCGTTGAATGTGAGGGGGATTACTAGTGGTAATACTGGATCACTAGCACGCAATGTGATTCCAAATACTGCCGTCGCGTCTTTAGGGGTGAGGTTAGTCAAAGGAAACGAGCCAGAACACATGAAAAGTCTAGTAGTATCTCATATTGAGAAGATGGGCTTTCATGTGGTGTCAGAAGATCCTGATATATCTTTAAGAATGCAGTTTCCCAGGATTGCGAAAATAACTGGCGGAGGTGGTTCAGTAGCTTCTCGGACATCGATGGCAGATCCTTTTGCACAAAGTGTGGTTGCGGCTGCAAGGGAGGCTGCAGAACAGACCTTTGGGGAGGGTGCTTTGGTCGTAGCCCCAGGAATGGGTGGCACTTTGCCTTTAAGCGTACTCACAGAGGTTGCGGGAAAGCCAGCGATAATAGTTCCTGTGGCTAATCATGATAACAATCAACACGCTCCTGATGAAAATTTAAGGGTAGCTAATCTGTGGTATGCCATTGATCTCTATGCCAGCCTTCTGACAATGCCTTCAACACTTTTTTAAGGGTAGTTTGCCTGATTGTTTCATCCTGGGCAGGATGGCTCGTCACATCCAGAAGCTGTCGTTGCGCAAGAGCTAAAGGAGAACGGGTAAGTGTTAATTCACCCTCCGAAGCTTTTCGTGACGGAGAGGTGTACAATTTGATGGGGTAAGCAACGTTGTAAAATAGTTAGTTTTGTGGACTTCATCTTACGGGGATACTAGCCTCAGGGAGAAGGTGAGGATATGCTAAGATAGTTCCATTTGGGATGAAAGAAACTACACAGTCGAATTATAGTTCATTTAGGTGAGGGAGATCTTCATATGAGTTTGCGGCTCGATTTTTTAGCCTTTAGAAGCTTGAGGCAAAACAGTTTTATCATGACTGTCTGCTTAGGATTCATGATATCATTCAATTTGTCTCTTTCGGCTCAACAGGCGACTCGGATTCAACCTGTAAGCGGTATGAGAGATAACTCAACTGGCTTCCATGCGCTTGTGGGTGCGCGTGTGGTAACTACTCCGGGTAGGGTCATGGAGAGTGCTACCATAGTGATCAGGGATGGACTTATACAAGAAGTGACTCGTGATTTAACACCTCCGGCAGGAGCGAGAGTATGGAATTTGGAGGGTTACACGATATATCCAGGATTTATCGACGCTCACGCAGATCTAGGAATGGATGGAGTTCCTGAAGGAGGGGATATAGGCCCGACTCATTGGAATCCACAAGTACGGGCTTGGTTCAGCACCACAGAAAATCTTCAAGATGATGTTGATCGGAGAGCTGCGCTACGATCGCAGGGGTTTGGAACCGCACTTGTAGTGCCTAAGCAGGGAATTTTTCGGGGTAAGGCCTCGGTAATAAACCTAGGAGATACGGGTGTTCGAGAAAGAATACTTCGGCCTGACTTTGCTCAGTCTGTTGGTTTTCAGCGGTCTTTTGAACTAGGAG
>Ga0315316_10002938_pt1 | contig 12341 bp, 10 predicted proteins | sample M160m3416metaG_FD_203702 | JGI IMG/M metagenome (GOLD analysis project Ga0315316, IMG submission 203702) | Ammonia-oxidizing marine archaeal communities from Monterey Bay, California, United States - M1 60m 3416 | ecosystem: Environmental > Aquatic > Marine > Intertidal zone | place: USA...
GGCTCTACTACTTTCGCGATTAGTGACAATACAGTTGATATTGGCCTCATAAAACAAGTATTCACAGAAATTGCTGCACTAAGCCCAACCGGTGAATCCATTCAACAGTGGCCAGACGTCATTCAGTTTGGGGAACTTGGTGGCTACATATTGATGGAGGGTGGCATAACTGACAGTCAAGAAATAAAATTGCGTATGGATAATTTTGATATTAGCGGAACTGGCGGAATAGATTTAGCAGCAGGTACTTTCGATTACGATCTTGAACTTGCCCTTCTTGGACCTCCGGTGGCGCAAACTATTCCTATTAATGAGCTCTATCATAATGTGCCCTGGCCAGTGAATTGCAATGCGCGGTTTAATGATGAAGTAAGTCAGTATTGTCGTCCTGACTTTTCACGAGCCAGAGAAGTTTTTACCCAGCTTGGCACAAACGCCCTACGCAACCAACTGCAGGACAGACTTTCTGATCAAGTTCCCGAAGAACTGCAAGATACGGCACGAAGTATACTTCGTAGTATTCTAAACTAAGTTGCCGTGTGTAATTTTTCTGACAATGTTCTCGCGTGGTTTGAATCGCATGGTCGTCGCGATCTTCCTTGGCAAAAAAAACCAACACCTTATCGAGTATGGGTATCAGAAATCATGCTGCAACAAACACAAGTTGCAACGGTTATTCCCTATTATCAACGCTTCATGGAAAAGTTTCCAAGCATAGCGGAACTAGCCAGAGCCGACATCGATCAAGTACTCCATCTATGGACAGGCCTTGGCTACTACGCTAGAGCGAGAAATTTACATAAAGCAGCACAGACAGTTGTTGAAAAGTTTTCAAGTGAGTTTCCGAAATCAGTTGAGGCATTAGAATCTTTACCCGGTATCGGGCGCTCCACTGCGGGGGCAATTGCCGCTCTTAGTATGAATATTCAAGCACCCATTCTCGATGGAAATGTAAAACGCGTGCTGGCTCGCTTTCATACAATTGAGGGTTGGCCCGAACAGACAAAAGTCAAAAACGCGCTGTGGCAAATCGCTGAACAAGATACTCCAGTAAAAGATGTTGCCGAATACACCCAGGCAATAATGGATCTCGGAGCAACAGTTTGTAAACGCTCCAATCCAAGCTGTGATAGATGCCCGCTGTATTCTAATTGTCTAGCTTTTACTACTAATTCCATTAAGAAATACCCCGGCAAGAAACCCAAAAAGAAATTGCCGGTGAAGTCAGTGGTTATGTATATCTTCCAAAATGAATCAGGCGAGGTTTATTTAGAAAAAAGACCACCAAATGGTATTTGGGGTTCACTTTATTCCTTTCCAGAACAGGCATTAGAAGCTGATACTACTCTAGCCCATGAATCAATTGAGAATATCCCACAACATATTCTTCCACTTAAAAGCGGTAAGTCACTTCAGCCACTGCGGCATACTTTTTCTCATTATCATCTCGATATAAATCCAAGGATGGTTGCTGTTAAACAAAATGGTGTTGAGATTGCTGAAAGCGATCACTGGCTTTGGTACCCTCTTGACCATTCTGTGGAGGTGGGACTCGCTGCACCGGTAAAAAAGCTGCTTTCAAAACTTGCGGTGCCTTTATAAATATCAACTGTATAAACAGAACCTATATAAAGAGGAAAGACCATGACACGCATGGTGAAATGTAAAAAGTACAATAAGGAATTACCTGGCCTGTTAGTGCCACCCTACCCGGGTTCAAAGGGGCAAGGAATCTATGAAACTGTCTCTCAAAAAGCTTGGCAGGAATGGCAATCCCTGCAAACAATGCTGATCAATGAAAAACAGCTAAATATGATGGATCCCGATGCTCGGAAGTATTTGCAGGAAGAAATGGATAAATTTCTTGATAATGAAACACATGACATAGCGGAAGGGTACGTGCCGCCTGAGGAGTAGCGTTCTACACCCTTGACTCAAGTGCCCGTATTCTATTTAATACGCGGCGTGTTCGAAGGATCAATTCTGCTCTATGAGCGCAGCAGATCTAGAAGCCCAGGTAGCTCAGTCGGTAGAGCAGAGGACTGAAAATCCTCGTGTCGGTGGTTCGATTCCGCCCCTGGGCACCATATACAAAATAGCCTCGCTTTCAGCGGGGCTTTTTTATGTATGGCGTTTAGTGGCTGGATGAGATCCATCGATGTGGTTCGACCAACTGCGCAGCAGTTAGCAACGAGCGCGTTAGCGCGAAGCCCGCAGGGGACAAACAGCCCAAAGGCTGTTTGGATTATTCCGCCCCGGATCAGATAGCGCGATTTCTGCTAAAACTACTGTATTTTTACTCTGACCCTTTAATTCCATCCTTGGTCTACGCGGCATGGCATTTCCTTATGCGCCGAAACGAGATCCCACAGTCTAGGACAATTGAGCAGGATTGCTTAGGGTTGGTTAAAAATAAATCCCTCCGTTCCCTTTATTCCCTCCGATCCATTTATTGAAATTTACTCAGAAACACGAACACGTTGGTAAGCATTGCTCCAACAACACTGGAATAGACCACCGCTGTCAGGGGCGGCCCAATTATCCACGCGAGCGCGGATCATATAATCGCCAGGTTCGGAAAACTTGACCAAAACCCTGGCTGGACCCTTTCCTGCAGATATGCTGATTGCGGTCGAAGCTACTGGCATCGTTGGAGGATATCGGGACGCCCGGGTCGTTCGGAAGGGCGTCTCGATGAAAGGAGAAGCGGCATGCTCAATGAAGGTAACCTCACCTGGCCCTTGATGTTTATACCAGTAAACGCGTGTATCAAGTGAATCGGCAATCAGAGGATTAGACAAGTCGCGCACCGAAGGGTCTTCAGTTTCAAATTCCAGTGAAAGCAGTTCGTCAACAGAAACAGTCCTGATCCGCTGCGCTACAACACCCTCAGGTCCAGAACCGCGCGCTTCAAACCAGACTAGGGGTTGCATACTGCCCAGAGGTAAAGGGTTTCTGTCCAGTTCATATGCATCTGAACTGCGATTGCCTGGGACTTTTAACTCTTCCTGGTCTCCGGTCTTAAGGTACCACCAGATTGAGTCACTCTGCATTGAAGCCGGGATGGTGACTGCAAAGACACCTGTATGACGACCTGAAAAATATATTTCAGGTTGCATTCCACCGAGTTGCGCTGGCTCGATTCGATTATTTTCACCTGAGGGTATGATGACATCTTCAGCATTTCTGTTCTGGTATCCAAATGAGACTGTGACAGAGCCATCCTCATTAGCGTACCAACCTTCCATGAAAGGTATCACTGGCATGCCTTCGGATGGGGGCGGGCGTAAGGGTCTAGTTGATTGCTGCGCGGTGGCATCAACTAACAATGCAGTATTTACAAGCACGAACACGGCACATGCAATACACGTACTAACTCGTCTCATCGACCCGGGCCTCGAATCTTGTATGCCGCTCTGCATAAAAAAACTACAAACTCAACTCGGCAGTTGGATTCATTCATTGCTATTGCGCTGTGCAACAAGTTCTTGATAAGTCTCTTCATCGAGATGACTAACAGCAACCACAAAATGCGACATCTCATCAGCTGTTCGCTCACCCCAGCTTACCCACTGGTCAGGGTCAGGGTTATGTAGGTTATCGACTGTATTATCGTACCATTGCTTAGCAATCAAGATTGCCCCTGCAGGTACCAGTGGCGCAGAATCTGCTTCATAGAGATGACTATGGTGCCAGTTCGCACTCCAATTGGATACGCTACTTATTAATTCGGTTCGACCTGTTTCGGGATAGAAAATCTCCAGGGAGGCTGCGTGCATGCGCAGATGTCCATGGGGGGCAAAGCTATCTATGCGGACCGGATGATCGAAAGAATGAAATCCCTGGGTCATAGCGGTTCCATGGGGAGGTATAAAAAGGTCACCCTGATCTAATTGATAAGCGGACAGTTCCTGAGTGATCTTGGCCTCATAATCTGGCGGGTGAAGCCAGATGCCGTAGTCAACGATGTTATCCAATACCACTGCATTTGGAGCAGTTGCCCCCACGCCACCCGGATACATATGAATATCCCAATAGAGACTCTCCCCGAAAACTGGACGACAAACCCCTTCCGGCACAATTTCGCCCCACATACCCATAGCGTATGAAGTCGCAGGCTCTCTGTCTAACCCGCCGTCTTCGTTTAACCTGGCAAAGTAAGTAGTGGCGTGATGAACCACCGTATTCGCGTCGCCACGAGGTTTAACTTGAAGGGCTTTAATACAGCGACCTACAGGTAGACCACTGTCGATCAATTGCTTGGCCCACATATCGTTACCACTGGCAGGCACGTCGATCGGATTAGACGCGACAACGATGTCAGGCTGACCAAGCTGAGCAGCGAAATTCCATTCATCAAGATCCATTAGCGCTGGCATTGGTGGCAGTTCATCTGGATTACCCAGATGCGAGCCTTGATTAACCCAGTCCACTACTGTGTCAATGTCTTCCTGAGCCAGGCGCCAATCCCCCTGCAGATCCTGGATGCCAATATCATGGTCATAGGCATAGGGGGGCATTTCCCGATTCGCTACTTTTAACTGAATTAAAGGAGCCCAAGGCCGTACTTTGTCATAGCTGCTTAAATCCATCGGCCCAATACCGCCCTCTCGGTGACAGACCACACAGTTCTCATTAATGATTCGAGCCACGTGTGCTGAGTAAGTAACGGGTTCAGTGTTCCCGGCCTCGACTGCTGCAATTAGGAGCTGCCCCTGAAACCCTACAAGAGAGAGAATTGCAAGACGAGTGCTACAATTTTTCAACTTATGCCACGTTCGCGAAAATTTCATCAGCTCTACCTATTTGATAATTCAGATCGCAATTTGGGTAAATTATAACGATAAATTCTGGCTTTCGGTCCTGACTCACTAGTTTGAGTCAGGCAAGCTAAAGGCAAGATATTGAGAGCCAGAAGCCAGCCCCATTTTTCCACCACCGGCAGCAATTACCACATACTGCTTCCCATCGACGCTATACACCGATGGTGTTGTAAAGCCAGCTGCTGGCAGGTCAGCTTCCCATAACAGAGCGCCGTTTTCCGATGCATAGGCTCGAAACTTACTATCAGGTGTAGCACCGATAAAAATTAGACCTGACGCGGTTATAACCGGCCCACCATAACTTTCTGCACCCCAATTTAAATCCGGATGGCTTGGATAATTGCCAAAATTTATCTGCCAGTCTATTTCTCCGGTTGCCAGGTCTATTGAATTTAACGTGCCCCAGGGAGGTGAGTTGCCAGGTAGTCCTTCATGATCTCTCACGCGAATGTAGCCGCCGAAGGCATAATCGATAGCGTTACCATCGCCAACCTGGCTTTCCGATCCCGGATTGCGAATGTAGGAAATAATTGCGTTACCTTCCTCACCTTCCAGGTGCCCAAATCCTGGCATATTACCTCTGCCTTCGTTAACTACACTCATAGTCTGAGTGACGGAGAGTCGTTCGTTAAGGCGATCGAGACTGGGGCCACGATCAGTCCCTTCTCTGTTTTCGCCATGACAGAGTCCACAATTTTCGGCGTAAAGTCCGCTACCATAGCCTGCCGGCCTCTCATACACTCTTAAAATCCCGCCTATTTCTTGAGCATTCAGGATTAGCTTATGAGCAGCGGGATCGTAGGCGGAACCGCCCCATTCCGCGCCGCCGTCATAGGCTGGATAAAAGAGCACCCCTTCGGTTGAAGGGGGAGCCCAGGGTCTCTGATCCAGTGGCGCAATGAGTTCTGCTACAAATTCATTAGCTTCAGAACTTCGTTCAGTAATTTCGAATTGTTGCCGGGTAAAAGCGACAGAGGAAACCGGTTGAGTTGCTGCGACAACTTCGCCGGGGAGTTGACTCGGTATGCCGTTGGCTTCATAAATTTCATAAAGCGACTCACCGGTATCTCGATCAAACAAGAATAAGTGGCCCGATTTAGTTGTTTGTGCGACAGCATCGAATAGTACACCTTCCCGTTCAAACTGAACGAGAGTCGGCGGAGCAGGTAAATCTCGATCCCATAGATCATGTCGAACAGTCTGGAAATGCCAGCGATACTCGCCAGTTGAGGCATCCAGTGCGATTAAACTATTCGCGAATAAATTATCTCCCGTGCGTGATGCGCCATAAAAATCAGGATTAGCCGAACCGGTGGGGACAAAAAGCATGCCCCGTTCTTCGTCCAGCGTCATTCCCGACCAGTTATTGGCACCTCCAGCATAGGCCAGAGAACCTTCCTGCCAGGTCTCCGATCCAAGACCACCCTCCAGGGGGAGACTATTGAATCGCCAGACTTCAACTCCGCTATAGACGTCGATAGCTCTAATCATTCCCGAATGGGAATTAGTACTTTCAGAAGTAGAAAAACCGAGAATTATCTTATCTTGAAAAACGACACCCGGTACGCCGGTGAAAAAGGGAGCGTCTTTACCTTCGGGACGCAGGTTTACGCTGCCATTATCACCAAAGCTGGTAATGGGTTGACCGGTGCGTGCATCTAACGCAATTAACTGTGCCCCGGCCGTATAGAAAATGCGCTTATCACTGTTTTCCTCCCACCACATCAGGCCGCGCTGTGACGCACCGGGTCCGCCATAATCATAGCGCCAGAGTTCTTCACCGGTAGCGGCGTTCAGTGCAAAGGCTACCAGTTTCGGAGAAAGTCCATAAAGAACCCCATCGACAATGAGTGGACTGGTGTACATGGTTGAACTGCCTTCTCGTATTTCGCCAGAATCATAAGACCAGGCAAGTTCCAATTGAGAAACATTGTCGCGGGTAATTTCCGTTAAGGGTGAATAGTGGGATCTTCCCGGATCACCCAGGTAGGTATCCCAGTTTTCATTTAAGGCATTGTTCTGTTGAGGAGATTCGGAAGAACAGCCAATAACAATAGTGACTATTACAGGAAGGAGGGCTTTCTGCATGAGCGATTCGTTCCAAATGCGATTTGATATTGCTTTGAATACCCGTGTTGAATTGGTAAAAAATAAAGGGGTCAGAGCAATAATGCAAGCCTTGAACAAATTGGCTCAGAGTAATAATGAAGTAGTATCAGGTGGTCAGAATCGATAAATCCATAGCACACTTCTTAGCACACTCTGATTTCGAGCTTGTAACACATTCATTCGATTAACGAATCGGTCACGCAGTCTACTGAAAATCCTCGTGTCGGTGGTTCAATTCCGCCCCTGGGCACCAACTCCCTCATCTTATTCGCACTAAGCCTGACGCTTTGGCTGCTTCGATACCTAATAGCATCTGTTGCTAGACTAGATCCGAGGGACGATTTCTCAACTAGTCGTACGCCAAAACTACTGTATATTTACTCTGAGCCTATTTATTTCACTATTTCTATTTATTAGCGCGAAGCCCGCACTTAGCAACCCAAGAATATTATTGCTAAATTCACTGCTAATGATTGGGCAATTGTAAGCAAATTAAGGGAGAACCAAATTGAAAAAGAGTCGTCGACATTTTCTAAAAGCAGCCGGCCTCACCATAGCATTGCCAGCCAGCCAAGCCATAGGCCAGAACTCACGCGTTAATTCCAGCCTGAATTCAGCGCCCAAGTTGGTGAGCATGACTCCCTATGTGATCAAAGTCCCACCCCCGCAATGGGGCGGAGGCACTTGGTACTTCGTCAAACTGGAAACCGATACTGGTCTGGTGGGCTGGGGTGAAACTGCAATTCTGGGCGCGCTTAATGGCCAAGAGCAGAGCTACAAGTTGCGCATGCAAGAGATTTTTACTCGTTACCTCGAAGGCAAAAATCCATTGGAAACGGAAACCCTGTACCACAGACTGGTCAGGGGCCTGACTCATCAGCATGCTGACTATGTCGCCTTTGGACTAATCAGCGCATTCGATACCGCATTGTGGGACATTGCCGGAAAGCACTACGACACTCCCGTATATAATCTGTTAGGAGGGAAGTACCGCGATCGAATCCGAAGCTATACCTATATTTACGACACTATCAACATGTCTCCCCCTGGCGAGACCATTCGCAACTGGACACAAAGACCAGAGGCGCTGGCAGAACAATCAGCACGCCTTGTAGACGAAGGCTTCACTGCTGTTAAATTTGACCCCATTCCACAATCAAAAGATGGTGGCGCAAGCGGCGCACCTTGGGAATTGTCTCAAGCCGAGTATGACCACACCGAACGCGCCTGCGAGGCCATTCGCAATGCCATTGGCACCCGCGCCGACATTCTTATCGGCACACATGGGCAAACCACACCATCTGCAGCGGTACGACTGGCCAAGCGAATGGAAGCTTACGATCCTTTGTGGTTCGAGGAGCCATGCCCGCCACGTAATTTCAAGGAAATGGGTGAAGTAGCCCGTGAAATTTCTATCCCGATTGCAACTGGTGAACGTTTGGTATCCCCTCATGAATTTCAGAACCTGTTCGCCGAAGGTGCTTGCGCCTTTGCACAACCTGACCTTGGCAGCGCTGGCGGCATCACAGCCTGCAAGAAGATCGCGACTCTGGCCGAGGTCAACTACGTACTAATGGCACCGCATGTCTGGGGCGGCCCCATCATCACCGCGGCGGCAATTCAACTGTGTGCCAATGTCCCGAACTTCCTGATTTCTGAAAGCATCTACAAATCTGGTCTATTCTTCAATGAAATAATTGTCGACCCATTCGTATGGGAAAATGGTGACTTTTTGCTAACTGATCGACCCGGCATAGGCTGTGATCTAAATGAAGAAGGATTGGAACGATACAGTGTTTAGAGCATCCGGTATGGCCCGAACAAGAGTTTCCCGCCATGTTTTACTTGTTAGCATACTTGCGCTCGATTTATTTTCGGTCAGCGCATTTGCACAATTCACTAATGAAGACGCACCACCGATACTGGCCCAACAACTTGGTGCGGCTCAGACAAATCTCACTAGCTGGGAATACTCCATTGGTGATTTTCGGGTTTCGTGGCAGGGAAATAATAGCAGAGATGCTCAGCTAGTAATCTCATCACTGGCTCAACCTCAAGAGCCATATTGGCAAAGTCTTCCGGGTTCCGGGTTCGTGCTAGCCGCGATTGCATCGAGGGTGACTTATGCCAAGAGTAGCTTCCAGACTGTCTGACATCCACGTCAGGTAACTGAAACACTCAGGCCCCAAGACACACAACCAAGTCAGATCAACCAAAGCGCAGCCAACCCTTGTTGTGTCCTTCTCGCACCCGCTGCGGCCAATAGCCGCCGCTGATTACCGACTGCGCCAGCGATCGATTACTCTTAGAAATTATACTTAAGTAAAACTCTTACACTTCGAGGATTTGAGGGATGAAAGTGAATGTCTTCTGAGGGATTGACTTCGCCCGGTAGTCGTGACTCAAAGAAATAGGCGATGTCATCATCTTCTCGATCCATCAAATTGAGTATATCTATACCTAATTCCCAATTATCAAAACTGTAGGAAGCGCCCACATGGATTAGTGTTGAGCCGTCTTTAGTTATTGATTCATCTCCAGTTAGAGCTGCATCGCTAAAGTGGCGGATTCGCAGGCTGGCTGTGATGCCATTGGGGTTGACATAAGTGAGCCCTGTTCCAATTACCTCTTCATGGGCATCAGTAATCGAATCTTGTCCTGAAGGCAACCCTTTAAAATTGCCTTTAGATTTCGCGCCGCTGAAATCAAAAACCAAATTGTCAGAAATCTCCCAGAATGAATTTAGCTCGATTCCTTTTCTCTCGGTGGGATCGCTTGGCTCAGTAGTGCCAGCGTCTCCGACAAAAACCAGCTCAGAATCAGTATCTAACTGAAACAACGCCATGGAAAAATTGAAGCCTCGCAAGTTATCATAACGAAAGCCGACTTCGCTGCCCTTACCTTCAACTAATACATCCTGAGCCTCAGTAGGGTCACCGCTTATGGGATCAATAGTATTAACTGCGGCTCGCACATCGTTGGAGTGAAAACCATGGCCATAATTTCCATAAAGTTCGAGATTATCATTGTAGCGATAGGCTAAACCGAAGTTGGGTTGCCAGAGAGCGTCGCTATCACTACCAGAATTTTGCGGCCGAAGAGCATCAACATCGAAGTCATAGTAATCAGCCCGGACGCCAACAGTTGTGCGTACTTTGTCGGATAGAGAAATTTCCCATTCACTGAAGAGACCGATACTTAGCTCCTCGGCTTCATCTTCACGAATGCTGCTAGTGCGACGTCTGCTAATGGTATTGAACAGATTCAATTCATTCACATCGTCATAGCGAATATCGGTTCCTATCCGGCGTGTGGCCGATAAGCCAAATAGTTTCATCTCTGCTTCATTGCGCAAGGCGCCACCGAACAGGCGACGCTCGTCTTCCTGCTCAAATTCGTCCCCATCAGTTTGGTTGTTCAATACATAAGTAGGATTGTTAATCAGACTCATATAGTAGGAGCTGGCATAGAGATTTAGATCCCAATTATCGAACTCAAATGACCCTGCTAAAGAATAGCGATGAGAATCGCCACCTAGATCGGGATCAATAAAGCCAAAGCGAGAAATTAAGCCGCTAGTCACCGCTCTTTCTGGAATTTGGTTAGTGGAAGCCCAAATTGAGTCATAGGCAGATAACGTTATTCGACTGGGGACACCTGCTATGTCACCGGTATACTTTAGAAGCCCATTATACTTTCGGACATCTTGGTCTAGGTCGAAATGGCCATTGGTTTGTTGATGCTCAAAGGCATAGAGTAAATTTCCTTCAGCGAAAGAAACTGAATTTGCGGTAACAACGCGCAATTCTTCTTCGGAACCTAAAGTAATTTCAGAGAAGCCTTCATCCAATACATCATAGGTTTTCATTGAGCTGGAGCCGGCGAGAGAGAAATCACCGGAATCAGCAAAATAGGGCCCTTTCTGAAAATCTACTCGTTCGATGATTTCAGGAATTATGAAATTAAGATCCATATAGCCTTGGGCATGGGCATGGGTGCGCCAGTTGACCGGCATACCATCGAAATATGTCGAAAAATCCGAGCCGTGATCTAGATTAAACCCACGAAGGAAGTACTGATTGGCCTTGCCTGGACCGCTGTGTTGGGTAGCAATCATGCCGGGGATTACTTCAACCAATTCTGCGACACGTGCGAGGGGTCGTGTGGAAAAGTCATCATAGCCAACTACGCCTTGAGAAGCAGAATTTGCAATTCCCAAAAGTTGCTGCGATCGTCCCCATATGACCAATTCTTCGATGTTAGTATCAGCTGAGTCGGCAGAGTTAGAGTCGTTTTGGGCAAGGCTAGGCTGCATGGCAATGCAACTGGCTCCCAGCAGAATGCCTAACGCTAGTTTGTGGGGCTTGTATGGGTTTTGCATAATTTTTGTGATTGATATCAATTGTAGAGGTCCTTCCCTAGAGAGTCGGTGCAAAGGTACGGAGAACGGTGCCTGACGGTAAGTTAAGTTAGGTTACAAAACGTTAAGGGATTTGATGTGAGCAATACGGGTTATTTTCTCTACGTTGATGGTCAGCATAATGGAATTGACGGCATGATAGATAAGAAAGACCCCGAAGTAGGTTGGATGAAATTTAATGCAGCTATCATTCCATACTTTGGCGAATCTTCATGGGTTGAAGGTATCTTAATGAGTTGGTTAGTCATCTCACTTAAAGAGCACACGCTCATCTGGAATTTTGCTTTCTACCGCTAAAAGAGGTTCTATTGAACATCAAGAACATTATAAGAAATATCCTGATTTGACGGAGAAATTAGAAGTCCCGCCAACTGATTATTTGGAATAACAATGAGTGAAGTTCTCACCTTTCTGTCGGGTTTATTTTTGTTGCTGCTTGGTCTTGGCGTGATACTTCTGGGCTTTGCAATAATCGCTAGAGTAATTGGTTGGTTTTCACCAGAAGCGAAGGAAGCGAGAGCAGTAAAGGTATTGGACAAGCTTTGCGCGGAAAATCCTCATTTGGAAAGAAGAATAATGGCTGACGAACCCACAACGCTAAGAAATATTGGTGAAGGTATCGGCTGATACTGGTTCTATTACCTAACCTTTTTTCAAATTCGGCTTTAGTAAATCTTTACGGCTACTGAGCCGCTTTCTATAGCATTCTTACCTCATAAAAAAGCATCAGTAATTTTTTTACAGATTTTTTTTGAAATCGGCTTTGATGTATTGGTGCGGTAACTATTACTAATAACTGCGATCAAAAGGTCGCCCCGGTCCTAAATATCAATGCCCCTTGATGCAATCAGAACGCTAGGTAGTGGTTAAGCTATTTACTTGTTTTCGGAATACGATAAGTCTAGGTAATAATCAAAAAGTACCTTACCCCTAATTGATAATCGCCTGCTGTACTGCTTTCTCAAAATCGCTCTGAACTGTTGGAACTG
>Ga0315316_10002939_pt1 | contig 12337 bp, 12 predicted proteins | sample M160m3416metaG_FD_203702 | JGI IMG/M metagenome (GOLD analysis project Ga0315316, IMG submission 203702) | Ammonia-oxidizing marine archaeal communities from Monterey Bay, California, United States - M1 60m 3416 | ecosystem: Environmental > Aquatic > Marine > Intertidal zone | place: USA...
CTTTTGGAGGAGAGTAAAGGCAAAAAGAGCCAAACACCACCATATTACCTGTCGGATCCAAGCGTCTTGACTCACCACACTAGGTACGTTTAACATGCCCGCCGAGTAGATCATGAGGATCCCAAATATAGTCGTCAGAGAAACAGATATAACGAGTTCGGGAACGACCGCCCACGAAGTAAATCCCTTCCACATTTTAGAAATCATTACTCATCCCGATAATTACCAACGAGCCCAACGAGCCTCACGCCCTGATTCGAGATGTTCGGCTAATGTCTGAATAGAATCAAACGCCATCCCGTACTTCTTACGCAAGTAATAGTCAGCTGTTTTCACAGCAATCGGTGCTGCAATTGAAGAGCCACTTTCTCCAAACTCAACCAATACCACCACTACGATTTCAGGTTCTTGTCCCCAAGGACCCATCATTCCTGCAAACCAAGCATGGTCCTGACCCCTGCTGGAAGCATTTTGCCCTGTTCCAGTCTTTCCTAGCACTTCCCAGTGTTCTAGTGAACCTGTAAGGTGAGCAGTACCTCCTGGTTCTGTTACGGCCCTCAAGCCTTCCCTGACCTGTTCTATACTCTCTCTTGAAAGTTCTAAACTCCAATCATCCGTTAATGATACCCGGTCTCTATAAATATGAGGAGTAGGAGCCGTTCCATCCCTGGCAAGAGCCAGATAAAATTGGGCCATCTTCAGAGGAGTCTGTGAATTTGGGCCCTGACCGATCGCCAAACTAAGCACTTCACCATCCAGTGGTTTGTACCCAAACCTACGCTCCCAGAATGCGCGCCCTTCAGGGAAAATACCATTCCTTTCACCAGGAAGATCGATACCACATTGTTGACTGAAACCTATCCTGTTGCCCGCTTCCAAAAGAGGATCCAAGCCCACCCTCAGACCCAACTGATAGAAATAAACATTACAAGAATGAGCAATCGCTCCTGCCAGGTCCAGAAAACCATGACCAGTGGAAAGCCAGCAGCCTCTTTCTAGGCCACCATGCGTCATACTCCCCGTGCAAGGTATTGGCATGACCTCATGGGGGCCAACCACTCCCAAGTCTAGAGCAATCGCTGCTGCTGCCAATTTCCAAGTCGACGCTGGCGGATATAGTCCCATAATGGTTCGATTCAACATCGGGTTGCCTTGATCAGACTGGATCCTTAGCCAGTCTGATGTACTTAGACCACCCACAAAAATGTTAGGATCGAAAGTGGGAGCGGAATAGAGAGCAAGGACGCCTCCATCCTCTGGGTCGAGAGCCACCACGGCGCCAGGCAAGGAGTCAGGAAAGATCTTGTGGATCCAGCGCATAAGATCCAAATCTAGTGCCAATTGAATATCCTGCCCTGGATCACCAATATCCTCTTCTATCCCTACCATCGATCCTACAATTCTGCCAGCCGCATCTACTTCTAAATAGCGAACACCATCTCTGCCTTGTAATAGACCTTCATACTGCAATTCAACACCTGTTTTTCCTACTAGAGCTCCCGCATCATAGTTGGCATATCTCTGGTTTTCTAGTTCCTCCGTGCTAATCTCTCCGACATACCCCAAAGCATGGGCAATGGCTTCACCAGCCATATATCTTCTCTTAGGCACCATCTCAATTAAAACACCTGGGAATTGTCCTTTACGTTCTTCTATGGTAGAAATCTCTTCGAGGCTAGCATCCACATCCACAACAAGCGGTTCGTACAGGCGAATCCTATCCTTAAGTTCATCGATCCTTTCCGTTGTTAGTTCTAGGTATGGCTTTAACCCTTCTAAGGATTCCAATGTCTCTTGTGGAGAATCACGAAGGATGTTGACCACATAACCAGGAATATTGTCAGCCATGACAAGACCATTTCTATCGAAAATTGTTCCTCGAGGGGCAGATACCGTAACGGGGCGAAGCCTGTTTGAATCAGCTTGGAGCGTCCAATCATCAGAACTGAGTATTTGTACTCGGAAGGCCTGCACCAACAATATACAAAACATAAGTGATCCAAAGATGAAAGCCGAAAAAGCTTTTTTCCTGCGGTTTTTTGGATGTGCTATCCGCATCATTTATTCCCGTATCTCAAATTACTCGCGCTGGTCACAATAACCCCCACTAGGCTCACATACGCAGCACCCAAGACTGCATCCGGCAAAAAAAGATATAGGAAGGAATCTCTGGCGCTATTTCCAATCGCTATCCAATAGAGCACTTCTCTCATGAATTTCCCCAGGAAAAAATAGGCGAACAGGAAAACAGGGGAGTCTCCAACAAAAATATCTCTAATTCTGGAAGACACCAAGCCTAGGACTGATAAAGAAAAGGCGTGTGCCCCAAAAGAATCGGCTGAAAACCCATCTTCCAAGGTACCCAGGAGAAATCCCAAGGCAGAACTCTTGCCCTGATTCCACCCCTTTGCTCCGATCAGCAGGGCAACCACAAAAAAGTCCGGAGTTCTATGCCCAAATCCCAAAGTCAAGCGTAGCAACAAATGAATAAACACTAAACACATGATCAAAAGTAAGAACGGCTGGGGAACCCTGGAGGCCACCTTAAGTCCCATCAGTTCTTTGCCAATGAATCTGACCTAACAATTTCTTCGACAGGCCTACTCAGAGAGCCAGTGCCAGAACTAAAACCCCATAATCCCTCATAATTGAATTGATCTGCGTTGGGAGAAACGACCACTGCGTGTACGGCTTCCCCTGGCAAGACGAATGGAGTCACCCAATAGGATCTTCTCCATCCTAAGCTACTCTCGGCTTCTGTAGAAATTTCTCCAATTGGAATTCCTCTTGGATAGACTCCTCCCAAACCACTTGTAACAAGCACAGCCCCCGGGTCAAGTTCTTGATGGAAAGGCACACCATCTATCAACAATCTATCAGCCTCTCTAAAACTCCCGGCATCTGCGCGCACAAGGCCATAGACCGCACCATCTTGGGTCATAGCGCTCGCTCTAAACTGAAAGTGTGTCCAGTCCATCCCAACGGCACTCGAACTCTGCACTTCCTGCACTATTCCAAGAAGCCCTTCTCCTAAAATTACCGGGTCACTTACAGATATACCTTGGTCTGCTCCCACATTCAAAAGGAACAAGCCTTCAGATCCAGTAGTTCCTGGGCGAATAATGTTGCTGGAAATGTGGTGGTGTGGGATCTTGTCAGTCACCCCAAGAAGTTCCTTTATGCGGGTGTTTTCTTCCTTTAGGTTAGCTTGATTAATTATAACCATCAGTAATGAATCTACACGTGACTGCAATACTTCTACTCGGATAGAATGCACTTTCCTCTCTATTAAATACTCTTGAGCCAATATGAAAGGCTTCAACATTGTAGCTCGAACCAAGTAAGCTGGGGTTTCCTGTAATTGCGGAGGCAGATAGAGCAGTACCAGAGAAAGAAATACAATACTGAAAGCAAACAATTGACTCCTGTCCGGCTTTTTCCTTCTATTTATCGGTCTATACATCTTAACCACCAGACCCTTGGAAGCATTGGACTACAGGTTTGACTCAGAATTCTCAACTTTAACTAGTAAGAACAGTACGATATTTTTCCAAATCATCAAGAATTCTGCCAGCGCCTCGCACTACACAGCTCAAAGGCTCTTCGTCCAAGTGTATAGGTAGACTGGTTTCATGCCTCAAGAGTCTGTCCATACCCCTGATTAGAGAGCCGCCTCCAGTCATGACTATGCCACGATCCACTATGTCACTTGCAAGCTCTGGAGGAGTGATCTCTAGCGCTCTTCTAACTGCAGCCACAACCTGCGCTATTGGTTCCTGTAAACAATCTCTTATCTCATTAGATTTCACATGGACAGTTTTGGGTATTCCGCTGACCAAGTCCCTCCCCTTCACATCCATTCCCCTCTCTTCACCTATGTCGAATGCAGATCCAATCTGGATCTTAATGGCTTCTGCCGTTGGTTCTCCAATCAGCAAGTTATAGTTCTGTCTCAAAAACGTGACGATGTTCGAGTCGAACTCATCTCCTCCAACACGAATAGAGGTATTAGAAACAATCCCAGCTAATGCAATTACTGCAATTTCCGTAGTCCCCCCCCCGATATCAATGACCATATTACCACTCGGTGTTTCGACTGGGAGTCCCACACCAATAGCTGCCGCCATAGGCTCCGCCACCATATAGACGTCCTTTGCACCTGCCGATATAGCACTAGATCTCACTGCCCTACGTTCCAGCTCGGTAATACCTGAAGGGACTCCTACGACAACTCTCGGTTTGATCCGGAAAACACGTTTAGCTGTAACTTGCTTCAGAAAATGCCTCAGCATCATCTCAGTTACATCCACATCGGCAATGACACCATCCTTTAACGGCCTGACAGCCTCTATAGCGCCCGGAGTTCTCCCTAACATACGTTTGGCTTCTAGGCCTATAGCAAGGATTTGTCCAGAACTTTTATCCACTGCCACTACCGACGGCTCGTTAAGGACTAAACCTTCGCCCTTCACGTGCACCAGCGTATTAGCAGTTCCGAGGTCAATAGCTATGTCATTGACCGGCACTAATCTTCCGGGCTCAAACCACTCCTTAATATCTCGGATCAAGGCATCGCATCACTGTGAAAAGATGAGAGAATTCTGATTGAAAAAACAGAACATAATATATACAGTCCACTATTATTCAATACCAGTATACCACGAAACCTAACGGCAAGTCACTCTCTAAGACACTCCCCAGGACTTTAAATCACTTATTTGACACCTGTACTTCCAAAACCATCCTGTCCTCTCTCAGTCGTCTCGAGTTCTTGACTTTCTATTATCTCAGGCGTTGAGAACCTGTGGAAGACCAATTGTGCAATCCGATCGCCTCGACAAATGGTTACAGGGTCAAGGCCTTCATTTCTTATTAATACACCAAGTTCTCCCCTGTAATCTGGGTCAATAGTTCCAGGACTATTGGGAATCGTAATGCCATATTTCAATGCCAAGCCAGATCTTGGTCGCACTTGACATTCCATACCGTCTGGAAGCTCCATCTTTAAGCCAGTAAAAACCAATTTAGCGGAATGACTTTCCAGTATAAAATCTGGTTCAGCTGAACGGATGTCATAACCAGATGCGTTAGGTGTAGACCTGTCTGGCAGAGCAATATCTTCATTTCCAGCCAATCTTTTAAATCTCACTACACCTTGGCTCATTGTTGCCTCTATTAAACGTTTACGCCCAATAAAATCTCAGGATCTACATGCTCGATCCCAAAATTGTCAGCGATTGCTCTGTATGTTAGTGAACCATCCACAGAGTTCAACCCGGCCCTCAAAGACAGATCTTCTCTGCAAGCTTGCTCCCAACCTTTCCCTGCAATTGCCGAAATATACGGTAGTGTAGAATTAGTCAGAGCAGGAGTGCTAGTCCTGGGAACTATGCCTGGAATATTGGTAACTCCGTAGTGCACTATTCCATCTATGCAATAAACTGGATCAGAATGGCTGGTCGGATGAATAGTCTCAAAACAACCACCTTGATCTACAGACACATCGACTAGAACAGAACCCTCCCTCATTGTCTTTAGATCCTCCTGGTAAAGTACTCGTGGGGCTTTGGCTCCGGGCAACAAAACAGCTCCAATGACTAAATCAGCATCGCATATTTCCTGCTTGACCGCCTCTCTTGTAGAATAAAGATGCTCAACGTTTTGAGGCATGACTCTATCCAAGTAGCGCAACCTGGACAACGAAGAGTCAAGGACAACTACACGTGCTCCAAGGCCCGCAGCAATGATCGCGGCATTCATGCCTACCGTCCCCCCTCCAATAATCACCACTTTACCAGCAGCCACTCCAGGGACGCCCCCCAATAAAATGCCTGATCCGCCTTTGTCCATTTCCAAGAATCTTGTTCCCGCTTGGACTGACATTCGGCCCGCCACTTCGCTCATCGGTGTCAATAAAGGCAACTCACCATTCGCTTGCCCTACAGTTTCATAAGCCAAAGCAACTACACTAGAGTCTATTATTGCTTCTGTAAGCTCCTTAGAGGCAGCCATGTGAAGATATGTAAAAAGGATCTGTCCTTTTCGCATACCCTCCCATTCTGATGAGATTGGTTCCTTCACTTTTACAATTAGTTCCGATTTTAGCCAAACCTCTTGTGCAGTTTTGCAAATTTGAGCGCCCAGAGATATGTATTGTTTATCGTCGAACCCGCTCGATTTACCAGCCCCATTCTGCAACAAAACTCTGTGGCCTTCTTCCAGCAGTGCCCCAACACCCGCAGGTGTTAAACCTACGCGATTCTCATCCTCTTTAACCTCTGAAGGTACTCCAATGATCACAGCTCTCCTCCAATTATTTGTTACAACCGTGTTGTAAACCACAACTGTGTATGTGTTTTCGACTCAGGCTATTTATTGATGGGACTCCTGTCATTGTCTTACAAGTCCTTGGATGTATCGGTTGAGCTATCATCTAGATTTGAATCAGCAAGTGAAACTCTGGCAGAGAACATTGGCCAGTGGTTTTAAATATAGCTCTAGACGTCACGCTAACGTCCCTCTAGACCAAGTTCAGCTTCTAATCCCGCTCTTCTGCAAGCGCAGCTTTACGTGAAAGTCTCAGCCTGCCTTTCTCGTCGATAGATAGTAGCTTCACTCGAGTTACGTCTCCGGGTTTTAAAACGTCCTCTGTCTTGTTGACCCTTTCTTCTGCCAATTCAGATATGTGGCACAACCCTTCTACACCTGGCACAATTTCGATGAATGCACCAAATGTAGTAACATTTTTAACTGGTCCTTCATAAATCTTTCCAACTTCGGGGTCTTGCACTATCGCTTCAATCATTTCCTTAGCTCGTGCTCCAGCTTCGCCACCTACCGCTGAAATTTTGATTAACCCCGTATCATCAATATCAACCTGAGCTCCAGTATCTTCCTGTATAGCACGAATAGTTTTCCCTTTTGGCCCTATTATCTCACCTATTTTAGATGGGTTTATATTGAGACTGATGATTCTAGGAGCATAAGGGGACAGCTCGTCACGATGTTCGGAAAGAGACTCTTTCATGCAATCCAAAATGTGTAACCTGGCCGTATGAGCCTGCTCTAGGGCCGTCTGCATGATATCATAGGTTAAACCGTCAACTTTTATATCCATCTGGATAGCGGTAACACCTGCGTCGGTTCCTGCTACCTTAAAATCCATATCTCCTAAAGCATCCTCCAATCCCAATATGTCCGTTAGTATGGCAACGTCGTCGTCGTCTTTGATTAACCCCATAGCCACTCCAGCACAGGGACTCTTGACGGGTACACCTGCATCCATGAGTGCAAGAGAAGCGCCACAGACAGAAGCCATAGAAGAGGAACCATTTGATTCAAGAATATCCGATACAACCCGAATGGTATATGGAAATTCTTCGTGTGAAGGTAGTAGGGGTCGTATGGCTCGTTCAGCTAACGCTCCGTGTCCTTGTTCACGCCGTGAGGTCCCGCGGTAAGGCCTTGCTTCACCTACACAGAATGGCGGGAAATTATAATGTAGCATGAAAGATTTTTTGATCTCTTCTGAACTCTCAATAGTATCTATACGTTGTTCGTCTCTCGAAGAACCAAACGTCGTTGTGACTAAAGCCTGAGTTTGACCTCTCGTAAAGAGAGCAGATCCATGAGTGCGTGGAAGCAACCCGACTTCCGTAGTTATCGGTCTTACTTCATCTACATTTCTCCCGTCCACACGCTTACCTTCTGACAGGATGCGGGCCCTTATCAACCGTTTTTCGACAGATCGAATGATATCACCCACTGCCTTTTCATGTTCATGATAGCTATCGTCGGCCTCTATCAGAGAAGAAAGTACGCTGTCAGTCAACTCATTCATAGCTACATTTCTTTGGGTTTTATCCGAAATTTCCAATATCTCTTCAATTCCCGATCCATCTAACTCATTCATCACTGCATCAGTCACATCCGAGTCAGGTTTGACGGGAGCCCACTCCATAATTTGCGGAGCCTCTTCCCCCTCAAAAAACTCTTTTTGGATATCTATTAACTCCCTTATTCCTTCTTGAGCTTTGTTCAAGCCCTCGAGGATCTCGTCTTCAGGCACTTCAATAGCCCCGCCTTCAACCATTAGTATGGCATCTTCTGACCCCGCAACAACTATATCAACGTCCGAATATTCTAACTGTTCAAAGGTAGGATTAATCACCCAATTTCCTTTTATTCTACCAACCCGTACAGAAGCTACCAACGTGTTGAAAGGGATTTTCGATCCATTAAGTGCTACAGAAGCTCCGAGCATTCCCAAAATGTCCGCAGAATTTTCCTGGTCACTACTTAGAACAAAAATAGAAACCTGAGTTTCATGCTTGAAGCCTTCTGGAAACAGAGGTCGTAGTGGTCGGTCGGTGAGCCTGCAGGACAAAATGGCATTCTCACTAGGACGACCTTCCCTTTTGAAAAAACCACCTGGAATCTTACCAGCAGAGTAACTCCTCTCCTGGAACTCGATAGTCAAAGGAAAAAATGGTAAATGGCTAGGTCTATCCTGCACTGTGGTCGCCACCAAAACCACTGTTTCGCCGAACTGTACTAAACAAGAACCCTGAGCTAATCTGGCCATGCGACCTGTTTCTATACTCAACGTACGCCCAGCAAATTGACGTTCCACTTTCTTAATCATCTATAATTTTCTCTGCTTTTAATGAAAAGGACTCCCCTTTTCATTTCATGAAATACGTCGGGACGCTCCCGACGAAACGTTTTTTGAATTGACAATGAGGGAAATATAGGGCAACTGAACAACTCTCATATATCTCAACCCGAGACTCACTGGAACACTGCTAATGGCGCAGTTCCAAGCTAGCGATGAGTTCTTGGTACCTTTCGTCATCCTCCTGCTTGAGATAAGCCAGCAGACGCTTTCTGCGTCCTACCAACTTAAGAAGGCCACGACGACTGTGGTGATCTTTCTTATGGGTCTCGAAATGGGAAGTCAGATCACGAATACGCGCCGTCAGAATAGCAACCTGCACAGGAACACTGCCCACGTCTTCCTCGTGAAGCCGATATTTTTCGATTATCTGTTCTCTACTTATGGTCATAAACTTTTGCCTCCGCAAGAGTCGTTACTACGAGGGAAGCCGCTCGCACTAATTGCACGAATAGCTGCATAAATTAGCTAAACAGTGTTAGATCAACAACACTGTTTCGACTTCTCTTGAAAAATTCGATTGGTCTTGTTGTCAAACGATAGCCTTCAAATGCGTACTTCGCTTCTCCAATACCACTCTTGTTTTCTCTATATCTCTCTTCATTTGTGAAATCAAATCTGGAACGTCTTCGAAAGAAAGTATTCCTCTAATGTACTCTATAAATTCCACTTTTATTTCTTTATCGTAGATATCCATGTCGAAATCTAAAAGGTGTACCTCAAGAACTTTGTCCGATTCTCGAAACGTTGGTTTCGGCCCGATATGCAAAGCACCCATATACAAATTAGAGTCAATTTCTACATTCACAGCATATATACCTTCGCAAGGAATCAGCTTTGTTTCATTGGGTGCATCTGAAACACGAATATTAGCTGTTGGAAAACCCAGTTTCCTGCCTCTTTTCTTACCAGCTACTACTTCGCCAGCTAATGCGTATGGTCTTCCCAAATCTAAATTGGCAGATTTCACGTCCCCAGTGGCAAGAGCGTTCCTAATCAATGATGATGAAATTGGGCGACCATTTCTCTGTACTGGCAACATCACTTCCAGTGAAAAATTCATCTCACGTCCTAAAAGTTCCAATAGTGCAGCATCACCCGCTCTTGCTTTACCAAACCGATGATCATAGCCAACAACTAATTCACTCAATCCTAGTTGATTCACCAAGATATCTTTGACGAATTTCTTTGGGTCATAACTGGCCAAATGATTATCGAAACGAAGGAAAGCAACATAATCTAATCCACTTTTATCTAACATTTCTCGTTTTTCCTCATGAGTTGACAAGAGGCGGGGCGCTTGCTTGGACGAGAGGACTGAAAGTGGATGGGGACGAAAAGTTACTAGCAAACTCTTTTTATTCACTACCTTTGCACGGTCACAAATCTTACTAATGACCTTTCTGTGCCCCGTATGTAAGCCATCAAATGTTCCTATCGTCATCACAGTGGGATCTTCAATGGAAAAACGTGACTGCTTATTATCTTGATTTAATAAATACTCAGTCATTGAATGAAATCCGCAGGAACTATTTTCTTAGGTTTCATCAATCCTCCATCAATTTCATGGATGCCAACTAGCTTCCCCTCAGACGAAACCAATATAGCCTCACCGTCCTTATACTTACCTTGGGTGATACCAACAGAAACACCATTACGCAATTTATTAGCAACACCCTTCCCTACATCTATCGATTCCATATGGGCAAGAGCACTTTTAATGGGAACCTGTTCATGACCACTGGGCGGACGGCCTTCGCGCAACGCCAATGCACCTATAGAATCACCCACTGAGAACTTGCCTATCGATAACCTTCTCAAGCCACTTAGGTGGGCTTCCGTATCAAGCGCTTCTCCGATTTCTCTGGCTAATGAACGAATATAAGTTCCACTAGAACAGCGAATCCTTACACGAATAAAAGGAAGGTTTAAATCAGTTATCAAAATACTGTCAATCTTAACCGTTATCGGATCGAGATCGGTCCATTCTCCCCTCCTTGCCCTTCGGTACATCCGTTCGCCATTGATTTTCTTCGCCGAATACTGCGGTGGCTCCTGAGATATAATCCCTTCAAAACCATTGAGAGTCTCAATGATTTTTGTTCTACTCAATCGATTCCAATTTCCATTTTGATTAACTATGGTACCTGTCACATCATCCGTGTCAGTCTTTATCCCCAATCTGATAGTAGCGTCGTATTCCTTCGGCAGGCCTGTTAAGTATTGAGAAATACGAGTGGACCAACCGGTCATTAGTAAAAGAAGACCAGATGCAAACGGATCGAGTGTGCCGGCATGCCCTACTCTACCTGTGCCGATAGTCCTTCTGGCCCAGAGGACAACATCGTGCGAAGTTGGTCCTTCTGGCTTATCCACCAGGACAATCCTACCAATGCCTCCCTCTTCTTCAATCTTCATTGTCTTCACTGGTCGACACTCGGGGGCCAAAATCCTCTAATCTAATTTCTTCTAAAATCTCTTCTATATTTTGCACATATGTAAAAGTTTTATCCTCTAAAAACCTTAACTCTGGCGTCCGCCGTATCCTCATCACATTAGCTAATGAACGCCGAATGAACCCTTGAGCTGCTTCAAGACCCTCTAGGGCTTCGGCCTTGTTCTTCCTAGTACCTGAAGCCTGTACATAGACCTTCGCCATCCAAAGATCTGAAGTTACCTCAACACCTGTGACAACCACATCATGGACTCTTGGATCTCTGACATCTCTGACAAGGATTTCCATGATTTCCCTGCGAAACTGTTCGTTCAGTCTGGTTAAACGCTGATTGGACATTGTTACTACAACCTATGATAAAAAACGTTCAGGTTGTTCTTCCAATGAATCATTTTGGATGGCAAACATTGACTGGTTTGGAACTAACTTGTGCGTTGTTATTCCCGAAGCAGAAGCTCACTATTTGCTGTCAGCCAAGGTGCGAGCTATCTCTTCGACCGAAAAGCACTCTATAGAATCTCCTACCTTCACATCGTTAAAGTCCTTGATGCCTATGCCACACTCCAAACCTTCCTGAACTTGTTTGACATCGTCCTTGAAACGTTTCAAGGACGATAGTTCATTGTCATAGATCACCACGCCTTCTCTTATTACTCTTGCTCTTGCATTTCTGTCTATACGACCTTCAACTACTTCACAGCCTGCTATAGTACCCACCCGACCGATCTTAAAGATATCTTTCACCTCAGCGGAACCTAAGATCTCCTCTTTTTGCTGGGGTGCCAACATTCCTTCCAAAGCCCCTCTCACTTCATCAACAGCATCATAGATGACCTCATAAGCCCTTATATCTATACCCCTCTGCTCAGCGTTTTTACGTGCCTTAGTGGAAGGACGCACCCTGAAGCCTATGATCATGGAATTTGAGGTTTCTGCCAGAAGCACGTCCTCTTCATTTATGGCTCCCACGCCATGATGAACTATATATACTCCTACTTCTCCAGTCCCTAGATGTTCTAATGCATCAGATAGCGCTTGCACAGAACCATCCACATCTGCTTTAACGATGACCGCCAAGATGCTAGCCCCTTCTTTGTTCGAAGTTCTATCTAGTTTTCCAAGGCCGACTGCTCTTTCTCTTATGCGTAGCTGTTTCTCTCTGTCTAGTCTCAAACGACTAGCTGCGATTTCTCTGGCTTTGCCAGCTT
>Ga0315316_10002940_pt1 | contig 12336 bp, 16 predicted proteins | sample M160m3416metaG_FD_203702 | JGI IMG/M metagenome (GOLD analysis project Ga0315316, IMG submission 203702) | Ammonia-oxidizing marine archaeal communities from Monterey Bay, California, United States - M1 60m 3416 | ecosystem: Environmental > Aquatic > Marine > Intertidal zone | place: USA...
CTTGACATAGGTTTGACATATTCACCTTATCCAAGAATGAACTATGACTATTACTATGGTCAATGTTTTGTATATAAATTCTTCCTGTTTCTGCTCTTTCTTTCAGTAAGTCCATAAACAGTGTTCTAGCACTTATTTTCTTTTTAGGGATTGAATATGCTCTCTCGTACTTTTCGTATAGTTCATCAAACTCTGCTTCTCCAAATGCATCGTAGAGGTCAGGCACATCGTGAGGACTGAACAAACTAATATCTTCATCGTTGATAAATCGTTCATAAAATAACTTAGATAACTGGATTGAATAATCTAGTTTCCTAACCCTGTTGTCTTCTGTACCTTTGTTGTTTTTGAGAACAATAATGTCCTCAATCTCTTGATGCCAGATTGGAAAGTGGACAGTTGCCGACCCACCCCTAACACCATTCTGTGTACAACATCTGACTGTGGATTCAAACTTCTTGAGGAATGGTATGACTCCTGTATGTTGAACTTCTCCACCCCTAATTTTAGAATTGATTCCACGAATCCTACCAGCATTAATACCAATTCCAGCCCTTTGTGCAACATAACGACCAATAGCCATATCACTAGAGAAAATACTTGGAAGAGTGTCATCAGTATCAACCAAGACACAACTCGCAAATTGTCTAAGTGGGGTTCTAACCCCTGCCATAATTGGAGTAGGGATGGAAATCTTAAATTGTGATATCGCATCATAATATTTTTTAACATAATCTAACCTCGTTTCTTCTGGATAGTCCTTAAATAGAACTGCACTTATTAACATATACATAAATTGTGGAGTCTCATATAACTTACCAGAAGACCTATCTTGTACCAGATATTTGTCCACAACTTGCCTGAGACCTGCGTAAGCAAACAACATGTCTCTATTATGATTAAGATATGAGTTTAGTTTATCCCATTCTTTATCATCATAATAATCTTTTAATTTTATATCATAAACACCATGTTCGATATTCCTATCTACTATATCTTTTAATGGTGGATATATTTTACTATCTTTCCATTTGGTGTTAAACACATCTTTACGAATTGCAAACAACAATAGTCTTGATGCAACATATTGATAGTTTGGTGATTCCAAAGATATCAAATCAGATGATGTTTTTACCAATGTGTCTTGTATTTCTTGAGTAGACATCCCATCATAAAATGATAGATTTGAACTCATTTCTACTTGTGATGCTGAAACTCCATTGATACCCTTACATGCAGCTTCAACCATTTTGTGAATCTTATCGAGATTTAATTTTTCTTTTGACCCATCCCTCTTTACAATACTCAATCCATTACCATTCACTATACTTTACTCCAGTTGTTGATTGCAAGATTTAATGATAATCCTTGCATAGTGTTATTATTAATCACATCGATGATATCTGGTATCTGATTGAGTACCATATCATTGATATCTTTTTCCTTTATAGTTTCTGGCCAAACACAAACTTTATATCCCAGTTCACCCATAGACCTCATCTTCTTGATGATTTCTTTGTTTCTAGGTTCATTATCAAAAATAAGAGTAGAATTACTCTTACTAATTTCAGATGTTACCTTAGAGAAGTCTGAACCTGCGACTGCAATGCAGTTGTCCAAAAATAAAGAGTCAATGGGCCCTTCAACAACATAAAGAGGTTTGTTGAAATCAACTTTGTCGAGATTAAAAATAAGTGGTTTTTCTTCATCGAATCGTAATGTTAAATATCTCAGTTGTGAATCATTTAATGCTCTACCTGTAACTCCTATGAGGTTATTTTGTCTGTCATAGAAAGGTAAAACTAGCCTAGGGTCGTTTCCTAAAACTCTCCTATTATACTTATAATTTATAGAACTTAGACTTTGTGCTTCTCTAACAAAGTACATATCTTTCCACCATTTCTTTGGAATCTTTCTTGATTCTAAGTAATCAACACATAGTCTACTCTCTGATACTTTAGGAAATTTTCCAAGTGGATTAGATTTAAACTTTGGTGGTTCGAATGTAAAGTTCTGTTGTGCAACTGGTCTAGAGTCTTTCTTTTTACCGAACTTCTCCATGACCCATTGTTTATACAACATGTCATCGTGGTCTTTTAAGAAGATACCTATGTTAGTTGAATGACCACAATTGTGACACTTATAGACATAAGTATCCTTATGTTGAAAGTGATATCCTCTTGCTTTCAACTTATTTTTGGTCGAATCCCCACAATAGGTGCATGAATGGTTAAAGAGTTTATCATCTTTCCATTTCCCATTCCTCAATCGTGAGGACACCAATTTTAGATATTTCTTATCAATCCACAAAGACATATACTTATAATACTATAGTTCTGGGATTTGTCAAGGGTTTATTCGTTCTCTCTTACGAATAAGTAGACATTGGTTTTACTGCTTTGTTATGACTGCAGCCTGTCCATCTGATGTAGAACCATCTGGGTTCTTAATAGTGACATTTCTATAATAAACTACAACTTCTTGTACTTCTCTGATGTACCTTCGTAGTTCTTGCATGTTATATGACATCATCTCGTAATCACCGACTGAAAATGCAACAAAGACTACATCTCCATTGTTCATCTTTTTCATGTCATCTAGAAATCTGTCTAAGTATGTATAACCTTCTGGCCAATCTGGATTTTCTTTGCCTAGTGAGCAATCTCTTTTTCCTGTTTCTTTGTTTTTGACGCATGGATTAGCTATCTTTGCTTCCGAGACCACATAAAACTTTGGGTCTTTCAAATCGATGTTTCTAGGCATCGTAGGTTGTATTATATCAATTTCTAATGGTTTACTGACTATCTCGACTTTCTTACTGGGAATTAACGAACAACCACTAATTATTAGGGTTGATGTCAGCAGTAGGGTCATCAAGTGAGTCCAATTCTTTGCTATCATTTTCTATACTCTCAAAAACTTTCTGAGTTGCATCATTGAATCTTTTTTCAATCATTCCTGGCTTTGCAACTGCAAGTTGGTTTATATTATGTCTTCGAAAGATGTCCAAGTATTGATTCATTTCTTGTTCAATCTGTGCATTCTTTCTACTCATTTGGTTTAATGCTTGACCTTGTTTTTCAAAGGATTCTTTCATTATTGCCATTGTTGCTTGTTGTTCTGCAACTGCACCCTCAAGTGCAAGGTTATTTGCAGATAAGGTTTGGTTCTCATTAAATAGATACCATGAACCAAGTCCCAATACCAAAATGATTCCTATCAACATCTGTTGCATTATGAGTTATCCTCAATATATTGCTTTAAGTCTGCAACTGTATGTAATGTTTCTGCATCATCATCTGGGACTTCTATATCAAATTGTTCTTCTATTTGCATAACTAATTCAACGATATTAAGTGAATCTGCACCTAAATCATTAACAAAATTTGCATCTTCTGTGACTTGTTCTATATCACATCCGATTACATCTGAAATTATTTTTTCTATCATAGTTCCTCTGTCATGTAATCCATAGGAGTTGCAGTTTTAAGTTCTACCTTATTACCTTCAAATGTTTTGAATGAAATAAATTTAGGGCCTAAATTATAAATTCTTCTAACTTCCCATGTTCTAGTGAGGGTATCAATAATCTCACCTTCTTGGTTATATTTATTGTAACTAACAGTTAGTTGTTTATGGCATTCCCACCAACTAACTAACCATAACCATGCACTTCTAAACCAGTCTGCAATTTTAGCTATCCACTTTCGCACTTGCTCTCCACTGATAACATGACCAATATCTTGCCTTCCATTTAGGGCCTGGGTCTGCACAATTATGTCTTGCTCTGAATGATTTTCTTCTTTCTGGGTTATCACGATTTATACCCATCTTAGGGTCTCCAAATCGAACTACCACAACCTTACCCTTCTCATTCTTCACATATACTTTAAACTTCTTGTTAGGGTTCTCTGATGTCCTTATAGGGTCATTTAATTTAACCTTCTTACCTTGATACTCTGATTCTGTAATTGAATGGTCGTAATGTCCTAAACATTCTGCACAACACTCTTCTTGTGCTCTTTTGATTTGGTCTTGAGTTGGGGCTCCTTTCTCACCTTTCTTTCTCATCTTCTCACCACGAGCTCTCTTTGCTCGAATATTATCCCAGAGTCCTTCTTCTAACTCTTCACCCATTTTCAAGAACATTTTTCCTTTTGATTGTTTCTGGTCTGTTGCAGTCATTCCTACCATTTTTGCTATAGAGTTAATAAATGCCATTCCATCTTTCTGATTTTTCTTATATCTTTTACCCATCTCAGATTTGAGTTTCTTGGTTATGACACTAAAAACTTGGTCTACAGTAGTAACTAACTTACCATCTGTTACTAGTCTTGCTTCTTGAACTGATGCAAGTGAACCTTTAAGTACAACTTTTTTCTTTTCTTTTTCTTTGTCTTGTACATGAGGTGGATGTTCATCATCACCAGCAACTAATGTTCCTAATTGATTAATCATTACATTGAGAACTGGGATTGGTAATTGTGCAACCATTTCTGCACCTTTTTTGGATAGACCTTTAACTGATTTAAGTTTCTTAAGAATCTTTGGATTGATAACTCCTTCTGACATCTCGCCTGGAGTATCTTCTTTATATCTTTTTAAAAGTTCTGGTGTTCCTATTTCCCTACCAGATGAATCTTCTTTCTTTTTCTTTTTACGAACAATAGGTTCATTGGTTGCAACTGCATCTCCAGTTGCATTCACTGGTGCATCCTCAAACATTTCCTTAAATCTTTTCATTTAACATCATGTCCTGTAATTATCATCGACTGGTCTTGGTCGTAGTTATAAGCTCTATAGATATCAACACCCATAACATTATCAATTTTACCCAAGACTTGAACTCTGTCACCTCTGATTCCTATGTTGTTTTCTTCGTTCCAGACTGATAATCTTAATTCGTATTCCATACCTTTCTGTAGATTATTTAGGTTATCATGACCTTCTAATAAGTCAAGTACCATGTCGTTCTCTTTGAGATATGAATAGAAATGTCTTTCCAATGCTTCACCATCGATATTGAAATTTTCTTTAAGAAGTGCTAACGATGCAGCGTAAGATGCAAGTCTTGTCCTACCAAATGGTAGTAGTTCAAGAACTCTTTTAAGGTTGAATACTAGTTTATGTAGTAGTGTGTATGAATTCTTTTGTTCTGAGGTTTTGGGTTTGACACCTTTGATTCTTTTACCATTACCATCAATGAGACCGAATTTAAATGCATCCATCTCTTCCCATTTTCTGGTTAACATTTTAAGAATACGAAATACAATGACTGTATCAATTACACCCATTGCACCTTCTTGTAATTTCAGTTGTGTCATAGTTCTCTTAATACCTGTGCTACTTCCATGTCAACTGGAACATTTGTTTTCCAGTTTTCTTCAACTAAATTCATGTAAATCAGACAAGTTTTTAGTACAGGCCAGTACTCTATGTCAATCTTGAATTCTAACATCTTGATAGAGTTATCGAACCCAAATATATTGAAAATGACAATAAGATGATTAAGAATTAATCGTTCTCGTAACTCACCATTCTTATAGAATCTTCTCAGCAATCGTTTTAGATATCTAAACCTTCTAAGGTCTTCCATGAACTCTTCCATAGAAGTGCATTGAGGGTTATCATAACACTGCATTGCAAACATGGTGAAGTTTTCATCTGTCAACTTCTCAAATAATTTCATAATTTATATCCTAGTTATTATACTAGTATATAGGTGTTATGTAAGAAAAGTTATTTAATCTCTGCAAAAACTTTAAACATTCTAGATGGAAGTCTTTCCCATTCAAAATGCATTTTTAGGTCTGGCCCTTTTGAAGAAACAAAGTTATCATCAACATCATTTCCTTCTACATCCTTACCAAAAGTACCACCATATTGTGTTATTGGCATATCTTTAGAACCAGAATCACCAAGTTCTTCATCAATAGATGAATCGAACTGGATACCAATTTGTTCTACTTTTCTATACAATTGTTGCATTGCAGCTTCAACACTGATGTGTTCACGCATTGCAATATCACCTATCCAAGTATTTAACTTACTTAACACGCTTGTGTCTGATGAAAATCTATGAAGGTCTGCTGTGTCTACACGACCTGTAACATCTTTGTTCAGTTTGTATCCACCACCATCTGTTTCATAGTTTTCAGTTACATATTTCTTGAATGATTTCATAATTTATTCCTATTAAGCAGTTACAGTAATTGTACCAGCTGCAGTTCCTATTGAAGCTGCACTAGTGATTGTTGCATTACCACCTTCTGCTTTATCAACGATAGTAGAACCACCAGCATGTGCTAAAGCATTAGCACCAAAACTTAATACATCACTTGCATTAGTAGCTGCATTGGCAGCACCGATTGCAAGACTGAATGTAAGTTTATTAGTTGATGAACCACTTGCATATACTAATACATGTGGGCCTCTACCAGAACCTGAGCCTTGGTTACCATTTGTTACTGACAATGTAGGATTACCACTTACTGTTACTTTTTCATTAAATGTTACTGTTGCTGATAATGTACCACCATCTGATTTATCAAATGCAGTAGTTACCCAATCAATACTTGTGATGTCTGCTTGACCGATAGAAGTTGCAAGTTCTCCGATTGCACAGAGAACCTCTTCTTGATGATTATCAGACTTTTTAAATACCCAACCCTTTGCAGTTGCAAAAGTTAGTTTCTTGTCTGCAGCCGTTAACCACTTTGGTTTAGCTTCGTCTGCATCTGAATTACCCCATAAAGACATAATTATCTCCTCATTTTTTAGTTCCCTGTATGAGAAACTTTTTGTTTATACTATTGTATTTATAACTTTTAATATCTTAGTCACCCCAATTTGCAAGAAATCCTGTTTCTTTTTTCAAATCATTTACAAAATCCATATTGATTTTATCATTAAATGTGATAAGAAATGCACCTGTTCTAGATATATACTCACCTTTTATATATGCAAGTCCTGTAGGTTCTGGGACATCTGGATACTTCTGGTGTAGATGCATAGGATAAGGTATTATTGATATTGCATTTTGGTCGTGTTTACTTATAGATTCATCTTGAAATACCACTTTAGGAAACTTTCTACCTGTAAAGCAATCCCCAATCTTTTGTGGGTCATTCTGAAATGCATCCATATACTCATTACCACTCATTGGAAGTCCAAATGTATTATGTACATATGGTCTACAATTATTTTCTATAAAGTATAATTCATCATCTTCACCTAATATTTGAGTAATACTACCTTCCCATTGACCACCAAGTTTTGCACATTCATTTAGATATGGAGTCACATTGTCTCTTATTCTTTTATCTAAATCTTCTGGAATGTTATCTATTTGAGTATTTTTAAACCAATTTAATACCTGAGCTCCTAGATGTTTTGCTGGTGACTCATCACATATTTCTGAAAATGTAAATGCCCATTTACCATTTGACATTATATATGATATGTTTGTTTCTGTTCCTTTAACCATTTCTTCAATATAAAATGGAACACCGCCTGGTAAGTAAAAACTTCTCATCTGCCTCCATATTTCATTAATTGTATTAATAGTTGCAGAATGCCAATTATGTTTTGGTTTTAATATCCATATATCAGTATCAACACCTTCAAATTCTAAATGGTTATCTCCTGTTGCAAGAACATTAGGTAATGCAATACCACATTCATTTGCAAGGGTTCTGGAATACCATTTATCCATTTCTAATCTTATAGAATCTACTGTGGGTGATATTTTAGGAATATCAATTTCATTCAATATTCTAACATGTTGAGGTGCAGAACACCATACAAAATCTATTTTATATTTTTCTATAGTCTCTTTTAATGCTGGAACACCAATAACTGTTGAGTACATCCCCAGTACTGGTTCTGGGTCTGGGTCTTTATCCCAATCATAATTTGGAAAAACAGTTATAGGTTTTATACCGAATGATTCATAATACTCTGGGAATTCATCTGCATTGTTTTGAGATGTATAAACTGTATGTCCTTCTTTTATTAACTCTCGTTGTAGGTGAAAGTTTTGATGTTGTAGTTCTACAAATAATATATTCATTTTTCAAATTTCTTAATACGACTAACATCTTCAAAATAATTCTGAGGATGTGTCTGGGTTAATCTTTCAATCATTTCTTGACTATATTTAGTTGCAATTGAAAAGTTAAATGCAACTATGGTTTTTCTGTTATTACAAGGTGGTGACCTATGAAGATATCCAGATGGAAATATTAAAAGGTCTCCTTCTTGTACCTCTGGTTGAAAGACATTTCCTTCAAAGTCCATAAGTTCTGTTGCCTCTCCTTCTGGTAAATCAATATAGTATACACCTATCCATTGACATCCAAAATGATTATGCCAATTATCATAATCACCTTTATTCATTTGATGAAACCACATGATATCTACAAAAACTTGGTAGTTTAGTTCTGATTCTGGTCTTACTGCAACATCTCTTGCAAACTGTTTTAGTAAAGGTGCAACACCTTCCCAGAAGACAATCTTATATCTCTGGTCATCTGATAAATCTAATGGTGGAAGTTCCCAATCAACATAACCACCTTTTGCATCTTTATCATACCATGTTGCATAGTCTCTTCTCATTTGAAACTCTGGATAGTTTATGTTAAGTGACTTAAAATGATTATAACCATCGTAATGACTTGATGCTTGTTTCTGAGATTGTTTTCCCTTTGGAAACTTTTTTATTTCTTGCCTAAGATTTTCATTTAGATGATGTTTTAATTTTGGTTGGTATGTCCAGTATATCATTATAAATCTACCCCCTCATACCTAGTAAAAACTTTTGCTGGGATATTTGCACCCCATTGTTCTCTCATTAACTTGACATAATTTCTTATTTCATTACCTACCTCACCATATATTTCTGAAAGGGTTTTAAAGTAATAGAATGAACCATCTTCTTGTAGGAATTTACATCCTTTATTAGGATAATCACCAGTTTCATCTGGAAGTTCATCTAAAATTATCCAGAGTTGAGGTGGCCCATTCTTATCATATATATAAGATGCAAATCCACATTTATGTGGAAAGTATTTTTCTGGTAATTCGTATTTCAAATAATCACACCAAAATTTTTGACAGATTTTGGGTTTATCTTCTTGGATAGAACATCCTGTTGAACAGAGTTGATTACAAGATTGACCTGTTTTATAGATTAAATCGTATTTTTCTTCAAAGTGTGGAACTTCTTTATATTCATCTGCCCATTCAGCATCACCTGTAAATGGAAATACTGTACAACATACTCTGCAATCTCCACACTCGTTGTGGTTCACATGGAACTTAATGTCTCTCATAATATAAAAGTATTTAGTGTTATTCTTTTGCTGGAACTATTGCGCCTTCTTGAGGGTCATCTTCTCTAGGGTCATTTCCATGTTGTAGATATGTTTGGGCCATATGACCTTGAAACTCTGGGTCTTGTTGAATTAATGCATGCCAGTCACCATAAATTTCATCTACTTCAAGTATAGGCTTCATCTCTTCTTCACTTTTACCCTTTCTTTGTTCCTTTGTTGCTTGTGGAAACCTATCAAATGGTATTCTTTTATCATATGGTGGATTCCAAGACATAGTTTCATCATAGACTTTATCACCATTTGCCCAATATGCAGTTATTGAAACCTCTAGTGTAACAATGTTATTACTGGAATCCTTAGTTGGATTTTGAAATATTATTCTAGTATCCATTTCTAACAAGCTCCATAGTGGATACCCTGTTGGTTTATTTTGAAAGTAAATGTTGGACTGACATGTGAATGGTATCCAGCACCGAAAGTATTAGAATTTGAATTGTCTGTACCATCTGATGAGTTTTTAGCATCTTGCCATCTGGCATTCATTGAAACATATTTAGTTTGATAATAACTATTACATTCTGAAACTATTCGATTGTAACATCTAAATGATCTTGAAGTACTATTTTTAGTGGTGTCATTTAAAGTATTTGTAGTATAGTGAGCATCCCCTTCACCTACAGTATAAACTGTACTTGATGTTTGTGCAACTGGTGGCATATAATAATTAGTACTAGCACCAGAACTAGTTGAAAAACCACTATTTACTATATCAAATTGATTGGCCAAAGTAGAAACAGTATTAGCTGAAGTTATATAATTCCATGCAAAATTGTCTGGTGCAAAACAGAAATCTGATGTGAATGCTGGAGAACTGTCATTAGTAAAATCACCATTTGAAGTTGGAATCCATGTATATTTGTATATTTCAGTCCAAGTTGATGTACTTTTATAGCTAGAAGTACCAGAGGCACTAACATAAGTTGACCCAGCACCATATGGTCTTACCATCCAAGAATGTGTTAATCCTGTAGGACTTCCATTTTTAAGAGTAGACCTAGTGGTTAAAAGAATCATATCCCATCCAGTCAATAGAGTTGAAAAACCATTATAGTAGTCTACTCCTGTTGACTCAAAAACAAAATTACTTGAATCGAGTAATACGAAACTAGATGTTGAAATATTACTCCCATCTCTTCCATATCCAAATGTACCATTTGGACTCGTACTAGCATGAGAAGAAGCTCTACCACTAATAGTTTCACCTATAAAATCTGATGGGTCTAATGCATTACTTGACTTATAAAATTGTGACATGGATATCTGACCAGAGGTAGGAATCGTAGTTGATGACCCAGAATTATTATCTGAATTAGGAACTGGCCCACCAGTTTTCGTATGAGAATTAGTAGACCTATACAATTCACTCATTGCGGTTTGTTCTGTTCCACCAGTATGTCCTAAAAACTCAGAACCAATGTTTGAACCATTATAAGAGTTATTTGCACCACTAGATTTTTGGTTTGAAGAACCACCTAATGATATTGAACCAGATTGTTTTATTCCTGAGCAATGGTCTAATGGCATTATGTCATACTCCTCTTGATTGCACTAAGAGCTCTCATGTGAGATTGTTTGTTCTTTCCTAACAATGCAAGTAATTGTGTTTTCATTTGTGGTTTAACTCTATCCATTGCAAGAACTATTAGTTTTGCATTCTTTTGTGTTAATTTAATATTTTTACCATCATCTAATTTGATATCTGACCCTGTTCTTAAATCAGCTGCACCTTTAATTTGAACAAAAAGATTTTGGTCTGGGTCATTTGCACGAGGGCCCATCTTTTTAACTCTATCTCTCTGTTGAATGAAAGATTTAACTTCTTGTTCGATATCTTTATCTGGAGACCAGTCTGTAAACTTACCAGCACCAATTGCTTGTGCAAACTTTTTACTTGCAGTGGATGAACCTTTTGCAAGGTTTATTATCTTATTTATTGCATCTTTCGAGTCTTTTGCCTTATTTGCAATATCTCTTATCTTATTATTTGCAGCTGGACTGTTTGCACCGAAGTCATGAAATGCACGAGCTTCATTCATTAAATCATCATCTGGATGGATTATATGTGCAAGGTCTTGGTCGTGGTTTAACTTACCTTTTTTCTTTTTAACTATAAATGCATTTACTCTTGCATGTCCCCATTGCTGTGGAGTAGTTCCTGGCCTATGACCTGTTTTCCATGCAGCCATTCCTCTGTTGTAAACTTTTCTTAATGTTCCAACTGATATACCAGACTTCTTAGATTTATCTTCTAATGCACCCTCAGTGAAGTTTACAACTTCATCGTACATCTTTTTGTAATCTTTGGTGTATTTAGATTTAGGCATATCTTTCTCTCTTGCTTTCTTATCGCCTGGTGCATCTTTAAATGACCCTTTACCATCATTCTTTTTAAAGTGTGCATCTCTTTTGTTTTTAGTAGATTTCTTAAGACCTTTAAAATACTTTGCTGGTTGAGTCCCTTCTTTATCTTTAATATCTTTATCTTGAGGTTCTCTCTCCTCATCCCTTAATCTGGGTTCAGTTCTATTATACTTTTGAGTTACGATTGAAAGATTTTTCTTATCGTTATTAAGTGGATTGTTGTCCTTGTGATGGACATCTTTACCTACAATACCTTTGTTGTCCTTAAGAGACCTTCGTGCTTTGTTTCTACCTGCTCTTCTTTTTTTCTGTTCTTCACTAGAATGGTAGTTTTGGTATTCTTTCTTGTAATTTCTTTCTATGAAAGTGTCCATGTTGACTCCTAGAAAGATTTATAGATATCGTTATAATTACTGTATTTAGATTTTGCTTGTTTCATTAAGTCGTTGTAAATACCTTTTCTGACATCAATCAATCCAGAGGGCATATTACCTAATGCTTTATGTGTTTGTATAATACCTTTCAATGCATCCCCAGCTTTCTTATTACCAACTAGTTTTGCAAGATACAATAATGAACC
>Ga0315316_10002944_pt1 | contig 12326 bp, 9 predicted proteins | sample M160m3416metaG_FD_203702 | JGI IMG/M metagenome (GOLD analysis project Ga0315316, IMG submission 203702) | Ammonia-oxidizing marine archaeal communities from Monterey Bay, California, United States - M1 60m 3416 | ecosystem: Environmental > Aquatic > Marine > Intertidal zone | place: USA...
GACTCTCAAGGCCGACTGTGGATCGCTGATCGCGGTAACCATCGTCTGGAAATCTATGACGTGGACGGTAATTACTTGGACTCGCGGTATAGCTATGGTCGTATCAGCGGGATCTTTATCAAGGACGAGATGGTGTACGCTATCGATTCAGAGTCCAGTCCGACGAATCATCCAAACTGGCGAAACGGGGTCCGCATAGGTCCGGTCGATGAAGACCGAATCGTCGCGTTCGTTCCGCCGTTCGAGCGTGAGAGTCGTGTATACCAGGGTACGGCAGGTGAAGGTGTCGCCGTAGACGAGGACGGAAATATCTATGCTGCCGAAGGTCCAAATTCGCTAAGATGGGCGGGCGGTGCCTTCACGAAGTACGTGGCAGGCAATTAGCCACGAATGATTTGGCGCCTATGGAATCGTTACCTAAAAATCTAGCTAGAGACCTAAAGGACATCGTTGGTAGTAAATGGGTTCTTACGGATAGAGATCGGCTACTCGCCTATGAGTCTGATGGTTTAACCGCTTATCGGAGTATACCCCTAGCTGTAGTGCTTCCAGAAAGCACCAGCCAGGTAAGTAATGTTTTCAAACTATTGTCGCAAAATGGAATCAAGGTTGTCCCCAGAGGTGCTGGTACTGGCCTTTCAGGAGGTGCCCTAGCTGAGCCAACTTCAGTAATCATTGGAACTTCAAGGATGAACACTATTCTCGAACTTGACGCCGATAATAGAAGAGCAGTGGTTCAACCTGGAGTTATTAACGCTCATTTGTCAGAAGCAGCAGCGCCCTTCGGCCTCTACTACGCCCCAGACCCCGCCTCTCAGAGTGCGTGTACAATTGGCGGAAACGTGGCAGAAAATTCGGGAGGACCTCACTGCTTAAAATACGGCGTGACCTCTCGCTATGTTACAGGACTCAAAATCGTTACGTATGAGGGACAGATTTTGCGATTAGGAGGAGCCGGCCAAGAGCGAGGAAGCTATGACCTGGTAGGAGTCTTCGTTGGCTCTGAAGGTTGTTTCGGAATGGCCACAGAAGTCGAAGTGAAATTGTTGCCCATACCCGAAGCAGTGCAAACACTGCTGGCTATCTTTGAACGTATTGAAGACGCTGGAAGAGCGGTAACCTCCATAATGGCCAGAGGCCTCTTGCCTGCAGCCCTGGAAATTGTCGACGGAGCTACGATCCGAGCGGTCGAAGCCAGCGTTTTTGCCGGAGGATATCCATCCGATGCTAATGCCGCTTTGGTAGTCGAATTTGACGGTATTGAAAAAGGGCTGAGCGCAGACGTACAAAAAGCTATTTCCGATTGCAATAAATGTGGGGCCACAGAAGTGCGTTCAGCGGCTACCGCTGAAGAACGTCAAAAGTTGTGGCAAGGTCGCAAGAAAGCCTTCGGGGCCATGGGCAGAATAGCAACAGACCTACTAGTTCAAGATGCTACCGTGCCACGTAGCCACCTTCCAGAGGTATTGATGAAAATATCCGAAATAGGTGAACGTTACGATTTGAACATTGCGAACGTTTTTCACGCTGGGGACGGAAACTTACACCCTAATATTTTATTTGACCGCTCAGATACCGAAGAGCTGGGAAAAGTGGAGCTTGCTTCCACCGAAATCATGAAGGTCTGCGTTGATGCTGGTGGAACAATTACTGGTGAACATGGAGTCGGCCACGATAAGAGGGCCTACATGCCATTGGTTTGTGGAGTTGAAGAAATGAAAACAATGAAAAAAGTCAAAACAGTTTTTGATCCTCATCATGGGATGAACCCTGGTAAAGTTTTACCAGCGAATATTTAAAGAGAGAAACAAGATCTTGGATACTAACCTTCTGAGGAAAATCCTTCCTAGAGAAGAACAAGTGCTAGAAAGTTTTGTAGAAAATGACTGGTCCTTTTATGGTCGACGACCTCACGCCGTAGTGTTTCCTCATTGCGAAGAGGAGGTCGCTTCCGTCTTGTCATTGGCAAATGACAACGGTTGGAATTGCATGCCAGTTGGAAATGGTACTTGGCTTGAAGCATGTATGAATGATTGCGGAAATATAGACCTCCTCATCAGCATGCGTAAAATGAACAATATAATCGTGCATGAACCAGACAATTTATTTGTCGAATTAGAGGCTGGTGTCACTCTAAAAAAGCTCCAAGAGACACTTCGATCCTCCAAACAATGGTTACCCCTCGATCCACCAGGAGCAGACTCCTCAACAATGGGGGCTATAGTTGCTACAAGTTCTTGCGGGGCACTACAAACTGGATTTGGCAAACCAAGGGACCATATCCTTGGAGCCACCGTCATAACCGCTGACGGTAAAACTTTAAATTTGGGGGGCAAGACTGTCAAAAATGTTGCGGGATTTGACCTACTTAAGCTCCTCGCTGGAAGCTGGGGCCGATTTGGTGTCATAACCAAACTCATCATGCGTTTGCACCCACTACCAGAAGCAGATCGCACACTACTTTTCAGTAGCAAAAACCAACATGAAGTAGCTACCATGGCTCATAAGATTATGCACGCACCCGTAACGCTACAATCAATCTCTATAGTATCAGAAGGAGTGCTACAAAATATTAAACCCAAAGGCACAAAAGTAGCCGTCCGGATCTTGGAATCCCAGGAGGCAGTAGACCAGGTAGAGACCTTGATTCACGAGAGCCTCGGATCTCATCCATGTGAAACGCTGGGTGGATCGGAATCAGAGGCTTTTTTCGAGGGACTCAAGAACGCTCATATGGATTCAGACATTGTCATTCGGATCAAGTCTTTACCGTCCATAATGAAAAATGTGATAGAACAGCTAGCAAACCTACAAACCCTGATGGAAGACAGTGGCAAATCAATCATGGAGTTCATAGCTCACTATGAATCTGGAACCCTACTTGTCTTTGTTGACAAATCAAGTACAGAGGAGTCCTGGCTAGATAAAGCAGCCGCAACACTGATTGATTTTCGCAACCAAGTAGAAGCAAAGGGAGGCAGCTTGATTCTGTTGATTGCACCAGAAGTGATCATGAACCAAGTGACACCCTGGGGACCCCCTCAGGAAGTGGAAACAATCTTTAAGGGCCTAGAACAAGTGTTTGACCCAAATCAGATCCTATCCCCATACCGCAGGTCGGGAGAATAATGCAATCAGCTAGACAGGATTACCCAAAAACTCCATCGACGTTGGTTGGTTTGACCGAAGCGCTAAAGGGCCAAGAAGACCGCCTGCTTCCTTGCGTTCACTGTGGCTTCTGCTTACCAGCTTGTCCAACCTACATACGTCTAGGTGACGAAAACGATTCACCACGTGGACGACTCCATTTAATGAAGGCAGTGGTAGAAGGTAGAATGTCACCGAAATCGGAAGCATTCCAAACCCATATCGACCGTTGCTTGGGTTGTAGGGCTTGTGAACCAGTGTGTCCATCTGGAGTCGAATATGGACTTCTCCTGGAAAGTGCCCGAGAGGTTGCCTCCAAAGCTGGGGCTTCACTCACCCTATCCAGATTACTCATGAGCATGGTATCCCATCGCCCTTATTCGAACTACTTCTTGGGACTTGCCAGAATTCTGCGGTGGACAACACTTCCTAAGTTTCTCGCGCGCCTGATCCCAAAATTTTCAGTGCTACACCCAATTAAGTTTGGCCTTGCCATGTTAGCAGCCACCTCACGAACCGATCTCAAGAGATCTGAGACTCAATCCTTGAGAAAACAGCAGAAAAAAGAAGAGACTATAAGGAGCCAACCAAAGGCTCGCGTAGCGCTTCTAGAGGGATGTGTCCAATCCGGTTTGTTTTCCAGAGTCAATCGCGCCACTGAAAGACTCTTAAAGGTCAACGGATACGAAGTTATCACAATCAATGACCAGGGATGTTGCGGTGCCTTACACGCCCACGGAGGAGCAACTGACTCTGCCCGCAAACTAGCTATCACCAATTTAAAAGCTTTCGAATCTAACCGCTTCGATTATATAGTTGCTAACTCCGCTGGATGTGGACTTGCTCTGAAAGAATATGGCCACCTGCTTGATCAAGATCCGAAGTATCAAAACACCGCACGGATATTTTCTGAAAAAGTACGGGACATTTCAGAAATTCTCACTATGTCAGATGGACCCCTGATCGGCGGGGAAATCCCGTTAAAAGTCACCTATGATGCAGCCTGTCACTTATGCCACGGCCAGGGCCTCTTAGGGGAACCCAAAGCTCTTTTAAAAGCAATACCGAACTTGGACATAATAGACTTACCTACAGAAGAAGAGTGTTGCGGAGGAGCTGGAATATACGGAATCACACATGGAGAGCTGGGCGCTAGTATTGGTGAAGACAAAGTGAAGGCAGTGATGAAGACTGGCGCCGATCTTGTAACAACCGCCAATCCCGGATGTATCATGCAGATTGGCGCGGGACTGATACTGGCAGGATCTCCCATCACAGCCCAGCATCCCATAGAATTGTTAGACGAGAGCTACCGCCGGGCTGGTTATTATGGCAACTGAATTATCGAAGCAGATCAAAGAGCACATAGTGGGACTTAAAGAAGAAATGATAAGCTTCTTGATGGAGCTAACAAAAATGGAATCGCCTTCTCTGATCCCCGAAACACAGCGCCCTGTCCAAGAATTCTTGAAGGAACCTTTGGAGGATCTAGGATTTCAAGTAGAACTAGTCCCAGGCAATAAAACTGGTGGCCATTTATATGCTGAGCACACAACCACTACAAGACCTGGAACACCCAGACAGCTACTCCTGGGACATACAGATACAGTATGGCCAATTGGAACCGTGAAGCAGATGCCAGTGATTTGGGACAAGGAAAAGGATGTCGTCAAAGGTCCTGGGATATTCGACATGAAAGGAGGAATTACGCAAATAATCTTTGCACTTAAGACTATCCATGACCTAGGCCATAGCCCCCAACTTACACCCACCGTGCTTTTGAACTCTGACGAAGAAATAGGAAGTGAAGAATCCCATCCATATATTGAAAAATATGCAAAGAGATCGGACAGAGTATTTGTGATGGAACCCGCTCTGGGACTTGATGGTCTAATCAAAACCACTCGAAGGGGCGTAGGGCAATTCACAGTTAAGGTCATAGGGAAAGCAGCACATTCGGGATTAGCACCCGAACAAGGTGCTAGCGCGATTCAAGAGATGTCACACGTAATCCAGAAACTACATAGCCTCAATCGACCAGAGGAAGGATTGGGCATTAACGTCGGGACGGTATCTGGAGGGACCAGAGCTAACGTAATAGCGGCTGAATGTTCGGCCGTTGTAGACGTGCGTGTGTCGAGCCAAAGTCAGGTTGGATGGATCGAACAAGAGGTTCGAAGTCTAAAACCTACAGTTCCAGGAACCACCTTAGAAATTTCTGGAGGTGTAGATCGAGCGCCGATGGAATCGAACACCCGAAACACTGAGCTGTGGAACGCTGTCCAGGATTGTGGAAGGAGCCTGGAAATCGAGCTTGTTGGCGGACAATCTGGCGGTGCATCAGACGGGAATATAACCAGCCTTCACACCGCAACTTTGGATGGACTGGGAAGTGTCGGCGACGGAGCCCATGCGCTCCACGAATTTGTCTGCGTAAGCGGTTTGCTAGAACGAACAACTCTCCTAGCTCTTGCCATCCTCCTACCAAAAACTCTCGGTGACCAAGGAGATTAAAGACATGGCAACAGATTTTGGTGGCTCCAACAAGATCTTTATACTTCTTCTTACCACAATATTCTACCTCACTGCATGCGAAACATCATTAGATATGGAAGAACTGACTATCGGTCAAATCCACAGTATGATGGATTCAGGTGAAGTTACAGCTGAACAAATAGTTACAAATTACCTACAACGTATAGAAGCATACGACAAAAGCGGTCCTCATATCAATTCTATAATAACCATAAATCCTGACGCGCTAGAGCGCGCACGCGAGCTAGATATCGAGTATCAAGAAGGAGGTCTTAGTGGGCCTCTCCACGGTATTCCAGTAGTTGTCAAAGACAACTATGACACATATGACCTTCCCACTACAAATGGGACCTTGGCCTTCAAAGGATATCTGCCTCCCAACGATGCTTTCCAAATTCAGAAAATCAGAGAAGCGGGAGCAATAATATTAGCTAAAACCAACCTTGCAGAATTTGCCTCCAGTGGTGCCTTTACAGTGAGTTCAGTGCTCCCTGGCTATACACGAAACCCTTATGACTTAAAACGAGTCACAGCTGGCTCAAGCGGCGGCACAGCCGCAGCCATAGCTGCTAACTTCGCAGTTGTTGGTCTGGGGACCGATACTGGAAGTTCAATACGTGGTCCTGCTTCTCACCAAGCCCTAGTCGGCTTCAGAACGACCATGGGCCTATCCAGTCGAGATGGAATAGCTCCACTTAATTTGGGACGAGACATCGGAGGCCCCATGGCACGCACGGTGGCAGACGCCACGATCCTGCTGAATGTCATCGCGGGATACGATTCTGCCGACGCAGTCACGGCCCTAAGCGAAGGTCGCCTTCCTGACGACTATACTGTTTTTCTAGATCCAGCCTCCCTCCAAGGCAAGAGGTTGGGTGTACTAAGACAATTCTTCCAACAACCAGACTCACAACCTAATGGGCCGGAACCGTCGATTCCACAGATGAACCAAGACCAGGAACCCCAGACAGATCCTAGTACCAAAGTTCATCCCGAAGTACTGCGTCTCATGGATCAAGCTTTGTTGGATCTGGCCTCGGCGGGTGCACAGATCCTTGACCCAGTAACAATACTAGACCTAGACAGCCTCCGATCAGCTTTTCCTTCGCTCCCACGCCACCGCTATGATTTTGAAAAATATCTCTCGAGTAGGCCGGAACTGCCCTACAATACGTTGCGAGAAATTATCGACTCCGGCGATTACCATCCTTATTTACGTTACAGCCTCTCCACCCAGGTCCAAGACTCCCTCCAACCGGAACTCCACCCCAACTACACTACCTATGTTGAGGCACAAACCCGCTTGCAACAAGCAATTCTTCAACTCATGGACGATCACCAACTAGATGCTCTTATCTACCCTACATATAACTACCCGCCACGACTAACTGGTGACCTAAATACCATTTACGGAGCAAATAGCAGTACCCTTTCACCTCCTACCGGATTCCCTGCGTTCAACGTACCAATGGGCTTCTCCTTCGGTGCGCTCCCCGCAGGCCTCCAGATTTTGGGCCGTCCTTTTAGCGAGCCCGACCTCATTGGCATTGCCTACGGATATGAACAGGCTACACTTCATCGAGTTAAGCCCTCCACTACTCCCGCGCTAAACTGAGCCACTCACTAGTGTTGTGTATACAACACTATATTTCTTCTTGTTTTTCTGCCAAAATGCAGACAGCACTTGCAAGTTGCACATGCAACACCTACTTTCTGATTTGTCCATTTCCATCGAAAAGGTGAAATCAATTCGATTTTATCAAAACACATGTATATACAACCTTACTAAATGAGTACAATAGAATTAGCTAGAGAAATACTGCGGACTTGTGTTTGTAGTAGGACGAGGATGTTGGACAGAATATTGACACAGGTATTCGATGACGCACTCAGGGGTGTTGGCATTGGCTCCACTCAGCTTACGATGTTAGCCCTAGTCGCCTCACTGGAAGGATTGCGGGCGGTCGAAATTGGGCAAATGCTCGAAATGGAAAAAAGTACGGTCAGCAGATGTCTTGCAATACTGAGAAAAAGAGGCTGGGTACATACAGTTGAGAGAAAAGGTGGTGGTGGCAAGGGAATTGGCGTGACCGACCAGGGTAGCAAAGTTCTGAGGAGAGCGGGCCCAGTTTGGAGAACGGCCGAAACGAGAGCTAGGGATGTTCTGGGAGCCGACACCATGCAATCCTTAAAGACAGCCGCTGATTCTTATTTACACTCGAGAGTAAAATAATTGGAGAAAGCACACTCCGAGCAAAAAATGGACACAATGGACAATATTCAGATCAGACCATTCGAATCGATTGACGAATTTCAGGACTGCGTCAAGTTTCAGGGTGATACCTGGGGTGGCCATTTCACCGAAAGAGTGCCGGTAGCAATCTTGAAAGTGAGCCAGAGGCTGGAGGGTATCGCTGCAGGAGCTTATGACGCTAACGGACAGCTGGTAGGTTTCGTTTTCGGGATGACAGGGGTGCAGAAGGGTGAAATTGTCCACTGGTCAGACATGCTCGCTGTACGCCCAGAACTAAGGAATTCTGGATTAGGCTTAAGACTCAAGGGTTATCAGCGTAGTGAATTATTAGGCAAAGGGATTAGAAAGATGCATTGGACTTTCGACCCGCTCGAGTCCAAGAATGCCTACCTAAATCTGATCAAACTAGGTGCTACCTCAAGAGAATATGTCAAAGACATTTACGGGCAAACAGACTCCCCACTACACAGCGGGATTGGCACTGATCGACTTGTAACAACGTGGATCATGGATTCCGAAAGAACAACCAGCCGAATGCATGATCCCTCTAAGCAGTCAGAAGACCACCGAGGGCATAACGACTACCCGTCCGTGTTCGAGGTTAGAGGAAGTAATGACTCCGTTCAACCCATGTCTGCTGACCTAAGTGTTGCTGTCGAAGGAGTTTTAGTACCTATTCCTCGGTCTATCCAGCGGGTAAAACAGACCTCCCTGGATCTAGCAATCGAGTGGAGAGTTGCTGTCAGAAATGCACTGACTACATATATAGATAGGGGTTACGAAGTAAGAGAACTCCTGCGAAGAGAACACTACTCTGAATACCTATTACTTGACCAGAAACGTAGAACATGATCTAGGAGCAACCGCCTCTTGGTCAAATGACTAAGCAACACTAACGGAGACAAAACGTTGAAAATTGACCGTATCGTATTACGAGAAATAAAGATGCAGCTGAAGGAACCTTTTGAAATTTCAAGCGGTGTCTGTTATGAAAGACGCGTTATCCTGTTAACTCTATTCTCCGATGGGCTGGTTGCTTGGAGTGAATGTGTGGCAGGGGAAGATCCTGGCTACTCATATGAAACCTGTGAAACTGCTTGGTCCATCCTGACACAACTCATTTTACCACAAATGTTAGGAAAAGAGATAGTTTCAACTCCAGAAATAATGAAGACATTCGACTGGATAAAAGGGCACCCGATGGCAAAAGCAGCTGTCGAAATGGCCCTACTGGATCTGGAGGCGAAAGCACAAAACAGACCACTGAGTACTTTTATAGGTGGTAAAAACCAAAAAGTTAAAGTTGGTGTTAGTGTCGGCCTGCAACCAGATGATGAGGAGCTTGCAAAAAAAGTCGGGGCATTTATTGAAAAAGGCTACTCCCGCATCAAGTTAAAAATTAAACCAGGGCGCGATGTAGAAATGGTTGGAAATATCCGAAATCTATATCCTGATACACCGATCATGGTAGATGCCAATTCAGCCTACACGCTAGAAGATTTGGACGTTTTAAAGGAACTAGACCAATTCGATCTGATGATGATTGAGCAGCCATTAGCTTACGATGACTACCTAGATCATTCACGACTCCAGCAAGAACTGAACACCCCTATTTGCCTAGACGAATCGATCAGGTCTGTTCGTGATGTCAAACTAGCTACTGAGTTGGGTTCCTGCCGGATAGTCAATATCAAACCGGGGCGAGTTGGTGGAATCGCCTCATCCCAAGCAATCCATGACTACTGCCTTAAGAAAGACATACCTGTATGGTGTGGTGGTATGCTTGAATCAGGTGTAGGCAGGGCTCACAATGTGGCCTTAGCTAGCCTGCCAGGATTTGTGCTTCCAGGAGATATCTCAGAAAGCCAACGATACTGGGCTGAAGACATAGTGGATCCAGAATTCACTATTTCAAATGGCTTAGTCGACGTGCCAACCGGCCATGGAATTGGAGTAGCTATTCTAGAGGATCTAGTAGAGCGACTGACTGTTCAGTCAGCTGAATACTAGCGATTCGTGAACCTAGAAACATCTAACCAGTAGATTATGTTTCTTAAGAGAAAAGAATCTTTAGCTATTCTTCTTTCTGGATTAATCCCATCAAATCTCCTAAACCGCCCTTTTCTTCCCTATTAGCGACTGTCCCAGACGATGCTGGCCTTACATCCATGTTAATCTGAACTGCGACACCTCCCATATCCGCCCTGTCACGCAAAGCATCTTTAATCCTTGGAGCAAGCTTCTTGTAGGCTGTAAGCACGCCATTACGGATTTCAAGGCGCAAAACCTTAAGGGCATTTACATCAGGACGACTCGTTTTCGTTTCTTTCTTCGCTTCCAGAAGCCTTTGAGGAACAATCTCATAAGGAGTCATACCTATGTCCGGTGGCCTTGGAGAATCAATATACTGTATTGAGATGGAGACATCCCCTCTTGCGTGATGGTTGGGGATGTCGCCAACAGCTCTAAAATGCGAAGCGAGTTTCCCTAGCTCTTTATTTGAAGCTATGTCATTGTAAGCCTCTTCTACAACTTCAAAAAGTCTTTTGGTACGCTCTGGTGTCGTAGCATCCAAGTCTGGAGCATCGTTATTTAATGCTTGGCCGACAGCCTGACGATTTTGGTTTTTTTGGCTCTCTTCTTCCCGAAGTTTCTGCTTGTCGATATTGTCTAGAATCCTATCGGGATTAGTCCGAAGGCTCATATTTTCCCCTAATGTGACAGTTCTCCGTCTCTCTATCTACTGCAAACGATAACTTGTTTGTGCTACCCTGGCCAAGAGGTACATTGTGATCGGACAATAAAGTCCTTTACCATATCTGAAACAAGCTATGTTCCTAGGTGGCCAGACGATGTAAAATAGGCGTCAGCACTTAACTTATAATTTAACTTATAATTTTAACAGAATAGCTAGTTTACCTAAGTTAATTACAAACATTCCTCAACCAATCAAGTTGAGGGTAAGGATCTCACGGGATGTTAAAAATAGAAAGGAAGACTGTTGTCGCGGTTACAGCCGGTCTTGCGGCTGCCTTTCATATGTTTGCTGCCTATTCGCCCTTCACAGCACTCATCCAAAGGCCGATTCACCTAGCTTTCATGTCTATACTGGGTTTTATCGGTGCAGACTTATTAACTAAGGGATCGGAGCCCTCACGCTCTTCAAAATACTTATCCACATTATTGGCCAGTCTAACTGTCCTTTCCTGTATCTACCTGGTTTCCCAGAATCAAGTTCTTGTATCACGTTCTGGATCCCCAACAACAGTGGATTTAGTTGCTGGAGGCATAACCATTCTGCTTGTACTAGAATTAGCTCGACGATTTACTGGATATGGTCTAGTAACGGTATCCGTATTTGCTCTAGCATTCGCTTTTTCAGGGCCGTATTTACCAGGCGTCCTGGCACATCGAGGATACGGAATAAAAAGATTGATAGAGCACCTCTACTTATCTACCGAAGGTATTTGGGGAATTCCTCTGGGAGTCTCAGCTCAGTTCGTCTACCTTTTTATTCTGTTTGGCGCAGTACTCGATGTCGCTGGGGGAGGAGCACTGCTGATAGGATTAGCAGACAGAGTGGCGGGTAAGACCCGAGGTGGACCTGCTAAAACAGCTGCAGTAGCAAGCGCCTTTATGGGCTCGCTTTCGGGCAGTGCAGTAGCCAATGTGGTTACCACTGGCACCTTCACAATACCGCTGATGAGAAGGGCTGGATTCAAGCCTTATTTTGCTGGAGCAATCGAAGCGGCGGCGAGTACTGGTGGGCAACTGATGCCTCCTATCATGGGTGCAGGAGCATTCATTTTGGCCACTTGGACAAGTATTCCCTACGGAGAAGTCGCTCTTGCCGCAGCTATTCCTGCCATTCTTTATTATGTCGCCCTGTTGATGGCAATTCATTTCCAAGCTTGTAAAATGGGCTTAGAACCATCCACACAAACTCGAGATGAAGAAGTCTGGTCGCGCATACACCTTCTTCTTCCCCTAGCTATAATCGTCACTGTATTAATCCAAGGATACTCGCCTATGCGAGCTGCTTTTTGGGGAGTCACGTCTGCCCTAGCAGTTACATGGGTACGCAAGGATACTCGCCTCAAATGGAAAGATATCAATAGAGCTCTGCAGTCTGGAGCAAAAGGGGCTGTTCAGGTGGCAGCCGCATGTGCGGCGGCAGGAGTTGTTGTAGGAGTGGCATCATTAACTGGAATTGGATTGAGAATGTCCGAACTCATAATCACACTTTCAGGCGGCAACCTATTTGGTGCTCTTTTCCTTACGGGCCTCGGCTCCATTATCCTTGGAATGGGTCTCCCTACAACAGCTGCATACGTCGTACTAGCTGCCTTGGGAGCGCCTGCATTGACTGAACTAGGAGTGCCCCTTCTTG
>Ga0315316_10002945_pt1 | contig 12326 bp, 23 predicted proteins | sample M160m3416metaG_FD_203702 | JGI IMG/M metagenome (GOLD analysis project Ga0315316, IMG submission 203702) | Ammonia-oxidizing marine archaeal communities from Monterey Bay, California, United States - M1 60m 3416 | ecosystem: Environmental > Aquatic > Marine > Intertidal zone | place: USA...
GCTCATTACATAAAAAATCGTGAGAAACTAATCAAACGAGCTAAACAATGGGCAATAGATAATCCAGAATTTAGAAAAGTGATTAAAAAACGAAGTTATGAAAAGAACCCTGCATCTGCGACACCTGAAATGACAGCATATCGTAGAAAACATAGAAAGTGCGAATGGTACCGTTGTAGTGAAACTAAATCATTACACGTTCACCACATACTATCTCAACATAAGTATCCTGAGTTTTCAAATGGAAATTATCATGGAAAAACAGAGAATAATTTTATTTGTTTTTGCCCATTACATCATTTCACATATCATGATACTTATGCAACAAAACGAAACGATAGAAAACATAAGATCTCATTAGGATTGTTATGGGCTCAAGTAAAGATTCATTCCAGTAAATTATAATTATTCAGCTTCTCATATCAGTCAAATGCCCACATCAAAAGTAATTTCTGATCAAAAAACGATGAAAAAGTCTAAACGGACTTGTTAAATATACAGTAGCAATCTAATCTTTCTTTTTTATTTCTTGAAGTAGTTTTTTAATTCTAGATATAGTAGGATAGCTGTATCCACGTTTTCGGTAATTTTTAATCATTAATTTCCAATTATTTAATCTCCAGGTAGCTTGTTCAGGAGTTATTGAGTGAACCTCATTATTGATTATACTTTTTCTACCAACTTTGAGCGTACCAGCATCTTTTGCACTCCATCTGCTTTTTGCAAATTTCAAACCAAGTAGTATTTCAGAAACAGGCATGTTAGAAAAATATGATTTAATTTTATGAATTTCTTCTTCAGTTAGATCAGATTTAGATGTGACAGAAATCTCTCGTACCATGAATTAAAAAATAATTACTAGAATATCACAAATACGCTAAATTTCATTCAACAAAGAGGTATTTTTTTCAACATCCAAAGAAGCTAAAAAAGGAATGTCTACACACAGTGTTAAAAATAGCAAATCCAAATATGGCAATTGCAACCAATACTAGTGGAATGACGACGATTTTTTCTTTGTATCCCATATCACAGATTGGCGCAATTGTTAAATTAACCTTGGGAAGGACATTAAATTACATTGATGCCATCACAGCAGGGTTACGACAGAGCAATTACGGTATTTTCACCTGATGGGAGATTATATCAAGTTGAATATGCGATTGAAACAGTTCGAAGAGGAGCAATTGCAGTGGGAATTAAAACAAAAGAAGGCGTGATTATCGCAGTAGAAGAAAAATCACGAAAATTACAGATTATAAACACACCACAAAAAATATTTCAAATTGATCACCATATCGGGGCAGCTGCAGCAGGATATATTCCAGATGCGCGTTCACAGATTGATAATGCAAGGACGTTTTCCCAGAGTAACAAATTAGTATATGACGAAGCAGTAGAAGTTGAAACAGTTGCCAAACATTTAGCTGATCAATGTCAACAATATACACAATACGGCGGAGCAAGACCCATTGGAGTTTCATTAATTATAGGAGGAATTGATCCTGCAGGAACTAATTTGTATATGACAGACCCAAGTGGCGCGTACATATCATATGATGCAATATCAATTGGTGCTAATTCGGACATAGTTAATGAATTTTTAGAAAAGAATTACAAAGCAGATATGTCACTTGATGATGCAGCATCATTAGCCATTGCCGCAATTTACATTTCAAGTGAAACAAAAGAAGGAATTGAACATATCAAAATGTCAAAAGTTTCAGGAGATAGAACAGGGGTATTTGAGTTTATTAAAAACGAAGAGATAACAAAATTTGCTGTAAATGCAAAATCAAAATACCCAGCTGATGGAAAATAAACAATCATCTACACTTAAAAATAATTTACAATGAAACTATCAATTGCAATACCTGATTCATCATTAAAAGATGAAAAAAAACATGAAAATAAAACTCGAAAGATTTTTCAGATTGCACGAGCAGCAGGAATATTCCAGATAAATAACATAATAATTTACAAAGATGGTCGAGAGTTTGAAAATGATTCAAAATTATTATCAACCATTCTACGATATCTTGAAACACCACAACATTTTAGAAAACGTTTGTATCCAAAATCAGGATTATTACAATTTGTGGGCGCCTTATCGCCAATTAAAATGCCAAATCAAACTGGAACATCAGATGCAAAACAAGTGAAAACAGGGGATGTTAGGGAAGGGGTGATTTTTCCAAAAGATGGGAAAAAATATATCGATTTAGGAATTGATTATTCAATACCATACCATGGAAAAAAAGGAATTGATAAAAGAACAATTGTAAAAATTAAAGATGCATTTCCAAATTTCACAGTATATGATATAGAAAAAAACCAAATACCTAATTTTTGGAGTTATAATGTAAAACATGGTGGAAATTTATTTACACTACTAAGTGATTGGAAAGGTCCAAAAATACTCACAAGTAGAAAATCAAAAAAAATTAAGGATGAAGACATGCAAAAAATTCTTTCCTCAAAGGAAGAAATTCTAATAGTGTTTGGTACGACAGACAAAGGAATTCATGAAATGCTAGACAAAAAAATCAGTAGCGTTCAGAACTTTAAGGCATGGAATTTCTTTCCACAGCAAGGAACTGAAACAGTTCGACTTGAAGAAGCGATATTAGGTTGTTTATCAATTATTAATGCTTACATATTTAAGAAATAAGTTATAAAATTAATATGAAAAATCAGAAAAAAATTTTGGTGCTAGCAGCTTTGATGGGAATTGCAGGAGTTGTAATTGGAGCATTTACAATTTTTTCAATGGTTTCAGAATTATATTCACAATAGAAAATATTTCAATAATTAATACATAAAATTGAGATTCTCACAGCATATAAGGGGGTTAACGACACTTTTCATTTATCCATGGGACATAGAAAACGTAGTCAACCAAGAAGAGGAAGTTTAGCATATTCTCCCAGAATACGTGCAAAAAGTATGGAGGCACGAGTTCGTGCATGGCCAAAAGTAAACAGCGATGAACCGAGATTACTTGCACACGCAGGATACAAAGCAGGATGTGTACAAATAGTAAGTATTGACGACAGAGAGCATACACCAAGCCATGGAAAACAACTTGTAACAATTGGAACAGTTATTGCAACCCCGCCAATTACAATAGTAGGAATTAGAGGATATTCAATAGACATCAATCATACAAGAAATGCAGAATTTGATTCATTTGCAAAAGATTTACCAAAGAATGTACAAAATAATTTAAAAATTAAGACAGAGGGAACACCGATTGACGAAGCAGAAAAACATTTAAGAAAAATTAAAGAGATTTTTGCAATAGTCACAACAACCCCAGGCGATGTTAATTTAGAAATGAAAAAACCATATATTTTTGAAGTTAAAGTTGAAGGAGGAGACATACAAAAACAATTTGCATATACCAAAGAACTTTTAGGAAAAACCGTTAAAGTGGACGAGGTGTTTGAAAATGGAACTTATGTAGATACTGCAGCAATTACAAAAGGAAAAGGATGGCAAGGGGTAATTTACAGATGGGGCGTAAAAAGAAAACAACATAAATCGAGAAAAACAGTTAGAGAAGTTGGGTCGTTAGGTCCAATTTCACCACAAAGTGTAATGTATACAGTTCCAAGAGCAGGACAGACAGGATTTCATCAAAGAATTGAATATGATAAAAGAATCATGATTATGAGCAATACAGAAAAAGAAGAATATAAAATAAATCCAGATGGAGGATTCAAACACTTTGGAAATGTTGCAGGAGATTTTATAATCGTAAAAGGGTCAGTCCCAGGAACATATAGAAGGTTAATCAAACTCAGAAAACAAATTAGAAACGAACCAAAGAAGATAGTCAAACCGAATGTGTTGGAGGTTGTAATTTAATGAAGAGAGTTGTATTCACAATAGACGGTAAAAAAGATAGTGACATTGAACTTCCAAATGTATTTGAAACAGAAGTTAACCGTGCATTAATTCACAGAGCATTCATCAACTTACAAACACACAAATTCCAAAAACACTCTACAAAACCAACTGCAGGAATGGAAGTAGTTGCAGATTCAAATGATCCGCCAACAGGCAGAGGTGTTTCAAGAATTGCTAAGATTAAAGGAGGAGGAGGAGGACGTGCAGGACAAGCAGGAGAAGTTGCCTCAACCAGAGGAGGGCGTCAAGCGCATCCACCTATAGCTGCAAAAGTAATTTACAAGAAAATAAATAAAAAAGAAAATAAATTGGCATTATGTTCAGCACTAGCTGCAACAACATCAAAAGAATTAGTTGAGAATAGGGGTCACAAAGTAGAAGGAATCGACACATTTCCACTAATAATTTCAGACGATATTGAGAAAGTTTCTAAAACTTCGGAATTAATTAAAGTTCTAGACGCCTTGAAAATAACCCAAGACGTTGATAGGTTAAGAAATAGAAAAAGAAGAACAGGTAAAGTTGCTTTAAGAGGACGAGTCTCAAAAATAGGAAAGAGTGCATTGTTTGTTGTATCAAAATCAGAAAACATTGCAAAGGCATCAGGAACAATTCCCGGAGTCGAGGTATGCTCTGCAAAAGATCTAAGTGTTCTTAATCTAGCACCTGGCGGAACATTGATCAGATTAACAGTATTCTCAAAAAAAGCAATTGAAGAAATTGCAGAGATTAAGTCACGACATCTCGAATTAATGGTGACGTTGAAATGAATGTAGAAACTGCAACAAAAATTATTCTAAGACCATACATTACAGAAAAGACATATGCATTAGTAGAAAATGAACAGAAAATTTGCTTTTTAGTTGAAAAAGAAGCAACAAAATCACAAATTACCGAAGCAGTCAAAATACTGTACAGCGAAGATGCCATAAACATACAAACTGCAAGGACACGTTATGGAAAAAAAGCATTTGTTAAATTTAATTCCACAGATAAAGCAAGAGACCTGGCAAACAAAGTCGGAATGATGTGATTGGTATAAATGGCTCATAAAATCAGAATTTTTCAAGAGGATATGTAAAAATGGTAAAAGTAGTAAATAGCTATAAGGGGAAAACAGTAGAGGAACTGCAAAAAATTCCTAATGACGAATTATTCAGATTACTAAATTCAAGACAAAGAAGATCACTAAAAAGAGGACTTTCAGATAACAAAAAGAAATTGATTTCAGAGATTAAAGAAGCCAGAGAAGGGAAAAACAAAAATCCAATCAAAACACATCAAAGAGATCTCATAATTTTACCTTACATGATAGGAGTAACAATCAACGTCTTTGACGGAAAAGAGTTTAAACCAATTGGAATTGGGGCAGAGATGATTGGACATTACATAGGAGAATACGCAATTACAAACAAGAGAGTGAATCATGGAGCACCAGGAGTAGGCGCATCAAGATCTAGTTTGTATGTGCCACTAAAGTGATTAAAATGGGAAGATACAATTACGCATTTCAACATTTTGATGCAACAAAGCATGTTAGAGCTTCAATTCGTGAAAAGAAAATTTCACATAAACATGCAAGAGAAACAGCAACGGCAATTAAAGGACTTACGATTGAAAAAGCTAGAGATTACATGTTAAGTGTAATTGCAAAAGAAAGAGCGATCCCATTTAAAAGATTCAAAAATCAAGTTGGACATAGAAGTGACCCCGGAATGATGTCAGGAAGATATCCAGAGAAAACAGCTGGAGAGTTTATAAAATTACTAGATAATTTAGAATCAAATGCAGAATACAAAGGAATGGATATGGATAGATTAAAGATCATTAATGCGACAACCCACAAAGGTGTGGTAATTAAGAGATTTATTCCAAGAGCACAAGGCCGTGCAACTGATAAAAATGACGTGTTAACACATGTTGAATTGGTGGCACAGGAGTTTTAGAAATGTCAGCAGTAAAGAATGTCATAAAAGATAACTACAACATGATGCTGTTGAAAGATTACCTTAGAGCAAAAATTAAAGACGCAGGATTTTCAAATGCTGAAGTTTCAAAAACACCAACAGGGACCAGAATTGTCTTACACGTCACTAGACCCGGAATTGTAATTGGAAGGAAAGGAACAGGTATTAAAGAATTAACTGAAAAATTAGAAACTGATTTTGGAATGAAAAATCCACAAATTGCGGTAGAAGAGATTACAAAACCAGAATTATCTCCAGAAGTAATGTGTAATAGAATGGCATCTCATCTTGAACGAGGTACCGCATTCAGAAGAGCAACAATGTGGACGATTCAACAGATTATGGAAGGCGGTGCAATGGGCGTAGAAATTACAATTTCAGGAAAATTAAGAGGAGATAGATCCGCATTTGAAAAACATTCACAAGGAATTTTGCCAAGGGCAGGGCACCATGCAGACGTCATAGTTTCAGAAGACATCGCACACGTTGAAACCCCTATGGGACTTATCGGAGTTAGAATTAGAATTTCTCAAAAGGAAAAGTTAATTCCAGAATTTGAAATGAAAGGGAAAACACAGGCTGAAAAAGACGAGGAGATTAAAAATAAGAAAGAAGCTGATGACGCACTTGCTAAGGCGCAGTCAGAGTCAGAAATAATTAAAATTGAAGAAGAAAAGATGAAAGAAATGCCAGATACAATGGAAGATGAAGAGGAGAAGATGAAATAATGGGCATGCTGAAAATGAAATCAATCAGAGAATTAAATGAAAAAGATCTCCGAGAGAGAGTAGAGCAAATGAAAACAGAATTATCAAAATTACAAACAGAAAATGCCAAAGGAACACTCAGAAAAGAGACTGGAAAGATTAGAAAAGTTAGAAAAGAGGTTGCAAGGCTTTTAACAAGACTAAATGAGGTAAAAAAAGAATGAGTTTAATCATGACATCTGAATTTGATTTGATTGGACAAGAAGTAACAATTACGAGTTCAAAAAATGAAGAGATTGTTGGAATTAAGGGCAAAGTTATCATGGAAACAAAAAATATGATTACATTAGATACTAAAAAAGGGAAAAAGAATATTCCAAAAGATGTTTGCCAGTTAAGCAGTAATGACAAAATTATTCAAACAGATTCAACTAAATTAAGCAAACGACCACATGAAAGACTGGAGATGTTATTATGACAAGAAATATAGGAATTAATGTAAAAGCGCCAAAAACAGATCCAAGAGAAGGGGATAAAAAAAACCCATTCAACGGTACACTTCCAGTTCGTGGAAAATTATTTGAGGGAAAAGTTGTAAAGTCAAAAGGTAAAGATACAGTTGTACTTCAAAAGGAAGCCCCAGTTTACTTCAGTAAATTCAAAAGATATGGACGGAGCACAAGTAGAATTCATGCACACGTACCATCAAACTTACAAGTAAATGAAGGAGATACAGTTGTAGCTGCAGAATGTAGACCTATAGCAAAATCAGTATCATTTGTAGTAGTGGAGGTTAAAGAATAATGGGCGGAGCACGTAGTAAAGGTGGAAAAGGAGTAGTAGACTTCAAACCATATATCACAAGATCTCTACCGGTAGGTGCACGTATTGTTTGTGCAGATAATTCAGGTGCAAAAATTATAGAAATAGTAAATGTACACCAACATAAAACAAGATCATCTAGACTTCCTGCAGCATCTGTTGGAGACTTTTGTAACGTTGTAGTTAAAAAAGGACCAGCAGAATTAAGAAAACAAATTCACGGAGCAGTAATAATTAGACAAAAATATGCAGTTCATAGACCAAACGGAGTTCGAGTTCAATTCGAAGATAACGCAGGAGTGTTGATTACACCTGAAGGCGAAATGAAAGGAACCGATATCAAAGGTCCAGTTGCATCAGAAGTTACAGAAAAATGGCCAAGAGTAGCAAATTTGGCAAAAATGGTGGTATAACATGAGTAGATCTTCAATTCCAAGAAAAACAAGAAATCAGCAAATTTACTATGCAACTATACAAAGAGCTAGTAAACAATTATCCTGTTCACTTTCAAAAGAATTGAGAAAAAAATATGGCAAAAGAAGTACACGCATTATAGAAGGAGATACTGCAAAGATCGTCAGAGGAGAGTTTTCAGGAGTAGATGGCAAAGTTACAAAAATTTCCATCCCAGATAGAGGGGTAAACATCGAGGGGGTAAAAAAAGAGAAACTGAAAGGAGATAAATTTGATGTTTATGTTCACACAACCAACATTATTTTAACAGCACTATCTACAAGTGACAAATGGAGAATTAATAAATTGGAAGGAAAGAAGGCGACAGCTGTAAGAGATGATAATAAGCCAAAAGCAGAGACAATTCAAGAAAAACCAAAAGAAATTAAGAAAGATACAAAAAAAGCAATGAAAGTAAAAGGAGATAGCGAATAATATTGGTACACATTGCAGGAAGTAAAAAACTCAAAAGACAGATGGCTCCACTTTTTTGGGGCATTACAAGAAAAAATAAACGATTTGTAGTCACAGTAAAACCGGGAGCCCAATCAAAACATGCATCAATACCAATTTCTGTATTTCTAAGAGATACACTAAAGATTGTTACTAGTTTGAGAGAAGCTAAATCGGTAATCTATTCAGGAAAGATCAAAGTAGACGGAGTGATTAGAAAATCACTACACCATGGAGCGGGTTTAATGGACGTAGTAGAATTAGAAGGCGCCAAAAAAATATACAGATTAGTACCACAAGATGGAACATTACTAAAACCAATTGAGATTAATGATTCTGAAAAAACAAAGAAGTTTGTACTTGTGAAGTCAAAAACCACAATTAAAAATGGAAAAACACAAATTGGTTTTCATGATGGAAAAACATTGATAGATGAAACTAAAGTATCTGTTGGAGACACATGTGTATTGCAAATACCAGAAATTAAAATTCTTGAAGTAATTAAATTAGAAAAAGGAATGAACTGCTTAATTACAAAGGGAGTTAATGCAGGAAAAATTGGAAAAATAGATGAAATTAAAGAAGGAACATTTAGTATTCCAAAAAGTATAGATATAACATTCGAGGATAGACAAATTGAAATTCCAGCGAGATTGGTAATGCCAATTGGCAAAGATGAACCAGGGATAAAGATTAGGTGATTTTATGGCACAAGAAATACAAAATGTAATGAAAGAGATCCGACTAGAAAAAGTTGTTTTAAACATGGGACTTGGAAAATCAGGAGATGCTGTAGAAATTGCTAAAAAAGCATTAGGACAAATATCAAATAAAAAAGTCAACGATAGACCAGCAAAAAAAGCAATTAGGGATTGGGGAGTTAGAAAAGGAGAACCAATAGGAGCTGCAGTAACAATTAGAGGTAACGAAGGCAATGAATTACTAAAAAGATTACTAGATGCCAAGGGAAATAAAATAAATGGTCGCTCTTTTGATAAAACAGGTAACCTTTCATTTGGAATTTTAGAACATATAGATATTCCAGGAATAAAGTATGACCCAAAAATTGGAATTTTAGGATTAAACGTAACGGTGAGATTAGTAAGACCAGGGTTTTCAATAGCTACAAGAAGTAAACATAAAGCAAGTGTTGGAAAGAATCACATGATTTCACCAGATGAGGCAAAAGCATATCTAACAAAAGAATTTGGAGTTATTGTTTACTAATGGTAAAAAATAGAGCATATGGAGATAGAGGAACGGGATTTACACCAAGGCTTGAAAGCGTTCCAGGAACAAAAAATGAAAAAAAATTTGGTCGCGGTGCAAGATGGTGTAAAAGATGTGGATGTTATGTATCTATTCAAAAATACGACTTACATTTATGCAGACAATGTTTCAGAGAAGTTGCAACTTCCCTAGGATTTAAAAAATTAAGGTGATATGATATGCCAGCAATGAACGTACTAGCGAATCTATTCGTAACAATTTACAATACAGAGGCACGAAGAAAATCCGAATGTGTTGTACTTCCAACATCAAAGGTTGCAAGAGAGGCGTTGAGTACTCTAAAACAACATGGTTACATTAAAGATTATGAAAGAACAGAAGATAACAGAGGTGGAAAATTCAAAATTGAATTGATGGCAAAAATTACAAAATGTGGAGCAATTAGTCCAAGATTTAAAGTGAAAAAAGACGAGTATTTAGCATGGGAAAAACAATATCTTCCATCATTTAATAGAGGTATGCTAATAGTTACGACAAATCAAGGAGTAATGTCACATCATGAAGCAGCTAATAAAGGATTAGGAGGGTTTTTGATAGGATATGTCTACTGAGCAATTACAGAAGTTAGCAACCGAATTGGAAATTCCAGAAGGTGTTACTGTAACATACAAGAGGCCAATGATAACGGTACAAGGACCATTAGGAAAAACATGGAAAAGTTTTAAAAAAATTCCCGTGACAATCGAGGTTACAGAGAGTAAAGTACTATTCAAAGCACAAGGTACACGAGATAAAAGTCGTGCAATTATGAATACATCAAGATCATTAATTAGAAATCTTTGTGAAGGAGTTGTTGAAGGGTATACAATTAAAATGAAAATTGTGTTTTCACACTTTCCAATTACTGTTAAAGTTGAAGGAAAAACAATTCTGATTGAAAACTTCCAGGGAGAACGGGCTCCAAGAAAAACAAAAATTTGGGGAGAAACCAAAGTGGTTCCAAAAGGCGACGATGTTATAATTACAGGTCATGTATTGACAGACGTTTCACAAACAGCAGCAGAAATCGAAAATGGTTCAAGAGTGAAAAATAAAGATCACCGCGTATTCCTAGATGGAGTGTATAAATTCGAAAAGAAGAAGGGTATCGAAAATTAATTTTAAAATAATTGACACTAGATAACGAATTCAAAAAACAGACGGAGAAATTAGTTACAGAAACTTTAGAATTATACAAAAATGCGGGCGCATCCCCTAGAATTGGAGATGTTTGGAAATGTGAAAATACAGGAGATTTTTTGTGTGGTTTTTTTGTAGGAGAGATGGTTGGTTCAGCATTAAGTGCATTTCAGGTATATCATAAAAGAGAACCAAGTGCAGAAGAGCATATGGAGATTGTAGGGATTGTGGAAAAACATTCTGACGAGATATCTACTTTTTTCACAAAATTCAATCCAAATTAATTCGTCGGAAGGATTAAATCGTATTTTACTTGGAAAAAATTAATGCCGCGTTAGCTCAGCCTGGTAGAGCGTTCGACTGTTAATCGATTGGTCATCAGTTCAAATCTGATACACGGCGCCTTCTAATCTTCAGAATTAGTTAGATTGTTTTTTGCACGTTATTAGTTTAGATCGTTAGACAGTAGCGATCTAATATTAGATCCATTATAGAAAGTATGCAGGAGTGTTACATTGGCCAGAACTAGAAGAGCCAACAGATATTGTGTCGATTGTGGTGCAAGACTGGTGTATTATCCAAGATTATCAAACCCAAAAGCACCGAATGAACATAGAGTCCTAGTTTATGCATGCCCAGATTGTACCGAAGATTTTGAAAAACCAAAAATGTTTTCAATAAAACGAAATGTTACAGAAGATCCATTAGAGACTGTAGAAATTGAAATTACTCAAACACAAAAAAAGATTACAAAAAGTAAATAGAGAAAGAATTTTCTAAAAAGTAATGTATTCTGAGAAAACTCGTTCACGTGCATGGTATTTAGTTCCAATTTTCTTTGGATTGATTGGAGGAATCATCGCATACTTTGCGATAAGAAAAGATGATCCTGAAAAAGCAAAAAAATGCTTATGGGTTGGAATAATTCTAACTGCGATTAACATAATTGTGAATATTTCATTATTATCAGGTGGAATATATGAACAAGATTATAGCGTAAATGTGTAAATGTTTCTAAACTCGAATTTAGAAACATTATTAATTTGAGCGTGTTAAACTAGTTATAATATGAATATTTTTGTTCATCATGTCACGTCTAAGAGATAATGTGGAAAGATGGTTAATACATGAAAACTATGATTTCAATCAAGCAAAATCTGAAGATGCAATATTCAAAATTATAATTAATAATTCAGACGGATTGGGAAATGATACGGAAGTCTTTGAGCCAAAAGGTCAAGAAAACATCCTAGTCATAGGAATTAAAATTGAAATGAAAATTAAACAATTAATCAGGTTTAGAGAGTTAAATGAAGAAGAACAAGGTAACTTTAAGAAAAAAATTAATGATTTTTGTTATTCAATCAAGGCAGTTGGTAAATTTTTAGAAGAAGATGGAAAGAAAAAGGTAGGGGTTTACATCATTTTAGATAAACAAGAGAATCTAAATCAACCATTTTTCTTCAAAGCATTGGAAGAGATTATAGAAATGAGTGAAAAAACAAATCGATTTTTGATCAAGACGTTTTAATCAAAAAAATCTAATTTGTTCGTAAAAGCTAAACCCCCTCCATATCATCACTGATTTACGAATAGACCATAT
>Ga0315316_10002951_pt1 | contig 12320 bp, 14 predicted proteins | sample M160m3416metaG_FD_203702 | JGI IMG/M metagenome (GOLD analysis project Ga0315316, IMG submission 203702) | Ammonia-oxidizing marine archaeal communities from Monterey Bay, California, United States - M1 60m 3416 | ecosystem: Environmental > Aquatic > Marine > Intertidal zone | place: USA...
TAGACGATGGTCCAAGAACAAACCCACCTTGGCACTACTGGTCACAAGACCTTTAGCGCCAAACTGGTTTTAAATAAATTTAATTTTTAATCTTTCAGAATGTATTGATTCAATTGCTTTTTCGACGCTATTTTCTACGTCTTCAATTACAATAATAATTCTTGAAGTTTCTTCCTGTGCATCCATGTTCAATATGTTTAATCCTGCATCACCTATTTTTGAACTAGCCTTTGATGCAATTTGTTGCACTCTCCACATTTCATCACCAATTAACGTAATCACTCCTCTCTCATATGCAACTGTTGCCAGTGCATCAAAACTTAGAATATATTTTTCATTTCTTTTGACATAATCTCCATCTAAAAACAAAATTCGACTGAATTCTATTCCATCTTTTGTGAATGGTGATAAGACAATAAATTCACTATATCTCTTATCTTTATCTAATGATACGAGTAAATTCCTAATCATTTCTGATTCTATTCGTAAGATTGCACAATTTTTCTTACCTGTGACAATCTTCAATGGATGTCCACTCTTATCTTTTGGGTTTCTTTGAATTTTTGTAATCATTTCTGGCGATTTCATATTTGTAATTGTAAGTGGTATTTCTACACCATTTTCAAGAATTTCTTTAATTGCAATAGGATCTACAATTTTCATTCCAAACATTCCTGCTAATCTAGCTTCATTGTATGATAATTCATTGACTCGTTCTAGATCATCTTTGACGATTTTTGGATCTGCAGAAACAACGGAGCTGTCTTTTTCAAGATCTATGACTGTATCGTATTTTTTATGAAATAAAATTCCTAAATCTGCTGCAGTTCTATCTGAACCACCTCTTTCATATGTTGTAATAATTCCATCTTTTGTTTTTCCAATGAATCCTCCGACAGAGATTACATCATTCTCATTTAGAATTTGTTCCAGTTTACCCATTCTTGAAACTGATTCTGATAAAAGAAAATTTGTTGATTCAATATTATTATCTGTAATTATTGGCCAATCATCAAGTGAAGTTGTATCTGATTTAATTCCATTACTCTTTAAAATTAGATTCAAAACATGTGACATTAATACTTCACCAGAAAATGCTAAGGCTTTTGAACGAGTTTCATCTGAAAACTCTTTCTTTTTAGATGCAGTATAAATTGCATCTTTAGAATTCTGCAAAAATTCATCAATTATTCCTTGACATTCATCTTTGAATTCATCACTTACGTATTTCAAAATTTTTTCATATGAAAATTCGATGGGTTCAAAAAGAAAACTATCTCCATTTACTAGATTGCATCCTATGCTTAACACTACATCTGTTAATGATTTCTTTTTACCATCTACCATAGTTAATGGTGCAGAACAAACCACGATGACTTTACTACTTTTTTGAATATCTTTTATCCTCCTAACTATATCTGGTATTCCTTCTCCATCAATTCCTATTGCACTGCCTCCAAATTTTGCGATTGTTAGTTTATTCATGATTAATTCAAAATATTATTAGTGTATTAATCGTTATTTTTTTTTAAAAAAACATCTAAAATTTCCATGCCTGCTATATCAACTCCATTTTTTTCTTGATTATTTCGATCTTGAGTAAGTTTTTGTTCAATAATATTCTTCAAATTAAAAATATCTTCAAATTTAAATCCCACATCTCTTGCATTATCTTCTTGCTCAAAATGATCTTTAATTGGTATAAAAATTCCTGGGGTTCCATATACAATTGATTCATCAATTGTAGATTTCCCTGCAAGTGAAATTACTAAATCAGCAGCAAAAATTATCTCATGAAGGTTTTTAACAAATCCTAAATTTTTTACATTCTTAGAAAATTTTTCAGTGATCTTTGGTCCTGAAACTAAAACTAAATCAAGATCAACTTGAATTTTTTTTACTGCTTCAATAGTTTGTTTAATCAAAAAAATTCCTGCATCTGTACCTCCAACGCTAAGAACTATTGTTTTCTTTTCAAAATTTAATGCCTTTCTTATCTCATCACGATTTTTTTCTATTTTTCTTACAATTAATCCTGTTCTAATTATGTTATTTTGGTTTTTACCTAATTCTGGAATTATTACTTTATTGGCTCTACCAAGCATTATTTTCATTGTTTTATTCATCTTGTTTTCAATCATTCCTCCAAAACCCGTAGTAAATTTAGTTTCAAGAATATCAGTAATTATGATATTTGGAATTTTTCTTTCTTGTGCTATTGCTATTGATGCAAAATCTTCATCACTAATGATTAATTTTGGTTTTTCCTCATTGATAATTTTACTAGAAATATCTTTACAGTTTTTATAATATTTGTAATAATTCCAAAGCCATTTTAGAGATTTTTCTAATCTTCCATCTTTCACATCAAATCTTGGAGGTGAATAAACATCCTGTGCTTCTATCTTATTTTTATGAAAAAATTCTACAGCTGAACTTCCTGAAAACACTCTGAGAGATTCCAGTTGTAATTGATTAATTATGGCTAGATCCCTTGTTGCATGTCCCAAACCAATTGGACTGGAAAAAAATAGAATTTCTGTCATATTGTGATTATTTTTTATTGTCAAAGATTTAAATGGATTTTAACGAAGAACTTTTTGGCGGGCTCGTAGTCTAGCTCGGTTATGACGTCGCCCTTACACGGCGAAGATCCGGTGTTCAAATCACCGCGGGCCCACTACCAAATATTTTTTAATTCCATAAAACTATAAAATTTAATGCCTGAATTATCTCTGAATGATAAAATGACTCTAGTTCAATATTCCATTGAAAAATATGACAATGAGGAAGAATTAATCTCAAAACTATCTTCTGTTTTACCTGAAAAAGATATCCAACGAAGTTTGGATACTTTGATAGGTACACAGAAAGTTAGAAGAATAGGTCCTGAAATAATTCAAAACAATACAAGTCATACTGAATTACCAGAACTACCTGACAGTATCAAAGAATTGTTAACTAAAATTTGATTCTAAAATCCTCTTAATCCTTCAGGTCTTACATTTTCAGGATGTTTATTTAGCCAGCCAATTTTTTCAAGCATCTCATCTTTATCTTGAGGAAATGTTCCTGCAATATTGTATGCATTTGAACCATGATTTGCACGAAAAACTATTTGATTTTCTGCATTAATATTTGAAACAAGTAATTCTAATTCTTCAAGTGATTCATTATCATCTATTTTGACAAATTCACCTCCCCATTTTGTTATGAATTCATCTTTTATTCCATTTTCCAAATACAATGTTAATGCACCAACAAAATCTGGTTTTGATGCACTGATTACTTTTCCAGTTTCTATTGCATTTTCTTTTGAATATTTTTTTCCTCCTAATCCTAAAATAACCATACATGATAGTTTGAATCCCACATTTTTTGCTTTATTACATGCTTTGATGATTGTTTTCGATGTTGCACCTTTAGTTACTTTTTTCAAAACAATATCTGAACCACTTTCTATTCCAAGATATAACATATTCAAACCTGCATCATGTAATTCTTGTAAATCTTCAGGGGTTTTTTTCAACAGATTCATAGGCATTGCATAACATGAAATTCTTTCAATTGAAGAAAATTTTTCTCGGATATATTTGAGAATTTTTAACATGTATTCTGTTGATAAATTAATTGCATCACCATCTGCCAAAAATACTCTTTGTGTATCAGGCATAATTTTTGCCATCATATCAATTTCTCCTTTTACTTCATCCCAAGTTCTTTCAGTATATTCTTTTGATCTATACATATCACAAAATGAGCATTCATTAAATGAACAACCTAGTGTCACCTGAAAAATTAATGAATTTGCTTCTGATGGTGGCCTGTACATTGGTGCATCGTAATTTAACATCATTATATCTATTAATTACAAGAATTGGTTATAATCTTAATGAAGATCCTTAAAAAAGGAGCCGAGGCTGATGTGTATCTTTCCTCGTGGAATGGAAAAAAATCCGTATTAAAAATTAGAAAAGAGAAAAAATATAGAAATCCATCACTTGATACTAGAATTAGAAAACAAAGAACAATTCGAGAGGCTCAAATGATATCTGATGTAAAATCTTTTGGTATCTCAACTCCATTAATTCATTTTGTAGATTATAAAAAATTCTCAATATACATGCAATATGTGGATGGAAAATTAATTCGTGATATGGATGTAAAATCTATTCCTAAAACGTGCTTACAAATAGGAAAAATTGTTGGTAAACTTCATACAAATGGTGTAATGCATGGTGATCTTACAACTTCAAATTTTATACTGACTAAAAAAAATTTATTTCTTATTGATTTTGGACTGGCAAATAGGACTGAAAAACCTGATGATCATGCAGTTGATCTACGTCTGTTTAAAGAAATTTTGAATAGTGCTCATGCTAGTGTTATGGAAAAATCTTGGAAAAATTTTATCTCTGGATATGAAACTTGTGTTGGTAAAAAACAATGTAAGAAAATTCTTGAATTAGTTGCTGTAATCGAAAGTCGAGGTAGATATGCAACAGTCGTCTGAATTATTTTTTGTATCATCAAATACTCATAAATTCAGAGAAGCGGAAAGGATTTTATCAAATTTAGGACTAGAGATTAGTCTGTTTAAAACAACACTTGAAGAAATTCAGTCTAACTCTCTCAGTGAAATTGCAAAACGAAAAGCATTAGATGCTTATTCTAAAGTTCAAAAACCTGTAATTATTGAAGATGATGGTCTTTTCATTGATTCACTTGATGGATTTCCAGGTCCATATTCCTCTTATGTTTATGATACAATTGGGAATAAAGGAATTATGCGTTTATTAGAAAATATTGAATCTAGAAATGCAAAATTTGTAGCAATTATTGCTTATTGCAACGGAGTTGATGATGTTCAATTGTTTGAATCTAGTATCCCTGGAAAAATTTCATTATTTATTGAAGAAGGTGGTTGGGGATATGATCCAATATTCATTCCTAATGGGGAATCAAAATCATACGCAAATATTTCTGATAAAGATAAATTTTCTCATCGTTCTGTATCTCTAAACAAATTCTCAGATTGGTTTATGCATAAGCACTAAGATAACGTTCTGTGAATCGTTTTGTATTTTGTAACACTACAATTCGAGAAATTTCACTTTCATCCATTATCTCAAATCTATTTGATTTATCTGCTATTTCTTCTGAAAACTTTCTAATATCATTCATTTCAACCATATTTTCATATTCTAAACGATTAGTTGAACGTCCAATATGCATATAGGATTTTAACTCTATAAAATGTGCATTTGATTTTTCAAATATTGATTTAAAACCAGATATCATTTCTTCAGAATCATTCCAATTTTTGATTAATGTAACTCGTAATACTGTTCTTGTATCCAAATCTGCAAGCATCTCTAAAGTTTTATTCCATCTTTCCCATGAGTCATCATACTTGGGTCTGTTAATCTTAAGAAACGAATCATAATCTGATGCATTTGTTGAAAGATAAAGTTGAGTTGGTAATGCATTTTCATCTGCAAGTCTTTGAATCATATCTGGTTCCTGACCATTTGTTACAAGAAAAATTGATTTTGTGGCTTCTAATGATTTTAGATATTTTATCAAATCAGGTAATTTTGGATACATAGTTGGTTCACCAGATAGTGATATGGCATAGTGACTAGGAGTGAGTGATTCTTCTATTTTTTGTTTGTCTTGTTTCGGATCACCAAAATGGCCTACAATTAATTTTCTCCTTTCTTCCATCAACTTTGACATGATATCTTTTGGTTCTGCCACTTTTTCTTCATCCATTTTCATTGAATCATAAAATTCCATTGGTCTCCAACAGTAGACGCATCTATTTTCACAATGCATTCCAGCTGGTGAGAATTCCATACATTCGTGAGTACTAATTCCATAGAACTTGTGTTTATAGCAACTTCCCTCATTTCTAAAAGATTTTTTTGTCCAATGACAAATTTCTACAGTTGAATGATCGGCTACTCCATATTTTGCTTTCTTCAATTGTTCTGAAATACTTGATTTAATCTGAATAAGTCCTTCTTCTTTATCAACAATTTCTCCTGAACAACTCATAATTTTTTTTACCTACGTTTTACTTAAATCATGCATTTCTTCAAACAATCAAAAAAAAAGTGTATATAGATGAAAAATGTCTCTCTGCCATGCTCAAGACAGTAAGTATTGCAGGAATTGAGGAACAAGGAGTTCCATTCAAAGAAGAAAATACAAGCTTAGATGAAGCAACAAAACATGTTTCAATTGGTAATCTTACTTGGATAGAATGTGTAGTAGATGATATAGCAACTGAAACTCCAAAAATTCTTGAGAAATTAAAAATCAATATGGATTCTAGTACATTACTTTCTGGATATCTTACTGAATACGAAGATGTCGGTGATACTCTGGGACTCATGGTTCCATTCATCTTTACAGGTGAAAATAGAACTCAAACTTCACCATGTTTAATTTTCCTAAAAAAGGATCTCATTGTTACAATACATGATGATTATGGCGGAAAAATTACAAAATTATATAATTATTCTAGTTCTCTAATGAGAAAACTTCCGCAAACTCCTGAGAATTGGGCAGAAAGACAAACAATGTTACTCTTTAGATTACTTGATGAAGTTAGTGAAACAAACTTCTCTGCTCTTAGGACAATTGTAGAGCGTGCAGAACAGATTGAAATTGATCTTGCAGGTTCTCGTCAAATACATCGAGACTTGTCTACTGAATTATCTAATATGAAACGATCACTTTTGTCATTTCTTAATGCTGTATGGGCAACTCATGATACTGTGAGAAATCTAAAGTATGGTGATCCTGACATGTTGACTGATGATGATGATATATTAGAAAAATTTGAAGTTGTTCTTGCAACACTGGATAGACAAATTCAGATGGCAGAAAATGTAATGGAAATTATTTCTACTGGTATTACTGTAATCCAAACAGAATCTACAAACCAGTTAACAAAACTAATAGTTTGGTTAACTGTAGCTGCTACTGCAGTTCTAGTCCCTAACACACTTGCAACAATATTTGGAATTCCAGATCTTGAATTTTCTTACGTATGGGTAGTTCCTGTATTAATATTTTCTACAGCTCTAGCATCAATTATCACATTTAGATGGACAAAGCAATACCGAATTTTACCATTTGGCTCATCCAAACTGAAACGGATTAAACGAAAATTCAAAAAATAGTCTCTATTAGTGTATAACAGCTATAAGATTAATACAACAAAAAAATTTAGTTTCTCTGTGGCCTCTGTCGTCCAATGGCTAGGATAGGGGATTGTGGATCCCCGGATGGGTGTTCGATTCCCCCCAGAGGCCCTTAATTTTTAAAATATTCCAAATTTGCTTGATTCCATTTCTTCTTTAATAGCAAATTTTATTTTGATATCTTTTCCATCCATTTTTTCAGATAACAAAGAAATAAATTTTTTATCTAATCCTTTTCCTTTGTATTTGTTAAATTCTTCTCCCATCATATCTGCAAGTTGAATGACCATATCTCTGTTAACGGAAATTATAAAGAAATGCCAACCAAAAGCAAATTCAGAATCAGTAATGACAAAACCATCTTCTACATGAACCATTTCTCCCATTCTACCTAGTACTTTTTTTACTTCTTTACTGGTTTTGTCATATTCTGTTGCTGAAACATTGATGTTTATTCTCTCTTCCATGTTAGTACTTGATTTTTGGAAATAAAAGGTTGACTAGATTATTTTAACAAGTGCTCAACTTCAATTCCAAAATATTCTCTAAGAATTGCAATGTACGATTTGATTGAATCTGGCATTTCTTCTCCACATGCAACTCCAAGATTCTTTGCATTTATCCAAATTGTCAATGCTTGAATTATGACAAGAAACCTATCATTTTCTGGATTATCTCGACCAATTGATTTTGTATATCTTTCAGCATATTCCCATGCAGTAACAAATCCAATACATTCTGTTTCAAATACTGCTAACAATTGCTTTTTCAAATCGTCTGTTTCATCAAATGGAGTTTTGTTCATAACGTATGGGAAATCAACTTTTTGTGGTAAACATCCTGGTAAAGGCGCCCAAATTGTAATTATTCTAATATCATTTTTTAATTTCTTGAATTTTTCAACCATGCTTTCTAAAATTTCAGGATCCATAAACCAACATAAAATTACATTTGCATCATTAAACTCTGCTAGGCATACATTTTGTTTAATTATTTTAATATTTGAAACATTTTTCTCATTAATATTTTTTTTTGCAACATTAATCATTTTTTCTGAATTGTCTATTCCAATTGCATTTTTCACATTAAACTCTTGTCTTGCAATTACAAGACTGGTTCCATCCCCACATCCTAAATGATAGAATGTATCATCTTCTCCTAAATTCACAAATCTAAAAATCTCTCTTATTGTATCTGGAGGAATCTGAACCTCTTCCCCTGATAAAATTGATTCAGGTAATGTAGAAAGATATTCTTCGATTTTCAATGTAATATTAAAATAATAAGGGAATTTATTCCCTTATGCTCTCTAAGACGGATACTGCTTGCCATAAATTGGTTCTTACAAATGAGGGTACATTTGGATCCTGAGTTATATCATCTAGACTGCTAATTGCATTAGCTGCTCTCACAGATATTGAATCCTCATCTGTTTTTAAATCTGTAATTAAATCTGTAATTGTTTTTTTAAAATTTTTTGGTGTAGAATGACTAGTTACTAACTGATTAAGTGTTTGAAGTGCACTTTCCATTGCCTGTTTATTTTCTTCGCTCATTTTTTAAATCTCTATGAATACATCTTTTGATTCTACCACCACTGTATATGACTTTAAATCATTAACTTTTGCAGGAAATTTTTCTAATTTTCCTGTTTCACAGCTAAATTGTGCTGCATGCCATCCGCATGTAACTGTTGATTTTTCTAATTTTCCTTCTGATAAACTTGCACCTGCATGTGTACATGTATCATCACATGCAAAATAATTTCCATTAACGTTTGCAACTAGAATTTCTTTACTATCTATGGAAACTTTTTTCATTTTACCTGATTCTAATTCTGATGATTTACATGCAATTATCCGTCCCATGAACTAAATCCATTTTATATTCTTAATAATTTTTCTTATTTTATGGATGACAATCCTCGACTAGCTCAAAATTTTGATAAAAAAGGGGTTTTGAATTTTTGTAAAAATACATTCTCATGGGGTGATTATATACACGAGGTATGGGATAATTGGATTACTGAAGGAAATCTAATTGTTGTTGAAAATGATAAAATTCCTATTTCAATGGCACATGCTGCTTTCTACCCTGTCGAAAAAATGATTTGGATTGAAGGAATACGTGTTAGTGAAAAGTTTAGAAAAAAAGGAATAGCCGAAAAAATGATTTATCATTTTGAAAACCATGCAAAATCACAAGAATTTAAAATATCTAGAATGTTAATTGCCTCTGAAAATAATCCATCTCTCACCTTAGCTAAAAAACTTGGTTACAAAATAATTTCTCAATGGAATTATTTTTCTTTAGAATCAAAACAAATCTCTCAACAAGACATGGTTATTTCCAATTCATGTTTGGATGAATGTAAAGAACTAGATGAAGAAAATTATAACTTCATAGAATCATGGAGATGGATCCCGTTAACTATTGAAAAAATAAAAAAATTAAATCATGAAAATAAAATATTCTGTCAGAAATTTGATAATAAAATAATGACTCTAGGTATTATCACTGAATCTGAATCTTTTGAAAATACAATAATTTTAGAAATTGTTTTTGGTGTTGAACTTGAAGGCATGATAAAATTTGTACAAAATCTTGCGTATGAAAAAAATTATTCAAAGGTTAGAATACTAACTGAGCTTCAATCATTACCTCTAATTGAAAATTTAGAAAATAAATTCCCATTTTATCTAATGGAAAAAAAACTCTAATCTACAAATTTAACTCTATTTGTAATAGAACCCAGGTTTTCTATTTCCATTTCTATCACATCTCCATCATTTAGATATGGAATATTTGGATTATTCAATGCAACTCCTGCAGCAGTTCCAGTTGAAATTATATCTCCTGGTTCTAATGTCATTGATTTACTTAGTATCGATATTATTGATGGAATTTTTATGAACATGTTAGATGTTGTAGAATCTTGCCTAATTTCTCCATTAACTTTTGTTAGAATCTTGAGATTCTGAGGGTCGTCAATCTCATCTTTTGTTGTAATCCATGGACCGCATGGTGCAAATGTATCAAATGATTTTGCTCTTGTAAACTGTTTATCCATTTCTTGAATGTCTCTTGCTGAAACATCATTTAGTATCATATATCCAAAAATTTTATCCATTGCCTCTTCTTCAGAAATATTTTTACATTTTTTTCCAATTATCAAAGCAAGTTCTACTTCATAATCTAGTTCTTTGACAAAACTTGGACAAACTATTTCTGAATTTGTTCCATTAAGCGCAGTTCTTGGTTTATTTACTATTGCTGGCTCTTTTGGAGGTGTTAATTTTTGTTCTTCTGCATGATCCTTATAGTTAAATGCCAAACAAATTATCTTGTTAGGATTAGGAATTGGTGATAAAATATCAAATTCTGATAAATCATGTTTAAATTCAATCTCATTAATTCTTGGTAGAATTTCTTCAAACCATCCATCAAATAAAAAATCTCTAACATTCAGTGGAATTGGTATGCCTGTAGAATATCTAATTTCATCTTTTGTGGCAATTTTTCCATTTTTGACTAGACCAAAAGTTTCTTTACCTGATTTTACTATTCTTGCAATTTTCATTTTTCCTCACTTATGTGTAAATATGACTTGGTGTGTTGATTCTTTTTTACAATAACCAAATCTTATGAATTGGATTTCATCACCGTCTTTTAACTCTAAGTACGCATGTTCCACAAAACCTTCTATCTCCTTTAGACTATTTTCATTAAATTTCTCATCAAAAAATAACTGCTCAGGAACTATAATTTTGATTTTTATCGGTTCTCCTGCAACCCATTGTATCTTTTTTTCAATATTTTCGGCATTTTCTGAAATAAATTCTGCAGTAAGGCCTGAATTACTTTCTATAATCCTAAAGATTCCAATTCCTAGAAGTCTAATAGATTCCCCATTTTTCAAATCTTTAGCATCTTCGTCTTCAATCATAACTGAATTATTAACATTGACAGTTCGTTTTCCTAAATCAATTGTAGGATGATTTGGTAAATGAAATTCATTTGATGGAAGATTGGTAATTGTTAGTTCCTTTGGATTACGTATCATGTGTAATCTGACACTTTCTGCATCGATAATTTTCTTGTTAAATGCCTCTAAAGATGCAAATGGAGAAACTGTATCATTTTTTGTTAATCCTAAAGACAGGACAAATTTCTTTACAGCTTCTGGTCTTATTCCTCTTCTTCGTAATCCTTCAAGAGTTGGTAATCTTGGGTCATCATACCATGGAATCTTTCCATTCTCGATTAATGGTTTTAGTGCGCTTTTTGATACTGGCATTCCTTCTAGGTCTAGTCTACCAAAAAAGATGAATTCAGATTTTTCCATTCCTAATTTATCTAAAATTGTATGATGGAGCTCTTTTCTGAGTTCAAACTCCTTTGATCTCATAGCATGTGAAACCTTACTAATACTATCAAAAATTATGCCTGCAAAATCATATGTTGGCCAAACCTTGTATTTTTGCTCTTGCCTTGCATGTCTTTTTGTGTTAATTCTGAATAGTGCCGGATCTCTCATAGTAGTATTTCCAGATTGCATATTTCCTCTAAATCGTAATAATGCTTGTCCCTCTTTGAAGCCTTTCTCATCAAACATCTTGTGCCATAGTTTCTCATTTTCTTCTAAACTTTGTTTTGTACAAACACATTCAGTCATCTCTCGTCTATCTTTACTAATACTGTCTTGACTACATGTACAAACATATGCATCATTTGATTTTATAATTTGATCTGCTTTTTTGTAAAGTATGTCTAAACTATCTGAAATATATTCGACGGCGTCATATTTTATTCCTAGCCAATCCATTCCAACTTTAATTGCGGCATAATATTCTAATCGTTCAGTTCCTGGATTTGTATCCTCAAATCTCAAGATCATTTTTCCACCATGCATCTTTGCATATTCTTCACTAATTATGGCAGCCTTTGCATGACCTATGTGTGGATAACCATTTGGTGCAGGAGGAAATCTTGTAATAATTTCTTTTCCTTCTATATTTTTTAAAGCTGGCAAAAGACTTTCTTTTTGTGGTTTCTCTTTTTTTATCTCTAACAACTCTGGATATTTTTCTTTAATCTCTTTCTGTT
>Ga0315316_10002953_pt1 | contig 12319 bp, 6 predicted proteins | sample M160m3416metaG_FD_203702 | JGI IMG/M metagenome (GOLD analysis project Ga0315316, IMG submission 203702) | Ammonia-oxidizing marine archaeal communities from Monterey Bay, California, United States - M1 60m 3416 | ecosystem: Environmental > Aquatic > Marine > Intertidal zone | place: USA...
TTAACGTTAAACTTTCACGTCATCATTGATCTCTTTGCCCATGAAGTCGAGAGTCACGGATTTCACTCGGAGGCGGAAGTAGTCCGTCGCTTCCATCGCCATGGCGGCATCGGAAATCTTTGACAGCTGTATGGCAATTCCCATGCCTGACCCGAAAGAAAAGTTCCCGCCGACGTTCGGATTCAGGAAGCTCTTTGACAGTTCGAATTCATGCCACTGATCTGTCGTTGCTGTGCCATGCTGCGGCGTGATTTCTGTCGAGGCCAGAGTTTTTCTGTCGGTGACCCGTTTGCTCTGGCTGTTCAACTGAAAGAACGCTAACTCGCATCGGAAATTGCTGCGAACTGTGTTGTCAAAGAACTCTTGTGATGATGCCTCGGCCCGTGCCTGAATTCGCAGACGATAAGTCCCCGCAAACGGACTGCGTACTTCCTGGGCAAGGATTGCCGTCTGTCTGCCGGTGATGGTAGTGTTCGTGTTATTCCTCTCGGCACTGCCGAAACCGATGACGGCATGCGACACGCCAGGGTCGTGTCTGTTGGAAATATCGGCGACCAGATGAACGCCGATGTCGGAGCCAGATGTCGTCAGCGGATCCGCTCTCCAGCCTTTCGGCCGTGAGGCAGCACTCACGGGCAGTAAAGGCTGGTCTGCTCGAAAACCTGTCTGCAGCAAGTGGCGGCCCGGATCGTACGGAGGAACTCGAAGCACGCTCCCGTTCGAGACCATTCGTTTTGTCGTTGCCGGCGAATCACCCAGAAGATCCCAGATGGGTGTTCCTTCTGTGAGTCGATGTTCGCGCCCCAGACGGTCCGGAAACGTCATCTGATGTTTCATTCCAAGCAGATGAAACATCGTCGCCGTCAGGTCACCCGGGTCGACGCGTTTGTCCGCCGGATAGCCCCCGTCCCTGTCGCTGGCGCCGTAGGTCTGTCCTCCGCTGATTCCTGCTCCCGCCAGCACGCAACTGAAGACAGCTCCCCAGTGGTCACGTCCGCCCTTGGCATTGATCTTCGGTGTTCGACCGAATTCTCCGATCGCAACTACGAGAGTTTCGTCAAGTAAACCTCGCTGCTCCAGATCTTCGATCAGTGCCGAGTACCCGACATCAAACATGGGACACAAGACATCCTCAAGGCGATCTGCATTCTGTGCGTGCGTATCCCACAGTGGATTGTCGACGGCGTTGTCGCCCGGTTCCCGCGGCCACTGCACATGTACCAACCGCACACCGGCCTCGACCAGGCGTCTGGCAAGCAGCACACACTGCCCCCAGCGATTTCGACCGTATCGGTCGCGAACTCCGGATGGTTCTTCGGAAATCCTGAATGCCCGGCGGGCTGTACCTGATGTTAACAGGTCGAAGGCCTGCTGCTGATACGCGCCGTACACCTGAACCGGTCCTGTTGGGTGCCTGAGTTTCGATTCCAGCCGGCCCAGCAGGTCGTGTCGAAGTTGCATCCGCGATGCGGTGATGTCGGTCGCTTTCAGGCTTTCAATTTCGTATCGATGGCTGGACGGATCGCCCACAAATAATTCGGGATTCCACTGTGAACCCATGAACCCCGCAGTCTGTCCTGCCGGCGTCACGTTTTCGTTCAGACGGCAGACGTCCGGTAGCCACACACTGGTGAGGGCGGGCAGTCGGTCAGCCGGTTGCTGCTTTTTCACGACCGAACCGAAGTACGGCCAGTCTGTTTCAGATATTGTTCGAGCATTACCACCTCGATACTTGTAGCCGGTCAGCACCCATGCACCACTGGATGAATGGATATTATCATCAGTGGCCATCGAACGAATTACCGCCAGTCTGTCAGAAATTGCGGCGGTACGCGGCAGCAACTCGCAGAACTGAATGCCCGGCACATTGGTGCTGATCGGCTGAAATGGTCCCCGGATGCCCTTTGGTGCATTCGGTTTCGGATCGAAGGTTTCGTGTTGCGGCGGGCCACCAGCGAGATACAGGAAGATGACATTCTTCGCTTTTCCCAACGAGGTAGCTGCTGGAAAGACGCCGGGGCTTTGAGCATCGGCCTGCAGCAGGTCCGCCAGCGACATGCCCGGAATTGCGAGCGAGCCGGATCGAATTGCCTGACGTCGAGACATCAGGTCCTTCAGATTTAATCGACTTGAAGAAGGTCGCGTCATGGTGACTTGCGTTGTCAGTCGTGTCCCGAGTTTTCGATTGTTATATCATGATAGCTGTAAGATGGGTGCAGTTGAAGACACTTGTCGTTTGATGATGGTGCTGCAGACACAGCTTGGCGGCAGACTTCCCCCCCCGTCGAGCGACTTGAGCCGTATGCGGGCCGCTTAGATCGTCACCGTTTCCCGGTCGGAAAACGGTGACGAAATGTCAATGACTTCGCCGCAGACACGTCGCCAGGAAGAAGGCGTCTGACATTCCCAATCGTCGTTTTCCGGCAGTTTGTGCCATCCGGACTTCGCTTCCGACACACGCAACTCTACCTGCTTTGCCTCACCGGATCTTTAGTCAACTTCGCGTCAAGCGCTATTGCCTGCCAGACCGATACGATCGACAGGGCGCCCCGTCGTCGCCTATTTGTCCGAGGAACTGAGCCTGCAGAAATAATGGCTCCGGAGAACAAGTGATGCTTATCAGACGCATTACCCTGCTTGTATTTGGCTTGCTGTTGTTGCCAGTTGCGATCGCTGTGGAAGATGCCAACCCGTTTGCTCGCTGGGATCAGCTGAAAAAGTCGACATCGCCCGTTCCGGCATCGTCGACGATCGCAGCGAAACCCGACCCCGAGACCGGAGCCCCGGGGACCGTCGAGTATTTTTCCGCAACCGCCTCTGCGGAGGGCAAAGCCCCGAAAGGTGATGCAGCACCAGTCGCCAACAAAGGGGATTCGAGTGCCAGCCAGGTGAAGGTGGAACGGCTGAGAACGGCCGCGAAGAAGGAGCTTCCCCCCAAACCTCCAGAAGTAACCAAAGCCCTACAGCCGTCGCCGGCAACAGATTTTGTGATTCAGCCCCTGGGGCGAGCATCGGAAACAATCGAGTCCGCCGCCATCGAGAGGCCCACTGCCTTCACGTCGACTGCCGTGGGGCAGTCGACAATCCAACAGGTGAGTGGCGAGTTTGTCGAAAGGGATCAACAGGAGCCGGTGGCGAATCCATTCTCTGAGTTCGTGCCGACGGGGGGTGGTGAAAGTGGAGTGACTTCATATGACCAGGCGGTACCGTCGCCGAACGTGGCTGAAAACAGCATTGAACCGGAAGCGGCTGCGAAGCTTGATGCGACAGTCACTGACACTGATTCGTTCAGTGCTCCGCGCGGTCCGCAAACGCCAAGTGTGTCTGTCGAGTGGGTACATCATTCCGATTTTAACATAGGGCAGGAATGTCGCTGCGAACTGGTGCTTGAGAATACCGGGCGTTCACTGGTTCGCAGTGTGGTGGCCGAAGCGGTCTTGCCGGCAGGGCTGGAGGTTGTCAGTTCGTTGCCAGCCCCTGCAACGGAAGGTGGCACCGCAAAGTGGACTGTTGGGGAACTTCAGCCAGGCGAAAAGCGTTTGATTGAACTGGTCATTATCCCCCGAAAGCAGGGAGATATTCAACTGAAAGCGTTTGTCCGACTTACCGGGGCCAGTTCGTCCACGTTTTCCGTGAAGGAACCCCGGGTCGCGGTTCGAATTGAAGGTCCCGGATCCGTCGAGGTCGGACAGCAGGCCAACTACACCGTTCATGTTGCCAATCCCGGATCCGGGACGGCAAAGAACGTTGTGATTCAGGCTGCGATTCCGGAAGGTATGGATCACCGCGAAGGAAAGCTGCTGACAATCGAAATCGGCACACTGAGTCCCGGCGAATTTCGGCTGGCCCGTCTGAGCCTGACGGGGGCGACGGGCGGAGAGCACTCGCTGGCAGTGAGAGCCCTGGCTGACGGCGGACTGGGCGATCAGACGATGGAGACCGTGTCCGTTGCAGAGCCGCGTCTGAATATTGGTCTGCGAGGACCTGCGGAACGAATGACCGGTCAGGCGTGCGAATACGAGGTTGTGGTGGTCAATGAAGGCCAAATGCAGTCCAACAACGTGCGTGCGAAGTACAAGGTGCCTGAAGGCTGTGAGTTTGTCAGCGCCAACCGCGGAGGTAAGTTTCGGAAATCTGACAGGACCATCGACTGGTTTGTGGGTTCCCTTGAGCCGAATCAGGTGAGTCACTTCCGCATCACACTGCGACCTGCGGCGGCAGGAACGTCCACGCATCAGGTCGGAGTGATTTCTGAGCATGGTAAGATGACCATGGCTCAGCACATTACCAAAGTTAAGGGCAACGCTCAGTTGCATCTGACAGTGGTGGCCAGTAACAGCAAAGTGTATCCTGGTGACGAAACTGTCTTCGAAGTGCGGATTGAGAACACCGGAGCGAGCCCGGCTGTGAATGTCGGCCTTTCGTGTGAACTGGCTGCCGGATTGGAAAGTCTGCAGGTTTCAGGGCCGTCAGAATACATCGCAGACAACGGCGTTATGGTCTTTCGGTCCATGCCTGCACTGGACCCGGGAAAGACCGCCGTGTTTGCTGTCCGAACTCGCTGCGTTCGGCCGGGAAGTCACAAAATGCGAGTTCGCGTTGCAAGTGAATCTGTCAGTGAACCGTTGATTGGTGAAGAAACGGCCATTGGTCTAAAGCGAGAGGACCAGTAGAAAGCACTTTTCGGACGGGAAGGGGCTCTCTGATTCGTATCTGCCATGATAATCTCTGACAGCCGCTTGTCACTACGGTAAAGCGAGCTCGCTGCGTCGCACTGTGAGCGAGTGTGGTTTCTCTCCGTCGATGTTCACAACGTCGTACGTTACCTGTGGGTCGTCCAGCGTTGTGTCGAATGTTACCAGGCCAAATGACTGTGGGTCGTTGTAACTGAATATTGCTCCGGCTTTCTCCATCGTTGCGTGAATGTGCTGATTGGTCAGCCGGGAGGAATTGAATTCGTAGAACCCGTATCCGTTCTCACGTTCGATTTTCCACGCGTCTGAACGGTGTCGGTCGGCCGACATCAGCAGGACGCCTTCGATTTTCTGTTGTTCGATAAAGCCCAGGATTTCTTCGTGTTCCTGCTTGTAGCCGTTCCATGTGTCCCGACTGTCGCCCTTGGTGCGAAAGTCCCACGGCACTGATGAACAGATGACCTTGAAGGTGCCGCTGGTCGCCAGCAGTTGTTTCTTCAGCCATGTCTTCTGTACATCTCCCAGCATCGAACGCGGTTCGACTCTGGGATTGGTGCGGTAGTAGCGGCAGTCGAGCATGATGAAGTCGACATCGCCGATGCTGAACGTGTACCAACAGCCTGGTTGGGCATCGCCTCCGGCGTATCCGGGATTCGCCCAGTTCTGTCGAAAGATCGGAAACGCCCATTCTTTTTTCCAGAATGGTACGTTGATATCGGCTCCCCCCCAGCTGTCGTTTGTACTGAAGTCGTGGTCGTCCCATATCGTGAACACCGGAGAACGAGCCGTCAGCTGTCGCCATTCCGGACGGGACTGACGTCGCTGGTACGTGTATTGCTGCATCACCACGGATTCCGGGTCGTCTATGTAAACGTTGTCACCCAGCAGTAGAATCGCGTGAGGATCAAAGCTGCCGATGGTGTTCCACATGCGTTCGTTTTCCGGTACATAGCCGGCGCCTCCGCCAAAGGCGATTACAAACTTGGATGCCTGGCCTTTTGGTGATAGCGTCCGGAATTTTTGTCGGTCGTTGAAGTTAAACGGGCCGTCTCCGATTCTGACCGCATAGAAATATTCCGTGTTTGCCTGCAGACCCGTCGCTTTCGTAACCACAGTAAAGTCTTCTGCGGCCTTCGCCCTGGCTGTCTGTGTCTTTCTGCCTCTATTGAAATTCCTGGCTTCGCTCAGGAGGATCTGCACTTCGGTTTCTGGCTGAGTTCGCACCCAGAACGCGGCAGATGAATCGGTGACGCTGCCCACCAGAGGGCCGTGAACCGGCAGGGTTGCGTACTTTTCCGTGACTTGTTTCAGTAGCCTGCTGTTCAGTAGTGGTTTCATCATTGCACGTGGTCCGGCGACCAGGCGGCCATCCGGAAGTCCCGCCGTCAGTGCGCGTGCCATGAAGGCTTCGGCGGTGCTGAGGTTACCCCTCTGGCCATGCAGGATGCCCAGCATGTACAGCGTCTCCGCATCATCCGGGTGTCTGACCAGGTACTGATTAAGAAATTCTTCAGTCTTGTCAAGTTCGCCCCGCAGGATGAACCGCAGAGAAGACTGATGGACTCGCTTGTATTGGTTTTCTTTCCGAAACGACATGTCCGGCTTCGGCCTGCTGGCGCCGCCAAGGTCATAGTCTGGTATGACCTGAGCCAAAGCCCCCGGGGCAAGGATCAGTGTCGTGAGAACAGCCAGGCAGAAATGCTGCATTTTTGTTGTCCGGTTACAGGTTTGCTGTGTTGTTCTGGGCTCTCGCGGAGTACATCCATCTGATCGTTTCGACAATGGATGCCGGACCAGAATCCTGTCATTTGCGTCCTGACGAGCCACTGCTGCCGTTTGAAGATGTGGTCGCCTTTAATTCGTAAAATTCTGCGCCGATCGTGTCTCGTAACGCCTGTTGGAATTCTTTTCCAACGGTCACCTGACAGTCTTTGCCCGTCGTCATGATGTATCGAATGCATCTGCTCTCTGACTCGGCGCTTGTCTCCTTGTCAGGTTCCGCGACGGCTGTTGCCGAACCATTGCCAGACGCTGTCGTCTCGCCTGCTGCGCCGGAAATGTCCGAGTTCAACGTCGATTGTTCAATACTGTCCACCACCAGCACAACATCTGTCGAACCAGGGTAGCGGCCCAGAATCTTGCGTACGTTTTCCACGTCTTCCAGAGTGTGCAGACCACGGTCGAATTTAATTGCCACCTGAGAGGTGAATTCTTTGTCGGCCTGGTCCAGCGTTATGATGCGATTAATCACGATATTTGGTTCGCGCCCACGGCGGTCAACTTTTCCCTGAATGATAACGATGTTTTCTGTTTTGATCAGTTCTTTAAAACGATCGTAATCTGACGGCCATGCAATGCATCGCAGGATTGCTGTCGCGTCTTCAATGTCAAAATTGGCGTATCTGTTGAGGCCGTTGGCGTTCGTCTTTTTGGCAGTGGCAATCTTGACGGAACCCACCATGCCGGCGATGGTCACAGGAACGCCGTCCTCCATATCAGCGACGTCTTTGTTCTTTGTTTGAGCGTACCGTTCGATCCGTTTTGAATGTTGAGCCAGCGGGTGCGACGTGAGATAGAATCCCAGACACTCCTTTTCAATGGCCAGTTTCTGGGACTTCGGCCAGTCGGGCACGTCCGGCAGATTGATCTGAACATCATCGGTGCCAGCGTTATTGGCCGACTCATCATCGTCACCGCCAAACAGGTTCATCTGCCCACTGGCCTTATCCCTGGCGATCGCTACGGCCGACTGTACAGCTCGGTCAACGACTTCCAGCTGCTGAGCTCGATTCCCCGGCAGGCTGTCCAGGGCACCGACCTTGACCAGCGTTTCCAGGGCACTCTTGTTCAGTGCTTTTGCATCGACACGCTCTGTCAGGTCAAATATGTCGCTAAACGGACCATCTGCGTTACGCGCTTCGACGAGTACCTCCAAAGCGGCTTCGCCGACACCCTTTATGGCCGCCATACCGAACGAGATGCTGTCGCCCACCACCGCAAATTCAACCTCTGACGTATTGACATCGGGGGGCAGCACGGCGATGTTTTGCCGTCGGGAATCGTCCACGTGCTCACTGATTCGCTCACTGCTTTCCATTCCGCAGCTGAGCAATGCCGCCATGAAGTCGACCGGATAGTGAGCCTTCAGGTACGCTGTTTCGTACGCGATGAGCCCGTATGCCGTTGAGTGAGATTTATTGAAACCATAACCGGCAAATGCGACAATCAGATTCCAAAGTTCATCCGCCAGCTGTGTTGAAATCCCATTTGCTTCGGCCCCGGCAAGATATTCATCGTGAAAGCTGTCGATGATCGACTGCTTCTTCTTGCTGATCGCCTTAATACATTTGTAAGAACTGGCCAGTTCGACGTTGCCAACCCGGTTCAGGATCCGCATCACCTGTTCCTGGTATACCATTACGCCGTACGTTTCTTCAAGAATCTCATCGACGACCGGGTGCACTTTGCGGGGCGCCTTACGCTTATTCTTGACGTCGACGTATTCCATCACCATTCCGCCTTCCAGCGGGCCAGGACGATACAATGCCGATGTTGCGATGATGTCTTCAAAACAGTCCGGTTTCATTTTGGTCAGCAGGTCACGCATCCCCCCGGACTCAAGCTGAAACACGCCCTTGGTTTCACCACGCTGCAGCAGAGCAAATGTTTTCTTGTCGGTGAGATTGTCCTGCACGTCCTGAAGCGTGAACTCCGGATGCTTCCGTTGCACGTTCTTGACGGCTTTATCCAGGATTGTCAGGTTTCGCAGGCCCAGAAAGTCCATCTTCAGCAGGCCGATGGCCTCGATCGTGGGGCCGTCCCACTGAGTGATAATGTCTTTCTTACCTGTAATCTTCTGCAGTGGGACGACGGTGTCCAGCGGTACGTCCGCGACCACAACACCCGCTGCGTGAGTTCCCATGCTGCGGGCCAGACCTTCCACGGAAATCGCGTAGTCCAGCAGCTCCTGAGCCACCGGATCGCGATCGTACGCTGCTTTCAGATCGGGGCTCTTGTCCAGGGCGTCCTTCAGCTTGATGTTCAGCTCATCGGGAATCATCTTCGCCAGTTCGTTGACTCGCGGCAGCGGGACGTTGAGCGCCCGTCCAACGTCGCGTATCGCATTTTTGGCCTTCAGAGTACCGTAGGTCCCGATCTGGGCGACATTCATTTCGCCATAGGTTTCTTTCGTGTAATCGATCACCATTTGTCGCCGGTCACGACAGAAGTCGATGTCGATATCGGGCGGCTCGTTACGACTGGGGTCCAGAAAACGTTCAAACAGCAGGTCGTACTTCAAAGGGCAGACGTCACCCAGCCGCAGCAGAAACGCCACGATGGCACCACAGGCAGAGCCACGAGCACCACACGGAATACTGTGACGGCGGGAGAATTCCACAAAGTCCCACACGATCAGAAAGTAACTGGCATAACCTTTGTCTTCGATAACACTCAATTCGTACTTCAGACGATCCCAGTGTTCATCGGTTAACTCGTCGCCATAACGTTCGTGCATCCGTTCGGTGCACAGGTCGCGCAGGAAGTCGATGTCAGACTTCCCTTCGGGCGGACGATAGACCGGGTATAATTTGCGGTCGTGCATTTCGATGTCAACACGATCTGCGATTTCCTGAGACCGAGCGACCGCGTGTTCGAGACCCGTAAAGGTCGCGTACATTTCCTCGGGACTGCACACGTACAGCCCGTCGTTGCTCATCTTCATCCGGTTCGGATCGTCCCGCGTGGAACGAGTATTCACGCACAGGAGCACATCCTGAACCTTCGCATCGTCGCGCGTCAGATAATGAGCGTCATTCGTGGCGACCAGCGGCAGGCCCATTTTATTGGCCAGGTCCACGGTTGGTGCCAGGCACTGCTTCTGAATCTCAAAACCCGCGTCCTGGATTTCCATGTAGAATCGGTCGCCAAAGACCCTGGTATACCACTGCACCAGCTGTCGTGCTTCGTTGTCCTTCTCAGCCAGCAGCATCTTCGAAAGCTCACTGGACGCGCAGCCGGACAGGCAGATGACGCCTTCGTTAAATTCTTCCAGCAGTTCGCGGTCAATCCGCGGCTTGTAGTGAAATCCCTCCAGGTATGCCGTGGATGACATCTTAATCAGGTTGTCAAACCCTTTCTGATTCATCGCCAGCAGCGTCAGGTGGGACTGAGCTTCCCGCTGTCGAGTCGCGCTGCGGTCCGTTCTGCGGCCTGGCGCGACATACGCTTCGTAGCCGATGATCGGCTTGACGTCGTGTTTTCTGCAGGTGTTGTAGAACTCCATGGCCCCACCCAGATTGCCATGGTCAGTCATAGCTACTGAGTTCATTCCCAGGCTCTTCACCTGCGTCACCAGTTCCGGAATCCGATTCACGCCGTCCAGCAGGCTGAAATGAGTATGGCAGTGCAGATGAGCAAACGGGCGCTCTTGCTGTCCTGAAGCAGAAATATTGTCTGCAGCGGCATCCGTATTCGCATCGATCATGTTGATCGCTCCGTGATATGTCCGGTCAGGGTGTGCCTGACGTTGTGTTTCGGGCCGTATTATCGCGAACGGCGGCCGCATAATCAAACGGCGGCCTGGTCACGGATTGTGTGTCGGACTGGTGGATGGCCGGTGCCGGACTGAATGTGCGGCGAACGCCCTTGAGGGGACCCGCCGCTCGCACGCGTCTCCAGACAACAGCCTGTACGACTGCGGTTCGCATCGGAATCTCAGGAAAACCGCTGAATGCGCAACTGTACAGCGTCTCAGGCAGGCACGTGTTCGTTCGCGCAGGTTTGTGAAATCCGGGAAATGGAAGAAAAACATAGACTACGTCGGCCCGCAGATCACTCGATGGGATGGTATATGTGCGTGTTGACAGCCCGTAGCATTCGTCTGGGGCATGTGTGCGAGAATGTCATCCTGCGTCAGGAAAAAATTGAGTTCGGAGTTAGCATCGTGAAGGAAAATCCTTATTCCAGCCCGGGTGACGTGAACGCTGCGAATCAATCGTACCGCGGAATTGGAGTTACGTTGTTGAAGGTGTTCCTGGGAGGCTGCATCGTTGTGCTGCTGATCGTTCTGTTTGTGCCGGTAAGACGCAATGCGCGTGGAGCCGCGTATCGAACGCATTGCAGAAACAACCTCAAGCACATCGCGCTGGCATTGAGCAATTATGAGGATGCAAATGGGGCATTGCCTCCTCTTTACACGGTTGACGCAAACGGCAGGCGATTGCATAGCTGGAGAACGCTGGTCCTGCCATTTCTTGATCGGAAAGAACTGTACGACACGATCGATCTTTCGAAGCCGTGGGACGATCCATCGAATGCGGCGGCATACGAAACCAGTCTGGACATATTTCGTTGCCGCTCCTCCGGCATTCCACCGAATCACACCACTTACCTTGGGGTTGCCGGGGAAGACGGAGTTTTTCGTCCGACGGAAACCACATATTATTCTGAGGTCGCAGAAGGGGATTCAGGAACGCTTATGGTGATTGAAGTGTCGCCCGATGATTCGATTCACTGGATGGCCCCACAGGATCAGGCTGGGCAGTTCGTGCGGGATTTTGGACCGAATACAGAACTGGCCCATGAGAACGGTACGCAAGCGGCCTTCAGCGACGGTTCCGTTCGATTTCTGAGTGAACGAACGTCAGACGAAGAGCGTCTTGCGATGACCTCCAACTCACACGACCTGGCAACTTCTGATACAAAGGAGGCTGACGGTGCTCTGGACTGATCGATCGTTCAGGCCTTAAATTGAACGCCGATTACAGTTACGGGCCCGTAGTTGAATCAGTTCAAATACTCCGAGCGGCAGTAGCCAGCTTGCCCACGAGGCCGTTTGGTAGGCCCACTCGCCTTCAACTGCAGCGACAGTCGCCAGGCCTCCCATTATTCGCAGCACAACTGCCGAACACAGCAGCAGATAGCAGCGCCACATCCACTGACGATGCTCGGCGAACCGTCCGGTCACGGCGGATCTCCAGCCAAACGAAACGCAAATGCCGGTCGCAATGGCGAGAGATGCGAAGCCGAGACCTGCGATAACGCCCGTTTCTGCGTGAAACGCCATCCAGAGGCCGCTGGGAGCGACCAGCAGCAGTATAGACGCGGCCTGAATTCGCCCCAGATAACGATGCTTATTCGGATACCGTTGTCGAAAGTTCTTGTTCAGCAGAATCAGCCCGATGAACAGCGAGCAGGGGCCGGAAAAAATGTGCGAGTAGAACGCCCATTGATAACTGCCTGAGAAGTAGTCCTCCCGGCCTTGCAGAAAAACGGATTCGAAATTTGGTGGCAGGTAGCCGCGATAGCTCAACAGCACTCCAGCGATGACTTTGAGTATCACTGCGCATGCCAACACAGTGAGAATCTGCTGCAGCCTTGTCGCGCGGATCTTCTGCATGGCACCAACAGGACGTCTGTTCCGGAAAGGAGATCCCCCCATTAAAGCCGCCCTGCAGCAATAAGCAAGGTCACGTTAAACTGGCGATGGCTGAACCGGTTGACAAACCATCACGAATGGACTCAGAACCGGCAAGCCGTCAACTGAGCGAACGAAGAAGGGCCGTCGCCATTCGCTTCGTTTCTGTGGCGTCGAGTGCATCGTCGCCGTCAGCATCAAATGTCAT
>Ga0315316_10002958_pt1 | contig 12300 bp, 7 predicted proteins | sample M160m3416metaG_FD_203702 | JGI IMG/M metagenome (GOLD analysis project Ga0315316, IMG submission 203702) | Ammonia-oxidizing marine archaeal communities from Monterey Bay, California, United States - M1 60m 3416 | ecosystem: Environmental > Aquatic > Marine > Intertidal zone | place: USA...
TGCACAACCTGTGTAAGGTACCGGCGTGTCGGCTCGTCGTGGTGATCGTTGCTTCGGAAATGCTTTGGCGTTGCCGAATGACTGATCAATGAACCGCGAACGAAAGATTCTTGTCGTTAAACTCATCCAGTCTCTGGCTGTCGGAACCGGGTAGTTCTGAGCCCGTAGAATTTGACAGCGGCACCACGACCTTTAGGCAATCAGGAAAAACGAACCATGGCTGAAAATCTGCATGAATTCACCGACGCGAACTTCGATGAAGACGTTTTGAAGTCTTCTGAGCCGGTTCTTGTGGACTTTTGGGCACCCTGGTGCGGCCCCTGTCGAATGTTGATGCCGACAATCGAAGAGCTGGCGGACGAATTTTCCGGCAAAGTGAAAATTGGCAAAGTCAACACGGATGAGAATCAGCAAACGGCCGCTGGGTATGGAATCACAAGCATTCCCACGGTGATGTTGTTCAAAGATGGCGAAATGATCGACAAAGTGGTCGGAGCACCTCCAAAGGACCACTTTGTGACCATGTTGAATTCAGCGGTCGGCTGAATCGACCGAAGTATCTGGTATAGCTCAGACCGCCGCGGGTTTTCACTGCCCGCTGGCGGTTTGTCGTATTGTCTTTGATTCGTGGATTTCCCAGAATCTGACACGATCGGCATATGCCCCGGCAGCAGACAGGCCAGTTCCGAGCAATGAATCGCATCGATTTGTGGGCTGCCACACTCGTTCCACATTGGGAAAGGATTCCTGAACGTGACTGACTCACCTGACAACGACATTCCGTCTTCATCTGCGGATCAGTCGACAGCCGGAACAGAGTTGTCGCCGCGAACACAGGCACAGGACCCTGATCAGGATGCTCTGCAGGTCTTGCTGCAGGCCAGTGCCGCCGCGGAATCTCTGCAACAACGTTTCGGCGAACTGCAGAGTCGTCAGGCTGAAATCGTCGCCGAACGTGGCCAACTGAGTGCTGACCGCACGGCGTTCGAACAGCGAGCGCGTGAATTTGCCGAACAAGTCGCACGAGATCGCAGCACTCAGCGCGAAGTCGCGGCCGAACTCGAACACCGTCAACACGAATTCGATCAGCGTCAGACCCAACAGAAACGTCAGCAGGAGCTCATTGAGCAGACTCGTGAAGATCTCGAAGACGAACGAGCACGTCTTCACGACGCTGTCGATGATGAAATCGCCCGTGAACGCGACGGGTTGCAGCGGCAGCAGAATACACTTGATCAGGAACGCCAGCGACTGGCGGACCGAGGCGAACAACTGGAACAGGAACACCGCGACCGGACGCAGCTGAATGCAGATGCCCTGCAGGCGGAGCGGGAGGCCATGCGGGAATCTGTAAGGAACGAACTCGCCGGTGAAGTGGATGATCTTCATCGTGAGCAGCAGGAATGGGCAACTGAAAAGGACGCACAATCGGTTCAGCTTCAGCGTGAAACAGAAGATCTTCAGCAACAAAGAGAATTGTTTGGTGAGCAGCTGGAAATTGAACAACAGCGGCTTCGTGGCGAAATCGAAAAACGACGGCAGACACTGCTGACCGAGCAGAACAACCTGCAGCGCCGTTATCGGTTCCAATTCGAGCATCTGGCTCGCTCTCGGAGCGACTTTGAAGTTGAGCTGCGGAACCTGAGGCGGGAATTGCAGTTGTTCCGCAGTGAACGAAAATCCTTCGACGAACAGCATCGCCTGCGTTTCGGTCAGTTGCAGCGGATCCGCGAAACCCTGCTGGAACGTGAAGAGTCCCTAAGACGCGAGCAGAAGGTGCTGGACCGAAATCGTGTAGGCGCCGAACTGGATGTAAAGCGACGGCAAACTCGACTTCAGGAACATCAGGATGCGGTGCTGCAGGATCTGGAATCGCGAACCCGTCGCCTTCATCAGGCCGAACAGTCCTCGGCCGACACCAGCCAGCGACTTGAGCAGCGACTGCAGCATGTCAACCAGCTAAGAACGGAACTCGACTCGAAACAGCGAGAGGTGCTGGAACAGCGGCTCCTTCTGGAGGAGCTCCAGTCCAGCGTGAACCCAGGCGATCCGAAGTACTCTCAGTCCCGCCAGGAGGCCATGGCGGCGACCGAACAGTTTTTCGAACAGCTTCACGTTCAACTGAAGTCCGAACATGAGCGCCTGGCGGAAAAAGCAACCACTCTGGCAGCGAAACAGGAGCAATTTCGCAGAGATCGCAGCGACCTGGAACAGTGGTTCGCGGATCGAGCGGCGCAGGTCAGCGCCCCGACCGGCGTAGGGGCTGCAGAGGAGCACCTTGAGAAGCTGTCGGCCATGGAGGCGGAACTCGCATTAACCCACCGCGAATTCCTCAGTGAACGGAAGGATGCGGAAGCCACAATTCGTCGCCTGCTGGATCAAATCGCCTCAATGGAGACGCAGGCATTCCGCGTTAACGAACCTGTCGTCAAACATCAGTTGGCACAGACCGACAACGGCCTCGTTGCTGAAGATCAGACTGTCAACTCCCCCGACGATAACGATTCGCAGAATCAGGCTGCGTAGATTCTGCCGAATTTGGGACAGAGTCGGCATTTCCTCCGGCCTGTTTCACGCGTAGAATCAGTGTAGCAGAACACAGATGCGGCGCCGGAATCATGACAGGACGGGTTCCTGTCGCCGGGTCCTGTATCAGTCGTAGGTATCCGTGTCCGGACGTCATGCTACCAGCGGATCGCTTCTGTATTTCGCTTCAGAGCTGCTGCGTGCGAGGCTCTTTTCGTGTCGCCAGATGTGTGTCAGATTACCGTGGCCGAATCAGATCAGGATCAATCATCGGAAACTGAAGATATGTCGTTGCGGTCGTGGACTCGCCTGACGCCGCTGATCGTACTTGTCGTAGCCGGCGTTGCGGCTGGTGCGGCGATGCTGTCTCCTGGCGCCACAGTGACCGCAGCTCCGGTCCAGCCGGTCAAACTGGTCAATACGTACCCTCATGACCGAAATTCCTTTTGCCAGGGGCTGGTCATGCTCGATGGGGCAATTCTTGAAGGGACGGGACAATACAATCGCTCGCGACTTCGGCTTGTGGAACTCGCAACCGGAAGGCCATCCGTTGACATCGCGCTGCCAGGCAACGTCTTTGGGGAAGGTGTGACCGTCTGGAAGAACACGATTCTGCAGCTGACCTGGAAAAACGGGTACCTGCTTACATACGACAGCACCACACTGAAACGAACCGGCTCAGTCCGGTATCGCAACATTGACCGCGGCCTGTATGAAGGCTGGGGGATAACTCATGACGGAACTCATTTGATCATCAGCGACGGGTCGTCAACGTTGCGGTTCGTGGATCCGCAGACTTTCCGCATCGTGCGTCGCGTGCGCGTCAAGGACGGGTTTCGAGGCATCTCAAAGCTGAATGAGCTCGAGTACGTCAACGGAGAAATTCTGGCGAACGTCTGGTACAAAGATCAGATTGCAAGAATTGATGCGAAGTCGGGGCGAGTCCTGGGCTGGCTGGATCTGCAGGCACTTCGTCCGGCATCATTAATAAATGACCGTGAAGCAGTCCTGAACGGGATCGCATGGGACGCGGCGACACAGCGTTTGTTTGTGACGGGAAAGAACTGGCCCACGCTGCTGGAAATCTCGTATTAGGCGCTTCGCATTACTCAGAGTTATCTCTGACCGCTTTTGCAGTTCGATCATCCATCCGCTGAGCTTCAGCCTCGCAACCGCCGCTTCCCCGCAATCGTGGCTTTTGGGTCCTCCGCACTCTGCCGCCGGGATCGCAGTCACGGTATGATAGGTGCGGTCACACAGGGACGCCCCAGGTCATCGCTTGAGAGCAGGTATGTCCAGGTATTTTTCGGAACCAACCGCAAAGCCGCGCTGGGTGCATGTCGCCCTGTTGTGTGTCGCGTTGATCATTGGTTTGCATACGCGACTGATTGCGGCAGGTCCGGAGTTCCCGGAGGACGTAGCTCCGCTGTTAAACGAGTTCTGTTTGAATTGTCACGACGACCAGCATTCAGAAGCCAAAGTTAACTTTACTCAACTGGTGTCGAATCCGGATTTTGCAACTCACTTCAGGACCTGGCGCACGGCCAGAAAAATGATTGAACAGGGCAGAATGCCTCCAAAGGGTGCTCCTCAGCCAGGCGAACTGCAGCGAGAGCAACTGCTCGGCGGGATTCGACGACAACTGCAACAGGTGACCACGCAGCATGCTCGCGACCCGGGCCCTGTCGTTCTGCGAAGACTCACCAGTGCGGAATACGCATATACAATTCATGATCTGACCGGTGTTGCCCTGATTCCACAGGCAGATATCACCGGCGACGCGGTCGGTGGCGAAGGATTCGCGAATGTCGGAACTGTACAGTTTATGCAGGACTCGACGCTGGAACGCTACCTTGACGCAGCAAAACATGTCGCCGCCCATGCCGTCATCGGCACCGGACCTCTCATGTTCTATAAAGACCCTGGGCGGACCGGGTTGGAACTGTCAGCCATTTCTCGAATCCAGAAAATATATCGTGATCACGGCTTTCGAACCGCCGCCGGAGAAGGTGGCGAAGCATTCGGGCTGGATCGTTACGCAAAGGGCTTCTATGCAACATGGCGATATCGCTATCGCCGGCAACATGGTATTGGTGACCGCACTCTGGCAGAGCTGGCAGCTGAGGAGGGCATCGATACTCGTTTTGCAGAGTATCTGTGGGCGCTCCTGAACCGGCCTGCGTTTTCCTTTCCGACGTCGGACATCGCGATGCGGTGGCAGAATCTTACTGCGTCCGCCGCAGGTGTCCCTGTCAGACAATTCAGCGGTAACATCCGCCGGCAGTGTGAACAGATCCAGCAGGTGATGCTTAACTGGCAGAACCGTCTGGGACAGAATCCCGATGCCAAAGAGGAAGCCCCAGTGTTGTCGGCCGGACGTTTTGATGTGGATCGCTCGAAACGTTTTGAAATGAACATCAACTGGCCAAAAGGCACAAGCACAGCCCACATTCAGTTAAAAGTGGAGTCGGCCAATCGTGATGGAAACCCCCGGGCCGTTGTCATCTGGCGCTCAGCGGATATTCAGTTTCGGGACCCTGATCGTCGTCTGACGGATCCGGAGCCGTTGTCAGCTCTCATACCCGGCCAGGGCGCAGACCGACCGGACTTCGGCAGATCGGTGGCCGGTGCCAAAGTCGGACCACATGATTTTGTGACCGTCGGTACTAAGCAGACTTCTGTCTTTGAGTTGCCTGTGCGGAAGGGCGCGACGTCTGCTCGCCTGACGGTGACAGCTGTAATCGACGTTCAGCACGGCGACGACTGCATCGTCCGCTGTACAATTGCCCAGCAGGAGGAAACTGACCAGGGTCAGCAGGTCTCTGCACTGCTGGCCAATTCAAAAGGCACCGCATTCAGGGAATGGAAAGACGGTGTGCTCGATTTTGCTCGCCTGCTGCCGCAGGTTTCTCATGGCGAACCCGCCCCCTCGGACCGCGATCCGATACCTTCCGTGTTCGACAACACGTACAACAACGCCGAACGCAATTTCTACCACTATCGAATCAAATACTATCGCAACGACAGTTTCCTGGTCGACAACGTACTGGACGACCGGACTCGCCGAAAATTGGATCAGGCGTGGATGGATCTGCTGGGCTCGTTCGAGTACCACGACACATACCTTGGATTTATCGCGGACAAACACTCTGTCGAGCTGAGGAGCCGGAGGATTGCGGAACTTGATCCGGCGTATGTCGACCGATTCAGCGCCGAACCCCGCGTTAAAGTACGGCTGCTGCAGCACAGTCATCAAGAAATCCAGAATGCATTGGTATCTGCCGAATCCGGGCATGTCGCTGACATATTGAAGTTTGCACGCCGCGCATGGCGTCGTCCACTTGTGCCGGAAGAACGGAATCGGCTGCGACTTTATTACGGACATCTCAGAGAAAGCGAACAACTGGATCATCACAGTGCCGTCCGCACATTGCTGACTCGAATCCTGACGGCACCTGAATTCCTGTATCGCACTGAACGCCAACGGGGCGACGGGGAAATCAGGTTGCCCGGTGTTCGTGCGGTTCCACTTTCGGACTGGGAACTTGCCACCCGTCTGAGCTATTTTCTTTGGTCATCGTTGCCGGACGACAACTTGCGAAGACATGCTGCAGCGGGCACGCTCAGTCGTCCTGCACAGCTAACGGCCCAGGTCAGACGCATGCTGAAAGATCCCAGAGCCCGGCGACTGGCAACAGAATTCTTCGGCCAGTGGTTCGGTTTCTACCGATTCAATCGCTATCGGGGAGTCGATCCGAAACGTTTTCCTGAGTTTACCGACAGTCTGAAGGCCGACATGCATGACGAGGCCGTTTCATTCTTTGCGCACGTCGTTCGTAACAACCGGCCTGTAAGCGACATTCTGTTTGCCGATTACACCTTCCTGAATGCTCGACTGGCTGAACACTATTCTGTCGCGGCCGCCGATCTTTCGGACCAGCTTGTGCTTGTTGGAAATCTGGCAGGGCAGCACCGAGGTGGACTGATGGGACTGGGCGCTGTGCTGACGGTCACTTCGGCACCACTCAGGACAAGTCCAGTGAAACGTGGTGACTGGGTGCTGCGTCGAATCATGGGGACTCCCGTCCCCCCCCCACCGGCCGATGCAGGGTCCCTGCCGGGCGAGGATGTGCTGGCGGACGGGCTGACAGTACGCGCACGTCTGGAAGCTCATCGCAGTGACGCATCATGTTTGAATTGTCATTCCCGGATCGATCCACTGGGATTCGCTCTTGAGCAATACGACACACTCGGCCGCTGGCGGGAAACGTACCGAGACGGCCAGACCATCCAGACATCCGGAAAGCTGTACGATGACAGCCTGATTTCGGGAACTGACGGGCTGCGGGCACATCTGAAAAAGCAAGAACATCTGTTTCAGCGAACACTGTGTACGAAGCTGGTCGGTTACGCCCTGGGAAGGCGTGAATCCATATCCGATGTGCAGCTGATAGAACAGTTGATGGTGGGTATTTCCGACGACGATCGCTTTTCTGCGCTTGTGGAAAGACTGGTTCATAGTCGACAATTCCGGTATCGACGATCAGTCAGCGATCCGTCAACGGATACAGGAAAGCCAAACGAATGACGACGATCATTCAGCCAGTCACTGCGCCCTGCTTCGCCTCGCGTACTTCGCGACGCAGGTTTCTTTACGGCACCGGTGTCGGACTGGCGCTGCCATGGCTGGAGTCCTCGCCCGTCCGCTCCGATGATTCCGCCAAACTCGGCACGGCCTACGATTCATCGCAGCCCCCTGTTCGATTCGCGTGTCTGTACTTTTCCAATGGTGTTGAACCAAAGCACTGGTGGGCTCGCGGCCGCGGCTCTTCAATGCAGTTGGGCCCGGGCTTGCAGCCACTGCTGCCATATCGCGAAGATATTGTTTTCCTGCGTGGTCTGTTTAACGAGCAATCAGTCAGGAACAGCAGCGCCCATCTGGGCAGAATGCCCAATCTGCTTTCCGGGGCATGGGTGAGTCTGGATCAGAACGACATTCGCGTCGGGCGGACAATGGATCAGGCACTGGCAAAGCAGATCGGACACCGAACTGCAGTGCCCAGTCTTGCGTTGGGCATCGAACCCACAGAACTGAGGCTGGAAGACGGCCTGTCCATGATCTACGGCTCATGTATTTCCTGGGCGTCAGACACCAGACCGGCGACCAAAGAAATCTATCCCGCGCGTGCCTTCGACCTCCTGGTCGGTGATGGAAAAGGTCGAAAACTGGATCGCAGCGTTCTGGACCAGGTGCTGGCCGATGCAAAGAAACTTAAGCTTAGGCTGGGCCAAAGTGACAGAAAGAAGCTGGATGAGTATCTGGAATCCATACGCGATATCGAAAACAGAATCGACCGGGCGTCCAGGGAACAGAGACTTGAGGGCTGGACGCCAACCCTTACTGAACCGAACATGGTGCGTCCGGACGATGACCTGCCACAGAATGTCCCCGACCACATGCGGTTGATTCTGGACCTGGTCGTGCTGGCATTTCAGATGGACAAGACGCGAATCGCCACGTGCATGCTGAATAATGATTTGTCACAGATGAACTTCGGGTTTCTGGACGGTGTTCAGGGCAGTCTGCACCTGGACCTGACTCACAACGGTCGAGACCCCGCGCTGGAAGCCATGTATCTGCAGACAAATCAATTCCACGTGCAGCAATTTGCTTATTTACTGCAACGCCTGAAAGCCATCGACGAAGGCGGCCAGACCCTGCTGGACAGTTCGCTGCTGATGTTCTGCTCAAATCTGTTTGACGGAGACAAACATCAGGCTGACCAGATGCCCATTGTGCTCGCCGGACGTGGTGGGGGTTCGCTGCAGACAGGTCGGGTACTGGACTACCTCAATCGCGGCGATGAACACCGCCGTGCATGCAGCCTGTATCTTTCCCTGATGGACCGCATGGGGGTTCACCTGCCTCGCTTTGGCGACAGCAATCGCCGACTCGCTAACCTGTAGGACGATTTCGGCATCGCGTCGCCCCATCAACGATTGCAGCAGTCCTGTCGGCACCGCATCGGTTCGTACGTGGACATGCTCTGTCACGACACCGTTAACCGATTTCCCGTCAGCGAGATGGCTCCTGAACCATGTCGATGGTCATCGTTCCTTCAGAACATGTCACCTGCAGCACGTTCATTCATAGGAGAGAAGTCGGTTGACTGCGGGCAGACTGATCGCATTCGAATAATGATAAATGCTGCATACCTCTTCCTCATTCTCAATGACCGCTGTCGGCTGTTCGATCACGAAATCGGCAAAGTCAGCCTGGTTAAAGGCCACGAATGCCAGCTGCAGGCAATCGATCAGCGGAACCGATCTGCGGCTGAGATCGGGAAATGCAATTGGTCCTGTGTCAACCTGATACATCTGTTTTTCCAGACTGATGTTCATCGTCTTGACCGGGCATTCGATGGTCGCCTTCAACGACGTATCCTGGTTACTTAGCTCCGTCTGTGATACCAGTGGCAGCCCCTGTCCGGTCACTTCGCGGATTCTGTCCCAGTTGTCCAGGACCTCGATATCCTGCCCTTCATGAAGCAGAAGTTTTGGTGCGCCCCAGGCATTCGGCGATTCCACCACCTGTCGATAACGTTCAGTGTCCATCCGAGCATGGCGGCGCATGATCAGCCAGTGACCGTCACCAAAGATCGGCAGAAAATCGTAGTTATCATCCAGAAACAGATCTGACTCACCAAATGTGTTTTCGCTTTTGCAGGAAGCACACTGGTAGAAAACAGCATGTTCGCCGGTGTCGGTATCGGTGATCGTTGTCCGGCTCTCGATCCAGAAACGAACCGAATTCAAATCGGACGTACCGCAGATAAACGAACGACGATAGTCCAGGCACGATTGTCTCTCATCGGACGTGACCGGCTGCCCCTGGAGCTGTGTCATTGATGTTAATGCCGCTGTTGCCAATGATGATGTTGCACCCGCATGCTTCAGAAACTGACGTCGTGATGGTGTTGATTCTTCCATATCGGGATCCTCTCATTGGATTGCCATCGCATTACCAACGGTCTAAACAACGCCGTCCACCACAACAATAACGGTACTGGCTGGAAACGTGCATGGCAAATTATCAGAATTCAAGCGAGTGGCGACACATTCAAAACATACCTTCGAGATACCGCACTTGCTATGACAACGCACAGAATTGCCCGCAGTGGAATCGCATTGGTCCTGTACATCTGCATCGCCATCAGTGTTTCACGGTCAGTGTACGCCCAGCAGAATGCCATTGCGGCCCCGGCAGGTCTCGCGCGGCCTGATGTTGAGTTTAAAATTTTTCAATTTCCTGCTGACCGCATACCGCGGATTGACGGCAATTCGGATGACTGGTCTTTCGTACCCGATTCCTATGCCATTGGAATGGATCAGCTGCAGGAGACGGTGTTCGGGATTGGCGACAAACGCGACAAAGCGAATCTGGACGTAAAGGTGAAAGTGGGCTGGGTGGCAGGACTTAACCATCTGTATTTTCTGTACGAAGCGAGCGACAACTACTGGGACTTCATGCACGAAGATCTTCACAACGACATTTTTGAGGTCGTTATTGACGGCGATTTATCCGGAGGCCCGCTGATTCGCCAGATGCACCCCAACATCAAACTGCGAAACAAGCTGGAGACGCATTTCAAATTTCACGGCATCCACGCACAGAATTATCACGTCTTCACCCCCGCAAAAGGAAAAGACTGGGCGATGGTGTGGGGCTCTCAGCCGTGGATCAAGGATCTACCGTTCGCCAACGCTGCTTACAACTACGATTTCAAACACGGTGAAAGTGGCAAACTGATACTTGAGTTTTTCATAACACCATTTGATCACGCCCCGCCGGAACGATCCGCAGCCGTGCAGACAACTCTGGAAGATGACAAAGTGATTGGCATGTCGTGGGCCGTGCTGGATTACGACGACGAAAATGCAGAACGCTATTCAGCGTTTTGGAATCTTTCACACAAGACGACGATGTATGGCAACGCATCTGACCTTGTGGCATTCCGCCTGATGCCACTCGAAGAAAGTCTCCGCAAGCCGATTGAGGGTGACTGGTCGTTTCACGTTATCAGCAGAAAGGATCGCATTGTCGCCTTTCGAGATCGGTCCTTCGGAACGATTGAGTCATGGCACTGGGAGTTTGGCGATGGCACCACATCGACGGAGCAACACCCCGTCCATCACTACACCAGGGCTGGCGAATTCGTTGTGACACTCAGGGTCGAGGGGCCGGAAGGAAAGTCACGCCGCGCAAAGGTCTGGGACGTCACACTGCCGTAGTCGGCTGCGGTATCTTTGACTTTCGATTGCCGGGCCGGGTAACCTGTTCACGACAGGCTTTGGAAACCATGATGGCGAACCAGCACATGAACACGATTTGCAGCCCCCATGCCACATTCTCACATCAACACCTTGGTCAAAACATCACCATGGACAACCACAAAGGACTTATCGCCTCACTGATGGTTATCACGACCTGCTTTGGGCTGTCACGCTGCAGCATGGCGGATCCGCCCAAAGTGGGTATTGAGACCCGAATTCCATGGACGACATCGAAGATCACGGGATCGCCGGAGCCCCCCCTGCCTTTCGTGACAGAACAGGTGTTTCCGGCGCTTAAATTCAATCAGTGCCTGGACATAACTACCGCACCGGGCAGTGACCGCCTGTTTGTGGTCGAACAGTCGGGAAAGATCGTTTCGTTCCCCAACGATGCTGCAGTTTCAGAAACGGATCTGGTTGTCGACTTCGCCAAAGAACTCCCGGACGTGAAACAGGTGTATGCGCTGGCGTTCCATCCGAAGTTCGAAAACAATCGCTATTGCTACGTTTGCTATATCAAAGAAGCCAACCTGGACGATGGCACACACGTGGCACGGTTTCAAATGTCTGACACAGATCCGCCGACGATCGACGTCGGGAGCCAGACAACGCTCATCACATGGTTGTCAGGCGGACACAACGGATGCTGTTTAAAGTTCGGGCCGGACGGTCACCTTTATATCTCAACGGGTGATGGCGGTCCTGCCAACCCGCCGGACATCCATAAAACCGGACAGGACATCGGTGACCTGCTGTCGTCCATACTGCGCATCGACGTCGATCACGCTGACGGCGAGGTCAACTATCGCATTCCGGAGGACAATCCATTCGTGGACATCGATGGGGCCCGAGGTGAAATCTGGGCCTATGGACTGCGCAATCCGTGGAGAATGAGTTTCGATCGCAAGACGGGTGACCTGTGGGTTGGGGATGTGGGCTGGGAACTTTGGGAAATGCTGTATCGCATCGAACGCGGCGGCAACTACGGCTGGGCCGTCATGGAAGGCCGAGCCTCCACCCATCCGGAGTGGCCTCGCGGACCGACTCCTGTGCTGCCTCCGACAATCGACCATCGACATTCCGAGTCTTCGTCCATCACCGAAGGAGCCACCTACTACGGCACGCGAGTGAAGGAACTCTACGGAACTCATATTTACAGTGACTACGACACCGGGAAATTCTGGGGCTTCCGGTACGAGAATGGCAAAGTTGTGGACCACCGGGAACTGGCAGATACCACTCACCGAGTCGTTGGTTTTGGTGAGCTGCACGATGGCGAGCTGCTGCTGCTGGATCATACTGACGGATCGATTCACCAACTCGTACCCAATCCCCGACAGGGAGAGGCGAGCACCTTTCCACGCAATCTGAGTGATAGTGGTCTGTTTTCGTCAATCACCGATCTCACCCCTGCTCCCGGAGTGATTCCCTACTCGATCA
>Ga0315316_10002959_pt1 | contig 12297 bp, 14 predicted proteins | sample M160m3416metaG_FD_203702 | JGI IMG/M metagenome (GOLD analysis project Ga0315316, IMG submission 203702) | Ammonia-oxidizing marine archaeal communities from Monterey Bay, California, United States - M1 60m 3416 | ecosystem: Environmental > Aquatic > Marine > Intertidal zone | place: USA...
CCGAAGTGTATAGACTAATAAAGAAATACAAAACGTTTTTGGAATATGATTATCCAAAATACAAGAAAGACCTTATAGATTTATGTTAGAAGAAGTGACAATACTGGGAAACGGCCCAAGTAGATTAAATTTTGATTTTACTGTGTCGCATGAGGTGTGGGGTTGCAATGCAATCTACAGGGATACAGATAAGTGTGACCTAGTATTTGCAGTTGATATGCCTGTCCAAAAAGAGATAGTTGAATCGGGATACTATCGAGGTAACCATGTTGCATTCGCAGATATTGACCCAATACCAATTGAAATGTTGGATATGTTTGCGCCAGATTTCAGCTACCCTATAATAAGTGTAAAGGAAGACGACTCACATTTTATCATACAGGGAAATGATAGTAGAACAGATTTTCTTGGGTTAAAGAATCCACATTTAATTACAACATACAACGAACCGAGATTAAGAAACTTAATGACTGGAATGTCTGCATTAGGATATGCAATGACACTAGGTGTTAAAACTATCAATCTAATTGGGTTCGATGGATTAGAATTTGAAGGGGAACCTTCAAATATTTACGAAGGTAGTGATAACTATCCGACTAAATATACAACTGAGGACGCTGTTCTACAAGTTCAACGTTCTCAGTTCATAGCGCTATGCGAATGGTTCTATGGAAAAGGTTCATTATATTGGCAAAACCCTCTAGACAAAGAGGACGAAATCAAGTATAATGAACTATCTTATTATGAAATAAGTGATAGGTGGGTTTTAGGCGAAGGTCTAGAATCTTGATAAAATTGTTAATAAAATGCGATATAATTGTAATACAATAGGAGAATACAATGAGTAGTAGTTTAGATAAACTAAGAGCTGCAATGGAAACAGCTTCACCCTCAGAAGGTGCAAAAAAATCCTACCAAGACGACACAATGTGGAAACCCGAACTGGATAAAACTGGTAATGGTTACGCAGTGATTCGTTTCTTACCAACCCCTGAAGGAGAAGAGATGCCATGGGTATCTTATTTCGACCACGGCTTTCAAGGCCCTGGCGGCTGGTACATTGAGAAGTCTTTAACGACCCTCAATAAGAAAGACCCTGTAAGTGAATATAACACTTCGTTATGGAATACAGGAATTGAAGCAAACAAAGAGATTGCAAGGAAACAGAAGCGAAGACTTCACTATGTTTCTAATGTCTATGTTGTTTCAGACCCTAAAAATCCTGACAATGAAGGTAAAGTATTTAAATACAGATACGGTAAAAAAATCTTTGAAGCACTCAAGGAAGCAATCTCACCTGCATTTGAAGATGAGAAAGCAATCAATCCTTTTGACCTCAGAGACGAAGGTGCAAATTTCAAAATCAAAATTAGAAAAGTTGACGGTTATTGGAACTACGACAAATCTGAGTTTGATGCGACTGCACCATTGTTTGATAATGAAGAACAAATAAACTCAGTGTTTAGTCAAGTTCATTCTTTATCTGCCGTAATCTCACCCGATGAGTTCAAGTCTTATGAAGACTTAAAAGAGAAACTTGAAAGAGTTCTCGGAACAGTTGGGTCTACCTCTACTGCTGAATCAGTTGCAGAAGACTTGGAAGAAGTGCCATGGTCTAATGTAAACACTGCTTCAACAGCAAGTGAACCAGTAATCGAAAGTGCAGAAGTTTCAGCAGGTGTAACAGCCAGTTCTGAAGACGATGCAATGGATTACTTTAAGAAATTAGCTCAAGACTAATTTCATTTGGGGTGCATAGGTTTTTATTATGAATATAAATGACAAGACTATGCATTCACTGAGGCCGTGGATAAAAGTGGGGGTACTCAGTAAGGGTAAGATAAACAGCAAAAATCAAGCGGGTTTATCGGTGCAGAGCGGGTATGCTGTAAGGCGTGGGGCGACTGACACACTTTTTCGAAATCGATATGATTTCACATTTAGAAAATATTATGAAAAGTGAATTTTACAAAAACATTCTTCCATTCAATGAGAATGAAAGAGTAGTTGACCAATTTGGGTGGACTCCTCTATCCGTTATAACACCAACTAAATCTTCAAAGAAGGATTGGAAAGATGCATACTTAACTGCATACGAAGAGAAGAGAGGAGAGTGTCCTAGATTACCAAATGGACTAATGATGTCTGAGTTCCACGCAGGATTGTGTGAGAACATTATACATTATTGGAGTATGGTTGGAGATACAATCGTTGACCCATTTGCAGGTAGAATGACTCGTGCATATATATCTGCTTCATTAGGAAGAGATTATGTTGGTTATGATGTATCACCAACAACTGTAAGTAAAGTTAAAGAAGAAATGTCAAGACATTCTTTTGACGGTTGGTATGACATTGTAGAAGGAGACGGTTGTGAAATGAAAGACACCGATAACGAATCTGCAAACTTAGTTATGACTTGTCCACCTTACGGTGATATAGAAAGATACGAAAGTGCAGAAGGTCAGTTATCCGATATAAGAGGGTACAGAAAATTTGCATCTAGAATACAGGTTTGTGGTGATAATATAGAAAGAGTTTTAGTGCCTGGTGGATTTTGTGTATGGGTTTGTGGTGATTGGAGAAGAGACGGAGAATACATTCCATTTCATGCCGACACTATAAATATGTTCACGCAATCGGGTCTGAAATTACATGACGTAATAGTTATGAAGAACGATACGATATTTGCAGCCTTACAAATGGGTAAGTGTGCGAGTAAGAGATACACTAGTAAAGTACATGAGTATATTCTAGTGTTTAGAAAGGAAGGGGAATTGGTTCCAACTTCCGATAAGATTAAAAATAAAGAGGACGAAACCTTAGAAAAGTTTTTTGGATAATATATGCCTAGTGTAACACCAAGATACAATAAGAAAAGAAATCAGACTGAATCGTTTGATGGTTTACTTAGACGTTTTAAGAAGGCGTGTGATAATGCAGGTATTGTTCAAGAGGTTAGGGATAGACAACATTACGAGAAACCTAATCAAAAGAGACACAAGAGAAATCAACAACAGAATCGTAGAAATAAACTTGATGCAATCAAGAGAGAAAGTGCGAGTCGTCCACAACGATGGTTATAAGAAATGAAACAATGGCACGGTGGAAAGGGTTCTCGAAGACGGAACTCAAACGAAGAGAAGTATGCAGATGCGTGGGAACGTATCTTTGGCAAACCCGAGCCTAAAATAAAAGAACATAAGAAGACACCTTCACACGGACTTACTCAAGTCCATAAAGACAGAACCAAATATAATAGAAAGAAAAGTTACTCTACTGATTAATTTGTAAATCCAAGTTGGAGATTATAATTAGTTTGTTCTTGATTTTGTGGTGGTGAATTAATACTGATATCATTGTTGTTAACACTGTTCTGATTTGAAATACCATAATTGTTCTGATACTGTAAAGTTTCTCTTTGTCGTTCTTCTTCAGCAAGGTCTATTTGCGCTTGGACTATCTTGTCAGCTGTATCGAGAGCTCTCTCTTCCATAAGGCCTTTGTTTTCCCATGAATCATCAGGGTCTTGACTGAATCCGTAATGTTTCTCCAAAGCCGCATAGACTTGGTCATCACCATCATACGCATAGTCTATACCTGCTCGAGAAAGACCACCTGCTAAGAGAGATGCACTTGCACTTGCTAAACCAATAGTCAATGGTGTCGCAGTTCCAGCTGTAAAGAAGGTGACGGCGCCTGCAGTTATGATGCCTGCAGCTCCAGCTGCGACTGCTGACCAAACAGGTTTTTTGAAAGCCTCTTTTTCCATTTCCTCAACCTGAATCATCATATCATCATATTCAGGTTGCTCGATAACACCAGCCTTAAGAAGAAGACCGAATTTAGTTCTTGCATCTGTTGCTTCAGATTCAAGTTCCTCAATCTCATACTTAGTTAGCCCTGCTGATAGCAACATTAGATATGGACTAGAACCTTTCATTGATTTAGGAGAAAACCCCTTTTTCAAAGCGCCTTTAAGTCTATCCATCTTATTAACTTTTACCCTTCCATCTAAGTTTCCTGTGTTTGGATTCACACCTTTTGCATCTCTCCAACCCGCCAAGGCGCTAGAGGGTCTTTGAGTTAACGTATTTCCTACTCTAGGGCTCTGCTGAGCTATTATAGCTGCATTTGTGCCAGCTGCTAAATCTTCCATAGTGTTTACTTTAGCACGGGATGTTTGTTCTGATATAAGTTGGTCTTCTTTTGCTTTGAACTCCTCATGGAGTTTATCTTTTTCTTCTTGCGTTCCTGCGGCCGCATAATCTTCCAAGAATTTTTCGGTAATTTTTTTATGTTCAGCTGCCTTATCGTCATTTTTATCAAGCGTAAAGAGGTCAACCCAATCACCTAAATCAGTAAATTTTGATAATAACCATATAGCAGCTGCTGCTAAAGCAGCTAATAGAATGGTCGTTGGAGATAGACCTTTCATAAACTTAAACAGACCACCACTAACTTTTTCATTAAGTTTATCTTTTTTCTTAAGGTCTTTTTGTTCTTTTTCTTCGTTCTCTTCACGCAGGTCTTCGTTTTCTTCTTTCTCATCTTTAAAGAAATCACCAATTTTTGAACTCATAGATTTAAAGGGTGAAACTATGACAGAACTAACATCTCTAAATGCACCCCAAGTTTCTGCGATTGGGTCAAGGACTGCATTAATATCAACCAACCCACCTGATAAAGTTTTTATACCTTTAGTAAACTTATCATAGTTTTCAGTTTTACCTGCTTTTTCTAATCTTTCTTCTAACTCAGCATTAGTTTCATCTACAAGTTTTGCAGCTGCATGACGACCTTCTTTTTCATCTTTTAATTTTTCTTCATTTGCCTTAATAAATTCTTCGTTTTGAGAGGATAGTTCTTTGGTAATAAATGTTTGACGTTCTGATATATCTGTATCAATCGTAGCAAGTTCTGCATCAATCACCTTTCTTCGTGCTTTTTTTGCTGTAAGATACTCTTCGTCTAAGTGTGCTTTTCGAGCATTCAGATTTATTGTAGCTATATTCTTTTTATCTTGTTCAAGCAGTTCCTTTTTATTATTTGTAAAACTCTTTTCTTGTTGGTATTTGTCTTCTTCAAGTTGTGCTTGTCTTTTTAGAGACTCTTTAACATTTTCAGAAGCTTGTTTATATGCCTCAGTCTCTAGTTCATCTGAAATTTTAAGTTTTCTTCTTTGGGTTATTAACCCTTTCATGGTATCTTGGGTTCCACCAATACTGTCAGCAGCAATCTTTGCAAACTCAGAATTGGTTTCCTGAATCTGACCAATAAGTTGCCTAAAAGGAGCACGTAAAGAACTGGTTGATTTTTCAACCTCTTTAGTTTGCTCTTTTACTTTTTTGTTAAACTCCTCTAGAGGAGTAGCGTCAAAGTCTGCCATTTAATCGTCCTTAGTTATTTTATTTACCGTTACCAAATGCTTTACCAGCTTCTGATATACCAAATGCACCTAGTGTTACAACTACGAATGAAGTATAGATTGTTTCTGAAACTTTCAAATCTAAATCCCACGCAAGAGCTGTTACTAAGTCTGTTATACCAAATACAGTCATTAAGAAAAATGATATGAAACCAATGATTGCTTTTTCATTAATATCATTGTCATCTAGGAACAAGTCTATGAACTTTCTTTTAGGTGGTTCTAGTCCTTTTTTTGCCTTAATGGCATCTTCCTTCATCTCCTTGATGACATCTTCTTGTTCATCGAGTTTCTCGATGAGCGCCATATACTTTTCTAAATCGATTTCGACTTCGTTTCTTGTATTATCTTTTATTTCTTCAGCCATTTTTTATCCCTATTATTAAAATTAAAAAATCACTTCACGAAACCATAGTCAATTCATTATTTTCTTCTATTTCGTTCTTTTTGTCGTTCCTTTTCCTCTTCTAAGTGGTTAAGTAACATACTAATGTAAATCTCTCTTTCCCAAGGCATCATCTCTTCAAGTTCAGTTAATGAATACTTATGATGTTGCATTAACTGAAAGTTAGTGTTATAATAATTCACCAAACTTTCATGAGAAAGAGCTATCAAAAAAAACTTGATAAACCTTTCAGAGTTGTTGTATTTAAAGTGCCACAACTATCACACTTATATTCTATTTCTTCTTGCAACGTTGGGATTGATTCGAAGAACTCTTGAAGTCTATCAACTTGGTCTAGTGTTAAACTCTCAACAAACTCAATTAACTCACTATCTTGTATGTCGTCTGCATTGTATACAGTTTCTTCATCGTATACACTTTCAATTCCATACGTCATTAAGTGAACTAATCTATCTCCGTCATCTTCCAAAGACTCAGCTTTGGCAAGTTGTCTAGCATTTGGGTGTCTTAAGGTTACACCTAGTGTATCAGTTAACTTAACTGTACTATCTATTTGCTCTTCAGGAAACTTTATACTTACCTTAGATAAGTCTATAGATGTTTTTCCTGTTCCACCACAATTTCTATCACGGCATGATAAAACCATTTCTGAAGTCTCTCCGACTGACTTAGCCCTAATCTGTAAAAATAGATATTCTAAATCTGCCAACATTAAAGTGTCGCTGTTTACTTCACCTTCCGTTACTGAAGATATAAGTTCTTTAGTAGCATTCATCACTTCTTCGCCGTTCTTTCCCTCTTTCGCAAGTAACAAATATTTTTGTTCCTTAACTAGAAATGGTCTGAATGTTACCTCAGTCCCATCACTAAGTTTGCACTTATGTTTAGGTGCTTTTTGGATTGGTAATCCCATAATTTACTCCATATTGTAATTAACCACCAATTAAATTATTAATTTCAGTGGTTCTTGTGTCTAGATTTGTTAAAGCTTTACGGACTTTTCCTTCTTTTCCAAACCTACTTAATAGATTACTACCCTGAAGTAGTGAATCTAATAATACTCTTCCTTTATTTAGGAAACTTCTCTCAGGTGCTGGTATGTACTTCGATTGCCAGTACCTGTATGCAAAGGTACATTTGAACTTCATTATACCTGATTCGTCCATACTTAATGTTTGGTCATCAAACTCAACTGGATATGCTTCATGAAGTGTGTATTCAAGTGCATTTCTTTTTGTATCTTCTGTATCTTTTCTATCAGTTCTATGTTGAATGATTTGTACTCTTCCAATATAATCATCATACCAACCTAACTTAGGCATTTCAATAGTACCACCCTGATTGCCTCCATATGACTCTCCTATTTCACCTTCGCCTGCAATGTAATTGTCTTGTGTTATGGTTCCGCCTGGAGTCATCTTTCCACCTGAATATATCATTGATTGCCATGCTTCAATAATTAGTCTATCTGCAAAGCTTTGGTCGCATATAAAAGTAAAGTCTATTGTTCCACCATCGTCAACTGTCCCAGTTGGTAAAGTTCTTTCTGCACCGTATTCTGAAAACGTGGTAGTATCAATACTTCTGCCAGGCAAAGAACACGACTCTACTCTGAGACCCATTACTCTACTATCTGTTGTTCCCGTCCAACCTGTTTTCCTTTTTCCTGTTACAACAATTTCTCTAATTTCCTTTCCACCATGCGTTGCTTTATCAGTTCCGTCAAATGCAGAATCTGTTACACTTTGTCCAGCATTTGTCGTTTCATTATAACCAAAAGTGCCAGGCAAAAAGAAGTTGACATCAAATCTGTTTCCTCTTGCGCCTTGGTCGAAGTTATACTTTAGTTGGTCTATAGATGACCCAACATTACTTGTAAATATGTCTTTTAAAAATCCCATTACATTTGTTTCCTAGAATTTGCATACACTGTATTTGTGTTAACATTCCCAAAATTTGCAGTTGGTAGCATTGCAGCTACGTCCCAATATTCTTTTTGTACTTGTAAAGGCACTCTTTTAATTCTACTATAAAGATACCTTTTTATACATGGTATCGCAGGTTTTAATCTACTTACACTTCTGAAGTATTGATAATCAATTTCAACACCTTCACCTTTTGAATACTTGTACATTTCTTCCAATAGATTTTGTCGATACAATGGTGGAATGTAGTGTAAGTTAATTCCATAAAATCCATTCTCAACTGACCTTTTATCAAAAGGAATGACTAAAGGAAATCTATCATACCAAGGCAGTTTCTTTTTTGTCTTAGCATTATAAAACATCATGTACATATTCCCTTCTTGAATCTCACCTACTTTAGTTCCGTCAAGATAAACTTTTTCATTGTTTCTTCTATCAAAGATTCTTCTAATATTTGTTCTAAACCACTCTAATGAAAGTTGTGTATGCGTACCAACCTCTTCGGGTTTAAGATTTTCTAATTCTTCAAATATAGTAGACATATATCTATTTATACTTAAGTGAGGTGTTCTTCGGTCAATATTCTGAAATTGTATTTACGATTTTTACAATACTCTTCTGCAGCTTTGAATTTTGCTTGATTGACTCCATAGGTTACAACCTCTCTCAGGTATCTTTGTGTTTTTCTTTTGGGGACTTTGGGTGGTTCACATTGTCGTTTAGGTTTAACTTCTATAATCTCACGCACAACCTTACCCGATACGTTTCTTACTTTGATATAGAAGTCGGGGAAGTATCTATGGACTTTGTTATCTATAGGTGAAACATATGGAATGATAATCTCTTCACTATTCCATTCTAATATAGAAGGTGTAGTGTCACAATAGTTCATAAACCTACGTTCCCATAAAGAACGATAATATACCTTTGTGGGGTCTCCTTTATATTTTTTATGGTTCTTTGGGCGAAACCGACCTTTATATGACATAAATAACAATAACTCTATAATAACTTTCAGGAATATTTATATCACATGGGACTAAGTAAATTAATCAATAAGGTAAACAAGGCAAAATCTGCAATCAATTCCTTGAAAGGAATATCATCAAAGATTAACAGTTTAAACTACGATAGTGTAACCGACCAACTTGGAGAGGAAGCAGAAGCTGCAAAAAGTCTATTACAAAAATCTAGGCAAAGAGACACGACAACTTTTTCCCAAAGTGAAAAACATAGGAGAGCTTTAAAACAAACTCCTTCAAATAAATTTACAGAATTAATCTATCCTCATGGTGATTTACTTGAAAATAATATAGTCTTTAACATAAAACCTAGAAGAAAGGGAACAGCTCCTAAGTGGTTAGGCGGAACAGCTAAAGACACCACAAATTTAATGTCCGAAGAAGAGGTTGATATAGTATTATACGTTCCTGATGGAATCACTAGTGAAACAAGTGTCCAATATGATGGCCAAGAAACTGGATTAGGAGCCAGGCAAATGAATAAAATTATGGAAGATGTTTCAGGTGCGGCCAAAGGAAACAAGTTTCAAGCGGGCCTAGATGCAATAAAGCAAGGCGGTGGAGCTATGATACAAAACCAAGTCATAAGTATTTTGAATGGTTTAAGTGGTAATATAAAAAATTTGAAGGAAGGAAGGGCTGTAAACCCCATGCATGAAGCTCAGTTTCAGGGAATTGGTTTCAGAAGTTTTACTTTTGATTATGAGTTTTATCCAAAAAATGAACTAGAAGCAGAAACAGTTAATCAGATTATATACACATTCAGAACTGCAATGTTACCTGATACTTATGGAGCATCATTTGGAGACGAAGAGATGGATGCAGCTGCAAAGGAGTTTCACGGTGGAAAAGCGCCAGAAAACTTTTTTAACTATCCAAATGTTTTTAAAGTGTCATTTGACGGCCCTATCGCATCGAAGGTAGATGGATTTTTGCCAATGGTATTAGAAGATTGTAGTGTTGACCACTTTAATGGTAACAAGATTGCTTATTTTGCAAATGGACAACCAGTTTCTTCATCAATGAGTTTAAAATTTAAAGAAATAAAACTATTAACTCAAGAGAGTTATCAAAGGATATCAGCTTATGGTAAAGACATAGGTGGTATGGATAGTGTAAATCCAGAGGCAAACGTATAAAATGGCTACTCAATTATTTAAAAATTTCCCTACTTTACAGTACACCCTTAATACAGGAAAAGTTGTTAGGATTAAAGATTTCTTTCGCAAAGCAAAAGTAGAATCTTCAGCTCTTAACTCAATAGTTGAATATCAAACTTATGAAGTCATGGAAGGAGACCGACCTGATGTGGTTGCAAGTAAACTATATGGTGACGGTGATTTACATTGGACTTTCTTTTTAGTTAATGACTTTGAGAATTACTATGACTGGTTTATGGACTTCGAGGTTTTTGAAAATTATATCGCAGAAAAGTATCAAGGACAAAATCTAATTGTAGTAAATTCTAGTGATATAGTTACAACACCTACCTATGACACTAAACTGGTTAACAGTAGTAATCCTCTCGGTTGGAAACACGACAACAAGATTCTAATCGGAGAGACACTTACATCAGGAACTAAAGAAGTAAGTGTGCAATCTGTTGACCCAACATTCAATCGTTTAGTTGTTCAAGGTGATATTATTGAAGCAACTGACGTTATGGTTTCTAGTACAAAGCTTTCTACTGCAAAGTTAGAAAATGAAGAGATACCTGACGATAGGACTGCATTCGAACAGTGGCAACAAGAAATCATTGATGGAACTAATCTTTCTTTTACAGTAGATTCAGTTTCAGATGCAAAAGACGGAGTCCACCATTACGTTGACTCAACAGGAAACAGGCGAACTTATGGTGGTTCGGGGTGGAGCCCAGTTACATATTATACTGAAGAATATGAAGAGAATGAGAAGAAAAGATTAATTAAAATTATTTCTCCTTCAAAAATAACTTCTGTATTAAGAGAGTTTGAAAGATTAATGAGTAATGGTTAGGAATAGGGTTATATCATGACAGAAGTTTCTACAACACCAGTCGAGTTGCCTGAGGGAGACGTAACAACACCACACCAAGCTTTCAATTTAAAAGCCGTTCACTTAGTAAATGGTGACGGTAAGTCGATTGATATACAGTCAATTACAGCAGGGTTCAGTCTGTATGAAAGTATTAATTCTAAATTTGTTACAGGAGATATAACTCTTATAGATAGTGTAAACCTAATAAAAAATTATCGTTTTACTGGACAAGAACATATTCGTGTTCATATAAGCAATGAAAGAGATGAAATAGACCAAGAACTTGAGAAGATATTTAGAGTATATAAACTCAACAACGTACAAAGACCTAGAGCAGGTACTCAAACATATGAAATGAAGTTATGCGACCCACTGATGTTTGTAGCAAATACAACTAGACTCAGTAAGGTCTACAGGGGTTCTTATACTGAGATGATGTCGGCAGCTTTTTGGGATATGGGACAGGGAAATGGGCAGGCATGGTTTAATGGCATAAGCCCTGAAGGGAAAGAAAAATTTTTTGGTCACTTTGAACATACAAAATCAGAAAACAACCAATTTGTAATTCCTAATTGGAGAGCAGACACTTTTTTAGATTGGGTTACTGAGAATGCTGATAATAAATCAGGTTCATGGAGAAACTCAATGTTTCTTTATCAAACATTTAGAGATAACTTTAAATGGCAATCTTTATCAAGTATGTGTGGAACAGCAGGAGTCGAAAGTAAAGAGAGAGAAGAGGCCAAAGTGGTAAAGGAACTTGGTCTGGAAGTTGGTGCAGGAGAAGTTGATACAGTGGGTGGAACAAAAGATTTACAAATATTAACTATAGATAAACCTCAACTTTTTGATACCTTAAGAGGAACAGTTGCAGGTGCTTATGCATCAACTCAGAAAGTATATGACCCAATTACAAAAATAGAATCGGTTAATATATATGATATATTAGAAACCTTCAATAGAAAAGATGGTAGTCATGTTTCAGAAGATGCAGTTCCTTTAATAAGAACTGATGAAAGTGAAAAAAGTATATTTTTAGCACGTACAACAGGAGACATCGATTGGCAGGAAATGGCGAGCCCACCAGTAAAAGAACTTAACTATGCAGGAATGCAATATCCCAACAAAATACCTGACTCTTTAGTTACCTATGATTACAATACTAATCATGATTTTGATAACAACACATTCGAATCTAGTGAAGCATTTAAAGGAAATAAGATTAAAGACAATTCTAAATTAGAAAGAATTGCATTGAAAGAAATAATGAAACAACATAGAGTCGTTGTAATTTTACCAATAAGAACTGATATATCAGCAGGTGATGTTATTAAAATGAATATCCCCGAACCTGAAGTAACAAGAGGTGAGGACAATACAGATCCAATAAATGATAATAGGTACTTAGTTGTAGATTCATGTCTTACTGGTAATCTTCAAGCGCCTGGATTTTACGGGTCTCTACAATTAGAATGTATTAAAGAAAGTTTTGCAAAAGAA
>Ga0315316_10002961_pt1 | contig 12294 bp, 12 predicted proteins | sample M160m3416metaG_FD_203702 | JGI IMG/M metagenome (GOLD analysis project Ga0315316, IMG submission 203702) | Ammonia-oxidizing marine archaeal communities from Monterey Bay, California, United States - M1 60m 3416 | ecosystem: Environmental > Aquatic > Marine > Intertidal zone | place: USA...
CTACTGTATTTGTTAAATCACCAAAATCTGTTGAATTACCTGTCGATGCAATGGTGATGTAATCTATAGTATTATATCTTTGATTTGCAGTGCTATTATAACCACCTGCTTGAACACCTCTACTACCATCACTACAACCTGCTAACCAATTAACAGCAAGTGTTCTATCACCAAAATCAGTTGCATTACCTGTTGTGCTAGGAGTTACATATTCATTAGCATTATCAGCATCACCGTTTGAGTTTAAGCCCTGTGCATAAACAATTCTGCTCTTACTACTTACTGCACCTGCTGCTCTACACCCTTCAGTTGTATCCCCAAAATCTGCTGCGTTACTACTGGATGCAATATTAAAATATTCAATGACATTTGTTTTTGCTCCTGATCCAGTATTGTCACCACCAAATGTAAGACCACGATCGTGACCCCACACAACCTTTGCAGCCGCAGAAATTGTTTTAAACTCACCATTAATGTATTGGTAAATTACTTCATTGGTACTATCCCACCAGAAATCCCCTTCGCTTGGTGATGATGGTTCTGTACCACTTGCAGTATATCCTTGCTCAATTGCATTTCCTCTAACCGTCAGCTTGTTAGGAAAGTCTACATTTGACCCATTATTATCAATTGTGTTTACTTTTATTGTACTCATGATGCTGCTCCTGATGATGCCCCAAGTTTCCAAACATTAGATGAAAGGTTTCCATGTTGTGTAGCATTTCCTGTTGTTTGAACAGTCACCAATTGAATATTATCATAAAGGTAGTTTGATCCACCTGTGAATTGATAACCACCAGAAAATGAAGCATAAGTACCATCAGATGCACCTGCCGTGTAAGAAGCAGTTTGAATAGTATCACCAAAATCACTTGCAGAAACTGACGTAGCAATTGAAAAATATTCTATTGTTGCGCCACCTTGAATAAGACCTCTTGAGTCATCACTTGCACAACCCATATCTCCCGAAGCATTTGTTGAAAGACTTGTAGATGTTGCATTTCCTGTTGTAGCAATTGTTACATAATTAGCAAAATCATTATCTTCGAAGAAATACCCTAGTGTGCCATTTGAAATGACACCGTTGCCCATATATTCCTTACTTGCAGTAAGATCGCCAAAATCTGTTGCGTTGCCAGTACTGGCTATAGTGATGTAGTCAATTACGTTTGTGCTATAAGGTGCGCCCCCACTGTTTGCCCCCTCGCCCCCTGCAAAAAGACCATACGTTCCATCCGAAGTAACTGCGCCACCACCGTAGGTAACTGTACGGTTTCCAAAGTCCGTTGCGTTCCCTGTCGTGGCGACTGTGATATAATCTAGAGTATCATCGTATCCTAAAAGATTTCCTGTGTTTCCACCAACACCAAAAACAACTCTTGAAGCATTACTTACTGCACTTGCAAACATTCTTGACCTTGTGAGGTCTCCAAAATCGGTAGAATTCCCTGCGGTAGTATAATCAAAATAATTGATGACGTTTGTATGAGAATTACTTAAATTTGTATCACCTGCGGCTGTAATACCTCTAGTGCCACCCCAAGCAATTCCAGAGACTGCATTTACATGAGTAATTTGCTTAAACTCACCTGCTACATAATAATACAATTTATCGTTGGTGCTATCGTACCAGAGATCACCGTTTGCAGGGGAAGAGGGTTGTGTTCCCGATGAAGTAATTGCCTTACCAATCAAGCCACTGTCAGACCCTGCAATGTTTAAACCGTATGTAAAACTTGGTGCGCCTGTACCTGCACGATCTGTAATTTTTCTTGTTGTAAATTCTGACATAATTTTCTCCTATGCAGCAGAACCTGATGCTGCCGCAGACCCATATCTTGCTTGTGTAAGGTCACCGAAATCTGTTGCATTACCAGTTGTTTGGATTGTAACCTGATCTATGGTGTTAGAGGGACTACTATATCCTGAGTTAGAATTTCCGATTGAAATTACGGCTTTTGTTCCATTTGCACTTGCTGATTGATCGCGTGATGCAATACTTAGATCACCAAAGTCTGACGCATTTCCTGATGTTGTTCCTGTTGCCCAATACTGTATGACATTTGACATAGCGTCTGGATAACCACCAAAATAAACAGCCCTTGTTGTATCAGAACAAAGACCGCCTCTTTGGGTATTACCTGTTAAATCTCCAAAATCAGCCGCATTGCCTGTCGTTTGAATTGTTATGTAGGAAATATCATCTCGACCTGTAGCTGCACCAGAACTACCTGCTGCCCGAAACCCATACGTTGCGTCACTAGTTGCTCTACCACCGTTTATACTAGCTACATCATCTCCAAAGTCAGTAGCGTTTCCTGTTGTTTCAATGGTAACATAATCTATCGTATTGGTACTTTCACCTGCCCATCTAATACCTCTACTTCCGTCTGAACACGCACCACCATCATAAGTAGTCGTTGTTAGATCGCCAAAGAAAGTTGAATTACCTGTTGTGGCTGTAGTCACATAAAGTAAATCATTACTTGCTGAACCTTTAAAACCTTGCGTAACAATCGCTCTTGTTCCGTTTGAAGTTGCCGCAGGGTAGTATGCGTTATGTGCCATATCTCCGAAATCAGTTGCATTGCCAGATGTGGAAATAGCAACATAGTCAATAACATTTGAAGTATTTGCGCCACCTGTTGCGTCACCACCAAAGAACAAGCCTCTTTCGCCATACCATGCAGGGGGTGCAACACCAATTGTTTCCTTCCACTCACCTGCAATGTAAAGAAATATCTTTTCGTTTGTTGTATCCCACCAGATTGAACCATTCTCGGGAGAACTTGGTGCAGTTCCACTTGCGGTATATTGACCAAGATTAAGCGTAGACAAAGCTGCCGTATTCATTGTAACGCCAGTGCTAAAATTAGGTTTGCCAGTACCTGCTAGATCAACAACTGTATCAACTTTTAATTCTGTCATTATATTATCGCGTATCGCGCTCCTGATGAAATGGTTACGGTTACACCGTTAGCTACTGTCATTGGTCCTACTGACATTGCATTATCAGTTGCAGCAACGGTTACGTCTGAACTTATCGTTTGAGAGTGAGTACTTACAGTTGACAAACCAGAGGAGTCCGCTGTCCAAGCATAATCGCTACCATTCCAACTTAAAATTTGACCACTTGATGCGCTACTTACATTGAGGTGAGCATCTACTTGAGTAGTGCCAAAAGTTGCAGGGTTTGTATCTGGATTTATTAATAATTCTGTAGCTGAAACAGCCGTACCTGCTAATACTTCAATAGTATCAGGAGATAATCCTAGAGTTCCATCAGCTTGGACATAATAACTTTGACCTGCGGTTAGTCCTGATTGTGCATCGTCTGTCGAACCTGCGGTTTGTATTGTTGCCGTAGCACCATCAGAATATGCTCCATCGGATATACCTACAAAATTTTCAGATGTTAAAATTGATGATTGGCTTTCATTACTAAAAACATATCCTGTTCCATCAGACGAACTTCCGTGATCCCTTGATAGTATTACTGTTTTGTTAAGGTTAGTGTCTACTACCAGTGAGTTTCTTAAAGAATAACTTGAAGCAAAAACAGCAGCAGTACTAAAACTTATTGATGTTCCTGACACCGTTCCTACATTGTATGTTCCATAATTTGAATTGCCACCGTCATCATAAACAACAACAACTTTGCCAGCGTTTGCATCGAAAGCAGCCCCAATTTCCTCGCAAGCAGCACTTTCAAAAACAGCACCCGAACCAAAAGATATACTTGTACCCGAAACCGTTCCGACTTTGGCAGTACCATACAATGAGTTACCGACATCACCATATAGAACTACTACTTTATTAGCTGCGGTATCATAAACTAGAACAGGACTTAGTGTATTCGATGAATTAAATACAACAGGCGTTCCAAACGTAATAGACGTAGAACTAATTGTACCAACTGCTACCGTTCCATAATAATTATTTCCACCGTCACGATACGAAACTAAAACTCTGCCAACATCAGGATCGTATACTGCACCGTGAATTATGCTGTTAGCACTTTCAAAAGTTGCTTCTGCACCAAAACTAATTGACGTACCAGAAACAGTTGCAACAACAGCGTTTCCGCTAGTTGTGCCATTGGCGTAAAAAATTGCAAACTTAGAATTTGCAGTATCAAAAGCAACTCTAATAGATTGCGTTGTGCTACTTTTAAAAACTACTTCTGTACCAAAACTCACACTTGTACCTGAGACAGTTCCGACAATACAAGTTCCGTAACTAGAATTTCCATAATCTCTATATGCTATCACAACCTTATCATTTGCAGTGTCATAGCCAATATCGAAATCACCAATTGAGCCTGTGCCATTAAAAGTAACAGCCGAACCATAAGTAATCGTTGTGCCGCTTACCGTTCCAACTATCGCTTTACCTAAATTGTTTGCACTATCACTATAAACAATAATAACTTTGTTATTGTCAGGATCAAAAACACCGCGCACATCACCAATTGTTCCGCTTTCAAAAGTTGTTTTAGAGCCAAGTGAAGCTGCAAAAGTTTTATAAACGTTACTTACCGTACCATCAGCATTAACAGCAACTAATGTTCCGTCAGACAATGCGCCATCTGCCGTAGCTGTAAAACTGCCGCCACCACCGCCTGATGATTGTGTAACGAAGCTTAGATTTCCAGACCCATCCGTTTTTAAAACCTGATCGGCACTTCCATCTGATGTAGGAAAAGACAAACCATCAAGAATAATTTTACCTGATCCATTTGGTGTAATAGCAATGTTGCCATTAGACGCAGAAACAATTGACTGTCCGTTAACATCAAGCGATCCGCCCAATTGCGGAGTCGTGTCGGCTGCTACACTTGCAATTCCACCCGATCCGCTTTGATCATCTACCCAAGCATAATCAGAACCATTCCAACTTAATATTTGGCTTGAACTTGCACTACTTACATTTAGGTGAGTATTCACATCACTATCGGTATAACCTGCATTGCTTACCCATGCGTAATCAGACCCATTCCATGAAAGCACATATCCACTTGTAGGGTTAGATTGATTGAGATGACTGTCTACATCGCTATTTCCATAACTTGCCGCAGGAGTTCCAAATGAGATGGTTCCTGATCCGTCCGTCTGTAAAACTTGTGAAGCACTTCCGTCGGACGTAGGAAAGGTAAAAGTATCTACAAATGTAGCAAAGTTTGCATTGCCCACTGGAGCGGTTTTAACCATTGCTCCCATGCCGCTATGATTTGAGCAATAGTAGAAAATCCGATCCGGTGCGTCTTGCTCTAATGTGACCTCAACGTAGGCTCCGGACGATCCGGCTGTGCCATTAGTTGAAACTCCCGTGGTAAACGCGGAGCTATTTGAGCTATCTGTACTGAAGACAAAAGGATGGCCGCTATTACTGGAATCGCTGTTATTGAACCGGTAAGTCTGCCCTTTTGCAAGAGAAACAATTTGCTGTGATGTACCGTCGATAACAAATTTACCGCCGGCAACCGTTACTGTAATTGTTATATAAGAATTACCATCGGAAGTAACTTTGGTGGCAAAGTTTGCTAAATTTCTGTTAATACTCATATCTCAATCCTAAATTGCATATTGTTGAACTTGGACAACATCACCAGTGTTAGCGCCGCTAGTAAGCGTTACTGCCGAGGCGCTTATTGAATAGTCTGTAGAAGGCAGTAATAAAATTCCATTTACGTAGACTGCACTTTTTGCAGTATTATAGCTACCGCTAAATGTAGTTTGTCCTGATGTAGCTGTAAATTCTGTTGTAGAATAATTTGCAGATGCGCCGCCATACTCCACAACCTCTACTATATCACCAGTAGAAGCACCGGAGCCGAGCACAACCGCAGTTCCGCTTGTAGCTGTAAACGATGAGCTATCAAGCTTGGCTCCATTCATAAAGACCAGAATATTATCGACGGTATAATTTACCGAAAATGAGGTTTGTCCTGATGTCGCTGTAAACGCTGTAAAATTATGAGCTGCGCCAGAAAGCGTTAGATCTGTTGAACTTGGACTAATAAAAACAATTGCAGATCCAGATAAATTTAACAGCGAACCTGTAGAGCTACTAAGCAAAGTTCTGGATAATGTCGTACCGCTATGTGTATACGTGCCAGTGCCTATCTCAAATGCAGAACCATCTTCAATAACATACCGAGTTTCGTCTCCATCAGAGATGCCGCCACTTGCAAATGTTTGAAAGCCACTTTCCGCAGCTCCTAATGTTAAAGTACCTGTCCCTGTCGTTGATGTCGCTACTTTAACACGATCTGCGAATTTCACCATTATAGTTAGCCTTTATCTACAACAACTTTTTTTTCTGCATCTTTTTTTTGATCTAAGGCAATAGTGATGCCCTTTTCTTCAATTTGCTTTGCATGCTCATCTGGCACAACTGTAAAGGAATAGTTTTTCTTTTCAGTCATAAACCACCTATGAAGGATCTGGAATACCAATGGTAAAAGACGCTAAATTGAATGTGTTTCCTGATGTTACACTTTGAGATGCGGATAAACTTCCGGTAGCTAAAAGTCTAGTGTTTGTAGTATCGACAACAGCATAGTGAGTTGCGGTTCCTGTGGCTGTAATACTGCCGTCTGTAATAGATGCCGCCGTTACTTCTCTACCGCCGCCAGATCTGTCCGCAGGTGAACCTATACTTAATGATGTAGAATTACCTAGAGCATATGTAGCGTTAGCCTCTGTGTAAGTAGTAGCCTCTTGCGACGTCACTAAAATTTTATTGGCCTCAGTGTCTAAAGTTGTTAAACCGTTGTCAAACACCCTGTTACCTAAACTTGCCATGTTTTTCTCCTATGAATAAGCGTTAATTTGCATGCGTAAACCAGAACCACCGTATTTGGCTTTATCATTGTTGTTATTTATACCACTAATCGCGCTTTGATACAATGCTGACCACGTTTGTGCTCGGGCGTCATCAATCAAATACGGCGCACTATGTAACAAAGAGCCATACAAATAAGTGTCCGGATAATTTGTTAAAATCCAATTAGTCGCTGTAGAGCTACTTAGTTTTGTTGTCTTTGCATAATAATATATTTGTCCTGTATACGCAGTGTCGGGAGTAGGCCAGACCTCAAAAGATCCTGAGACTATTGCATAATATTGCGGACGCCCACTAGAGTCGTTACTTTCGTTTCGTTTCTTTTGTAAAAAAAGTGGCGTTACAAGCTCAACTGGCCTTTCATCAACGTCTAAATGAAATCTTACATTCTCTAAAAAGTCTGCCGGCAAAGCAGTAAACCTTGTGTCAATCGTTGCATTTGCTCTAGTTTCCATACGCCAATGACGTATTTTTCGGTCAAAATCTCCCTCTGCAAGAGCAATAAAATCAGGTATTACGCTCGTTAAATCATCTCTATTTAGCCAATTGGCTATGGATGTCTTAAGCTCTGTATAAGTTGTAATGCTCATAATGTGCCGGCCCTTGTCCTAAATACTTGATTGTTGCTGTCGTTTAACCACTTTTTCATTGCCTTCGGGTCGTCTGCAATGCCTCGTTTCTTGAGCTCATAGTACACTGAAAGTGGTATTGACGCTACTTTATTAACGTCTTTGTATCTATTGGGCGTTTCTTTAAATTCGTTTTTATTTCTTTCGGCTATGGCGGAGACATCTTGCTTTGTCTCAACGACATACTCGCCTTTATCGGTAACGTGCCAGTATTTGGTTATTCCGGTTGCGGGATCTCTATCAAATAATCGCTTCATTTTTTACTCCAAATAAGTGGGGCGACTAACGCCGCCCCGACTGTATTATGATGTAGCTAGGTCAAAGACGCCGGCGTGAGCACCTTCATTAAGAATTTCCAATCCGGCCTCGACGAGAATCATGCGTTTCTCAGCGTCACCGGTTTTGGCGAGTTCTACCTGTTGGATTGGACGTAGAGTAGCTACAGCCGCATATTCTGGGTCCAGAAAAAATGCGTCTCTGTCTCTACTAAAACGGTTTGTCACCACGTTTAAGGTCCCAAAATCAGACATATAGACGTCTGCCGTACCGATAATTGTTGTCGGACTATCGCTTGGAGCCATATAACGCTGCGCCGCAATACCTGCAAAACCTGATACAACGGTTTTATTATGCGGACCAACCATCAAAATACTTGGCTCGCCGCCGGATGTATATGCAGCTTGCATTGCAGTTTTCAACATTGTCTCGGTAAATGCAGCTTGCGTACCATCTGTACGAGCGTCAGTACCGTCACCAGTTGGTGAAGCGCCGCCTGATCCGAATACATCGTTAGTAGCAATCCAAGCACCAAGACCACCGGTCTCCCGTGCCGTACTGGAATTGCCGGCTACCTGAGCATTATTATCGGTCAAAACTGCCTCTAAATCGCGCTTGATTTCCTTTCCGCGCTTGGCCATTTGGTATGCCAATTCATCATTGCGGCCTGCAAGATCTTGCGCTGCAAGGTTGTCGGCTACAATTAATGTACGACGTAGAATATGCGTGTAGTTACCAACGCGAGTAGTTGCTGCGGTAGAATCAAAAGATCCCACATCATCCCCATCGATTTGTGCGGTTTTAGAAACCGATGCAAGTGAATCGGTTTGCCACTCAAAATAAGTATTAGATACACTTTTAGATCCAATGTTACTTTGAAAAGGCACCTCCTCGGGAGCGATTGAGCTGATAATATCACTCAAACTTTCCCGAATACCTTTAGCGTCAAAAGACGTGAACGTATTTGTTACAATAGCCATTTATAAATCTCCTATAGTAAGGCTTTTATTGCTGAAGCCGCGTCTGAAACACGGCCGGATTGTTTTGCGTTCTGAATCGCTTTTTGTGCCTCTGATGTAGGTTTAGGCTGTGATGCTTTTGTGCCGCTTTTTAATGTCTTGGCGCGTGCTTTTTTAGGCTTGGCCTTTGCCTCAGTCACTCGCGTTTCTCCTCGATCATATAACATTGCTTTCCTCGCTAACTTCACAAGCGTGGCATTTGCCAAACCGGAGATGTCTTGCTCGGTAAATCCTTCTCCAAGTAGAAAGTCCCTTATCTGGGTTGCTTCCTGCGCCGCGATTTTACTATCGCGCCACTCGGGTATGATTTCCGGCAGCATCTCGCGTTGCTGAGTAACATATTGCTCTTGCATCTGTTGCGCCTTGTCTTGCTGCAATTTTTGCAATCGCTGTTGCTCAGACTGAACGGCTGCAATTTGAGCCTCACGCTCTTCTTGTTGCTTCCGCCACTGACGTTCTGCCTTCGCTGCCATCTTAGGGTCTGTGTCATACAGTGTGTCCCAATCCGGCTCCTGCTCCTTTTGCTCAAGCCGTTGCTGCAAAGCAGGCAACATTTGAGCATATTGTGCACGTTCACGCTCGATGTCAGATTCTTTGGCTTCTAACGCTTTACGCTGCTCTGCCAATTCCTGCGTCTTACGTGTGTAGTCTCTCTGCCTAAGATTAGATGCTTTAAGCTCTTCAACGGTTATCTCTTCACCATCGACCTCTACTATGGCCCCTAGTATATCGAAGGATTCGTCTTCCGAACTTTCCACATTTTCTTCAACTTCGAGTTCCTCCTCAGATCCTTCGACAACTGCATTATCTGTTTCCTCAGTTGCCTCCATCTCTTCAGAGGTTTCAGCCTCCTCCACTACTTCTTCAGTGGTCTCGGCCTCAAGCGCATCAGTTGCCGCAGCGTTATCCTCTTCGGGCGCAAGTATGGCTCTGATTGCATTTTGAGCACTGTACAGATCAGTCCCTTGTGGGTTGTTGTTTTCTGCCATCTCATTAACTCCATATTATGGGCTTATTTTGATTTAATTTCAATAGCCCCGTTATCTACCATTGCACGCAGCGACTGGCGTACCATTTCGACGCCGCGTAGTTTCATATAAATAGCCTCACGGCTATCACTATCATTGGTTTCAGTTAACTTAAACTCAAACCAACAATCCTGCTCGATCTCCTGTAGAAATCTTTTTAAATCTGTGTCGTGGAGAAGGCGCTCCGCCTCCCTGCCGTCATCTATAATTTGTTGTTTAGTTTTCACGCGCTGCCTCTTTTATTACGTCGGCCTGCGCCTTCATAACTTCTCGATTTATTGCCAGATCTGACCTTATCTTTTCGACGTTTAGTTGCGTGCCATATTTAGCCTTCATTTCTTCGGCTTTTACAAAGAGCTCAGCCTCTAGCTCGTCACGCTTGCGATCATCTTCGAGCTGAAACTTTTCACGCTCCATTTGCAACTCGGCAGCTTTCTTTTGTATGTCTGCCTGTATTTGCTGTATTTGCACTTGGATAAGCTGCTCATTGACATCCGGCTTCTTAGGTTGCGGCGGTGGTCTAAACTGCGATGGATCTCCCCAAAACTGTGAAGTGTCTTTAAATCCTGCTATTTCTGTCATAGATTTAAGAGTATTAGATAGTTTTTGCATGTCAGTAAGTGGGTTAATCGGACCCATTGTCTGCATTGCATCTTTCTGCATTTCTGCGATCTGACGCAGCATAAGCATACGCTCGGTGTCAGAACCGCGCCCTAGAGCTACGTTTACCGTAACATCCATATCGCTATTCCACACACGCGGGTCAATTGGCACAAAGTTGTTATTAAGCTTTATCATGCGCTCACGATCTTGATGGGTCGTCACCAAATTAAGAACAAGCTCATACATGCGTTTTACGCCAGTTTCAGCAAAGATACGTGCAATCATTTCAACCTGTTGTTGAGCGGCGCTTACAGTAGCTGCTACGGCTGTTGCAGTGCTAGACTGCAAAGCATTAGCATCTAAACCTTTTGATGCTTTAGATATGCCTGTGCGAGCCTCTTTGACCTCATCCATATACTTGAGCACTGGAAAAGAAGCTTGACCGACAAACGGCATACTGAGCGGTTGTATTTGTCCGGCAGCTCTCTGACGTATAATTGAGCCTACTTCTGTGCTCATAGCGTCGTCGATGTTTACCATACCCTCGACAACAGCTACCCGTGGGTGGATCGACATACTCAAACTGTCGAGCGTGTTACGCATAATAGACGACTTGATTCTCTGTACGTCCATTACTGTGTCAGCCACAGACATGCCAAAGAAGTCGTGTGGCTCCGGATCTGGACATAGCGTTGCAAACGGAGCCATATCACACGGCTCGTTCATTAATATCTTGTTGCCGTCTCCGGCCGAGCAAATCTTACGCAACTCGGCAATGCCGTCACCATCATAATCAACGCGAATATAATTTTCGACGTATAACACTTTTTTCATGGCCGGATCGCTGCGCTCGTTCATTTCGTTTGTAAGCGCCCTGTTTCGCGTGTATCGCTCTACATTTGTATCCATGTCGTCGTATGACGCGCCAAGCTCTGCCACCTCGTCGTAATCATAGCCCATCGCAACAAGCTCAGACACAGTAACGATGCGCCGGTGAGCAACATAGTCACTTTGATCTACCGATTTACTTTCACGACTAATTAGAAACTCTTCCGGTGGTACAGCCTCAACCTTAACGCGCCCGTCTGGATGCGTATATGTCGCTCTGACGTTGTGCATCATAGGAGCAGGCATTTCCTCACCGGTCAACGGATCTTGCATAGGCTCACCCATAGGCTCAGACGCTACAATCTCTACATCAACATTTTGATCAGACATCAACGCAGCAAGAGCCATATCATCAAGACCGGTGTATGGAATAGTTTCAAACTTTGTTTGGTCGTCCCAATAAACTTTTAATATGCCAACCTTACGCACTAGTGCGTCCATAAACGCAGCGTGCATTTCAAGAAAGCCGTTATTATCTCGGTTAATGATGTAATTAGCGTAGTCAGTAGCCTGCTTGGCTGCGGATACGTCCTCTGGTCCTTGCGGCACGTATTCAACGGTCTGGTCGCTACCGTGAAAAATACGCATTAACGATGGCATGAGCGCCTGCACAGTATCACGCACATCCATTGATACAACTTGACTGCGCCCATCTTCTTCATTTCCAAACGGCTCGCCTCGGTAATATTGCGTAGCCGCCGCCCTCTGTGGCGAAATATGGTTGTCGATAAAGTCGATTGCGTCGTCAATCTCTTTACCGACAATGCCCTGTAGCTCTTGTTCCGACATGACGTCAGGATTTAGCTCTTGCTCAAGCTCGTCTACCATTTGGTTTATTTCACGATCCATGTGTCACCTCTTACGTCGGATTGCGTTGGCTGCTAGTTCAAGTAAATTAGTTGCGCCTTTTTTAACAGGAAAATACAATGGTGCATTTACTGCAATCGCGTCTAAAAGAGAAAGACCGCCTAAAGCAGCATCTTTAGCCATCCCTAACTTGTTTCC
>Ga0315316_10002962_pt1 | contig 12294 bp, 11 predicted proteins | sample M160m3416metaG_FD_203702 | JGI IMG/M metagenome (GOLD analysis project Ga0315316, IMG submission 203702) | Ammonia-oxidizing marine archaeal communities from Monterey Bay, California, United States - M1 60m 3416 | ecosystem: Environmental > Aquatic > Marine > Intertidal zone | place: USA...
TATTCTGGTTTTTCATTCCACGAAGTTACCTGACCACTATTTTTCGTATCAATTACACCATATTTCAAATTAAATTTGTAATCATAGAGACTCATAGTAATATTAGATTTAGATTTTTTATGTTGTTTAATCATGTTCCTCAAACTAAAATTATAGATTGAATCTCCATATAGACAAACAAATGTACCGTCAATGAACTTTTCAGCAGTTTTTAATTGACCTGCTGTTGCAAGTGGTTTATTTGAAATAGCATATTCAATTTTTACACCAAATTTTGTACCATCCTCAAAATAATCCTCAATTTTTTTTCGTAAATAACTCACGCATAGAACAATTTCTTTTATTCCATTTTTTTTAATCCATTCTATTTCATGCTCTAAAATCGGTTTTTCACCTAATGGAAGCATTGGTTTAGGAAGCGATTTTGTATATGGTTGTAGTCTAATTCCAAGTCCTCCTGCTAAAATTACTGCCTTCATGAGTTTGTATGCACTTTTCAGTTCTATTTATGTTCAATTACCCAATCTTTAGTGATTTATTGTATTGACAAAATTTTCTTTATTACTTGTTCTGGATTAGTTCCAAATATTATGATCATTGGCTCTTTTCCCATGTCACCTTTATGGAATATGATGTCTGGTTTTGTAGATTTTAAACAACTAGAAATTCCCCATGATATTGATGAATTCTCTTTTTGTTTTGAATTTTTAGATTCTTTTTTTCTATCATAATTTATGACTTTCATTCTTTTTTTCTTTGCTTTAATAATCATGCTTGGCTCATATTTTATGTTGATTGCTGAACGAATTTCAGGAAATTTCTTAGAAACTTCTACAACTGCAGTTGCTACATGTTGTGAGCCACCATATCTTAATTCTCCTGCTTGAATAATTTTATCTCCTGCTTTAACCAATCTTCCTGAAATTCCTAACACGTTATCAATTTTCTTTGGTTTAATTTTTGAAAAAACAAAATTTGTTTGACATTCAGGAATTAGTCTTGAGCTATTTTTAATATTTTGAAAATCAATAATTGAATTTGAAAGTTCTTTTTGTATATCAGATAATTTATTATGGGTTATGTTAATTCCTTTACCCAATTTTTTAGAATTTTTTATGGATTGAAATACATATTCTTTTGCATGTTGAGCTGCATCATGAATTGATCTTTTCAATGCAAGCGATGAAGCTAATGATGCAGAATAGTTACATCCACTTCCATGATTTATAATTTCAATTTTTTTACCTTTCAAAATGTACTCTTTTTCTGATTCTAAAACAAAATCTTCTATAATATTTTTTGATTCATTGTAGCCTGTAATTATGACATTTTTTGCACCTAATCGTTGTATCACTTTTGCTGCTTTTTGAGTAGATGATGTTCCAGCTAAGATTTTAGCTTCTTGCTTATTTGGAGTAATTATTGTCGCTAATGGTATTATGATTTTTTTATAATCTTTAATGGCTGATTTTTTCAGAAGAATAGTCTTAGTTGTGGATTCAATTATTGGATCAACAACAATTGGACACTTTTGTTTCTTAATCATTGAATGTACAGTTTTAATTATTGATGAATTATACAACATTCCAATTTTAATGGCGTCAATTTTAAAATCATTTAGTACTGATTCTAATTGAGATTTGATTATATCTGACGTAATTGGTACAATTTTTGAAATTTTTTTTGTATTTTGACTGGTAATCGCCGTAATTATTGTTAGTCCGTATACTCCATGATTTTCAAATGTTTTGATATCACTTTGAATTCCCGCTCCTGATGATGGGTCTGAACCACCAATAGAAAGAACATTCATGGTGATCGTAAATTAAACGATTGTTTAAATCCACCATTTGACAATTTGATATATGGCAACTCAAATGACTTCTGCACGTAGAGGTGTAGCTACTGATGAAATGAAACAGGTAGCAAAAGATGAAGATGTAACACTCGATTGGTTAATTCCAAAAATTGCAAGCGGATCAATAATCATTCCTAGTAATAATGTCCGTAAAGAAAAAATCCATAATGTTGCAATTGGTAAGGGCACAAAAACTAAGGTGAATGTAAACATTGGTACCTCTACATTGAATGTTGATATTGATGAAGAAATTGAGAAAGCTAAAGTTGCAGTAAAATATCATGCAGATACAATTATGGATTTGAGTGATGGCGGTGATGTTGGAATTGTTAGACGAACATTGTTGGACGCTGCACCAATTACATTTGGAACTGTGCCAATTTATGAAGCATATAATTTTGGGGTAGAGAAACATAAAAACCCATTAGACATAACTGAAGATGATTTTCTTAAAGCATTTGAAAATAATATAAAAGATGGTGTTGATTATACGACAATTCATTCAGGAATTACAAAAGAAATTGCACAAAGAATTTTAAAAGTTGAAAGATATGCCGGTGTTGTAAGTAAAGGAGGAACTATTACTGCTGCTTGGATGTTAAAGTATGATAAAGAAAATCCATACATTACTCATTATGACTACATGATGGAATTGGCACAAAAATATGATGTTACATTTAGTTTAGGTGATGCTCTTAGACCTGGTTCTATCTTGGATTCTCATGATGAACTTCAAGTTCAAGAAATGATTAACATTTCAAGATTGGCTAAACGTGCAAATGAAAAAGAAGTTCAAGTTATGATTGAAGGTCCTGGTCATGTTCCATTGAACGAAGTTGCTGCAAATGTAAGATTAGCAAAATCACTCATTGGTGATGTTCCATATTATGTCTTAGGACCTTTAGTGACTGATATTGCATCTGGTCATGATCATATTGCAAGTGCTATTGGTGCTGCAGTCTCAGCTAGTGAGGGTGTTGATCTTTTATGCTATCTGACTCCTTCTGAGCATCTTGCTTTACCAAATGCTGAAGACGTAAAAGCTGGTTTGATTGCATACCGAATTGCAGCTCATGCTGGTGATCTTGTAAAATTAAGAGAAAAAGCAATAAAATGGGATATGAAAATGACTGAAGCTAGAAGAACTCTTGATTGGGAAAAACAATTGGCATTATCTATTGATCCTGAATTGGCTGCTAAAATTCATGGAAGAACTGGTCAACATCCTGGAAATAACGTGCCATGTACAATGTGTGGGGGGGCATGTGTATACCTAATGTTACCACAACAAAGAAAATATGAAAAAGATCCTGAAAAATTAGAACAATCTAGATAATACTTTTTCCAAACTTGGAACCGTTTCAAAATTATTTAATTCATTTTTATCTATCCATTTTGAATCTGAATTTTCCCAATTTAGATTAACCTCAATTCTATCACAAGAAAATAAAAATGGATAAACTTCCCATCGATGATTTGCATATTGGGGAGATTCAATTTCAATTATATTCCCTTGTTTTAGTAACGTAATTTCTGATTTTTTAAATCCTATTTCTTCAAATATTTCAATCTCTGCCCTTTTAATTGGTTCTTCATTTTCTTCTATGATCCCACTAATTCCTGCCCATAAATTCTTCATACTTTTTACTTGTTCACTTCTTTTTAGGAGCAAAATTTTCTCTGAATTTTCTAAAAACGAAGTAACAATTTTTGTCTTATACATTATTTATCAATTGTATTGACCATTTTTGTTAATTTCTTATAGGATTTTTCTAGGTCAACATTTTGAGAAATTTTTTCTTTGTTAATATTGATATATTCGATAATCTCTTCCCCTTTTCCTTCTTGTGCAGATGCAAGTAACCTTCCAACATCTTTCCAATATTCTTCCGCAACTCTTCTAATCTCTGGATTTGATATTATAGTCTCGATCAGTTCTGGTGATTCAGTCATTATACTCTCAGCCAATATTTTTTGAGCTTTAAACGTTGTACCTGCCATTTTTTCTGTTAATAATATCTTATCATCTTTTGCTAAAATATTTGCAAATGCTATGTTGATTAAATGTGTTAAGCCTAAAATCATTGCAATTTTTTTATCGTGTTCAGTAGAATCAATTGTAACAAAATTACCATCAGGAAAAAGATTCCTTGCAATATTAAGCTCTTTTTTACCATCTTTAATTGGAACTAGGATGATATTATGATTTTTCAAATTTTTTGCTCCTGGCCCAAACATTGGGTGTATACAAATTGGTGAAACTTTTGCAGGAATTTTTCCTAATGCTGCTGCTGTTTTTAATTTTTGTGATGTTATATCAATTAAATATGATTCTCTTTTCATTTCTTTTGCAATTAATCTAATAATTTCTGGTGTCTTTTTTGTAGGGGTTGATAATAGAACATAATCGACATTCAAAATTGCACTAATTAGTGATTGTGCTTTTTTAATATTCTTTGCAACTGGATTTGTATTATCAAAACCTATGACTTCAAACCCTTTTTTTGAGAAATATTCTGAGAACCATTTGCCCATCGCACCACCTGCACCAATTATTGAAATTGTTTTAACCATCCTACTTCTGTACCTTGGTTTTTAATATGTCCATGCCTTCAATTAGTGTTTTTACATCCTGACATGCTGATATCCTAAAAAATTCATTATAATCCCCAAATCCTATTCCTGGTGCTATAGCCAGTCCATGTTCTAATAATTCTTCAGATAATTCTGAAGAATTAATTGGATTCTTTGTACGCGCAAAAATGTACATTGCACCATTTGGCTTTGAAAATTCTAAATCCATTTTATCACAGATCTCTTCTAATTTTGTTAACCTCTCATTCATTATTTGTACATTTTTTGTTACATCTTCATTTAATGAATTCATTGCAGTGTATTGAATTGGTTCTGAAACATTAGTTAAGCAAAGTGCTTGTAATTTTGTTAATTTTTCAATAACATCTTGACTGGAGATTAAATATCCTATTCTATACCCTGTCATGGAATGAGATTTTGAGAAAGATTGTGTAACAATTGCATTCTTATACTTATACGATAAAATACTACTCCATTCTCCATTTGAATAATTACTGTAAATCTCATCACTTAGAATATACAAATCATGCTTTTTTGCAATATCGATAATTTGATCTTGTAATATCTTTGGCAAAATTTTTCCAGTAGGATTATTTGGATAGTTGAGAACAATCATCTTTGTATTGTTATTAACACATCCTAAAATTTCATTTACTTTTGGTTCCCAATTGTTTTCTAATGTTGTTTTAATGCTTCTCACTTTAATCCCTGCATTCATTGCACATTGTCTATATGCAGGCCATGCAGGTTCAATGATGATAATTTCATCACTTGGAACCAAAAGTGTTGTTATAGCTAGAAAAATTCCAAATCTTGCACCCGGTGTCACCATGATATTTTCTGAACTAACTTTAGCATCAAAATGCTGATTTGCAAATTCAGCTAATTTTTCTCTAAATTCTGGTAATCCTTTAGCTGGACCATATTTGCCAAATCCTTTATCATATATTTCAGATAATGAATACTTTACACTAACTGGAGGTTGAAAATCAGGTTCTCCTACTTCTAAATGAATTATTTTCTTTCCTTGCTGTTCTAGCTCTTTTGCTTTTAGGAAAATTGACAAATGTGTATTTGATTCTGAAGATTGAACTTTTACTGATTCATTCAACAAAAAGTTTAAAAATTTGAGAGCTGTGTTTGAATCAAAATTAATATTCTGACATTGTTTTTTTATCAGTTCTCTAAGTTCATCTTCTCTAGATTCGCTAGATACGCTCATACCTTGCTGCTTTTTTATTTTTCCAATTTCTTGAGCAACATCTGTTCTTATTTTTAAGAGAGATATCATTTCTACTGTAATCTCCTCAATTCTTTTTCTTAACTCTTCTAACTCGGTCATTTTTATAATGTTGGTTTTATGAAACCACTAAGTATCGCATGATCTGCTATTGTTAATGCAACCAATGAATCCACTACTGGTGGTGCACGTGGTACAACACAAGGATCATGCCTTCCTCCAACTTGCAACTTAATTGGTTTTTTCTTTTTAATATCTACACTTTGTTGAATCTGAGAAATAGATGATGCAGGTTTGAATGCAATTCTTAGTGTTATTGGCATTCCATTTGAGATTCCACCTAAAATTCCTCCTGAATTATTAGTTTTTGTTAAAACTTTTCCTCCTTTCATAACATATGCATCATTATTTTCTGAACCAAATTTCTCTGAACCTGAAAATCCAGAACCAAATTCAATTCCTTTAACTGCTGGAATTGAAAAAATTGCTTTACTAATATCAGATTCCAATGAACCAAAAATCGGTTCTCCTAATCCTACCGGTAAATCTGTAGTAATTGATTCAACTATCCCTCCAAGTGAATCTCCTTTCTTTCTCGCATTCAAAATAATATTTTTCATTTTTTGGGCTGTATTTTTTTCAGGGCATCTAACTTCATTTGTATAGATCAATTTGAATTCTTTTTTAGTTGCTTCTTTTTTCATTTTTATTTTTCCAATTTGTGTAGTGTATGAATTTGTCTCAACTCCAATTGTATCTTTTAGCAATTTACGTGCTATTGCCCCTCCCATCACATGCGTTGCAGTTAACCTACCAGAAAATCTTCCTCCACCTCTATGATCATTAAATTTTTTATATTTCATGTATGCAGGATAATCTGAGTGTCCTGGACGCATCTCAGTTCTTAGTTTTTCATATGCAGCAGATTTTTGATCTTTATTCCAAATTATCATTGTAATTGGAGCGCCTGTAGTGTATCCTCTGAATGTACCTGTGATAATCTCTACTACATCTCCTTCTTTTCTTTGCGTAGATACAAGTGATTGCCCAGGTCTTCTTAAATTTAGCATTTTTTGAATATCTTTTTCGTCTAGTTCTAATCCTGCTGGGCAACCGTCCAAAACTGTACCTATACACTTTCCATGACTCTCGCCAAAACTCGTAAGAATTAATCTTCTGCCAATTGAATTACCGCTCAACAATCAAAGATCGTCTATGATGCTTATAATCCTTCTATGTTAGTTTATTTTTGCACCTGTATTAACAAGATCTGAAATAAATTCTGGGTATGACACCTTGACTGAATCTGGGTCTGAAACTGTACATTCTCCAATAAACATTCCTGCGATTGAAAACGCCATGAACAATCTGTGATCATTCTCAGAATTTAATTCTGCAGAATGTAATTCCGAAGATTTTTTTAAAATCAATCCGTCATCTTTCTCTTTGACATCTAATCCTATTTTTTTTAATTCTCTAGAAATGATTGCAATTCTATCTGTCTCTTTGTACCTAGCATGTTTTACGTTAAATATTTCAATTGGTTTTTCTGATTTTAACGCAAGAATTGCTATTGCAGGTAAAAGGTCTGGTGTATTTGATAAATCAAATTTTCCTCCTTTTAATGAAATTGGTGATTCGGTGGTAATGATATCATCTTCAAGCGTTACATTAACTCCCAGTTTCTCTAAAATATCCACAATTGCCTCATCCCCCTGTGGCATATCTCCTAAACTTATCTCAATAGTTAATCCATCTCCTAACAAAACATTTGCTGCTAACAATAATGCTAAATTAGAAAAATCTGAAGGAATTGAAAAAGTAGTGGGTTTGTAAATCTGATGTGTAACAACATATCTTTTATATTCTTCCTCGATTTTTATCTCAACTCCAAATTTTCTCATTATTGCAATTGTCAAATCTACATATGGTTTTGAAACCAGTTTACCTTCCACATTAATGATTAATCCTTCTGGTAATCTAGGTGCAATAATTAGTAATGCCGAAATAAACTGACTGGAAATATCCCCATTTATGCTAATTTCTTTACCTTGAATTTTCCCATTGATATGTATTGGTGGTTTTCCATCATCTGATTCTGTTCGAACACCCATTGTGTCTAACGCATCCAAAATGGGTTTCATTGGTCTCTTCTTGAGACTTTCATCTCCAGTTAATGTCGTATTACCTCCTGATAACGCTGCAATTGCAATTGCGATTCTAATGGTAGTTCCAGAATTTTCAGCATTAATAATTGAACTTTGAACAGTTTCATTAATTGTATTTTTAATTGTTACATTATTCTCTACTTCATCTACCTCGACCCCAAATCCCCTACACGCACTAATCGTTGCACTTGTATCATTAGAACGCAGAATTTTTTTTACTATGCTTTTTCCGTCAGATAGTGCTGCAAGAAATATTGCTCTATGGGTATAACTTTTGTTTGCAGGACATACTATCCTGCCATTTAATTTTGATTTCCCAATTTCACAGTTCATGTGTATATGCCTTTTTATTATTGATATTTGCTATCATTATTCTACCATCCAATCCTGAAAATTCTTTTTGAATTTTTAACTTATTCTTTTTATCGGTGATTGCCATTATTGATGGTCCATTACCTGAAATTGTCGCACATAATGCACCTTTTTCCATTAATTTCATGATTAAATTTGGGTCTGAATTTAAAATTGAAGTTGTTGCAATTCCATTTAGTATACCTGCATTCCAATAGTCTGAATTCTTTGCTAACCCCCACGATTTCTCAAACGCATTTTTGAATTCCTTCAGCTTTTTTAAATTACCTCTTTTTCTTGATTTTGGTAAAAATATTATTGCTTGTAGATCTTTTGGACCTAATTCTCTATGTATTAATTTCATCCTCAAATTGTCTGTTACATTAAATCCTCCAAAATAACATGCACACGCATCATCATATGCTCCTGTTATGCTGACTTTGGTTTGTATTGATGTTTCAGCACCTAACTTTAGAATTTCTTCATCAGTCATAGTTTTTCCAAAAGCCTTTGCACATGATAATGCAACTGCCGACGAAATAGCACTAGAGCTTTTTAATCCATATCCTGTAGGTATGTTGGATCTAAAGTCTAAATCCAGTCTTGTATTTTCTAAAATATTTTTTGGAATCATGTTTTCAATTACTTTGTTTATCAGACGGGAACTAATTGCCTTATTCTCCGAAGTTATATGAATTCCTGTTCCTAGTTTCTTTGTTAATGTGGTTTCCACAAATGTATCTATTCCCAGTGTGCAACCCTTCCCTATGGCAATTGCATTTACTATTGATACTGCACCATATACCTTGGCTACTACTTTCATCAGAATCCTCCTAGAATAGAACGCTTCATTACCTCATATGGAGCTTGTTTCTCCAACCAAATTTCAAATGAACGAATTGCTTGTCCAAGCAACATCTCATACCCATAAATAATTTTACACTTTTTTTCTTTCGCTGTATTTATCAAATCTGTTTTTACTGGTTTGTAAACTATATCGTATACTGTTGTTTGTTCATCCATCAGACTATCTGGTATGACATTTTTTTCACCATTCAATCCTAATGATGATGCATTTACTATAACATCAAAGTTTGAATCTAACACATTCATTTCTTCTATGTAAATTGATCTGGCGTCCAATCCAATTTTCTTTGAAAATTCTGCCAATTTTTCCCCATTTTCTTTTGTTCTATTTGCAATTACAATTTCATCTGCACCTTCTTTTTGAAATCCTGCCACAATTGCTCTTGCTGCTCCTCCTGCACCTAATAATAAAATTCTTGAATCTTTTATTGAAATTTCTTTTCTCTTTATTGGTTCCAAGAATCCATCCATATCTGTATTAAATCCTCTTAATATTCCATCATCGTTAAGAACTGTGTTAACAGCTCCAATTTTTTTACAATTATCGTCTACGTTATCTAGGTATTTCATCATCTCAATTTTGTGAGGTATTGTTACATTAAATCCTGAAATCTTGATTTTTTTCAAAGATTCTATTCCTGTAGCTAATTCCCCCTGAGCAACTCTGTATGCTATGTACGTACATTCAATTTCTAATTCTCTATATGCTGCATTGTGTATTGTTGGAGATAATGAATGATCAATTGGATCACCAATTACTGCAAATGTTTTCAACATATCTCTGATTCAAATTGGATTGATATGTTCTTTACTTTTACAAGTTTTTTATTGAAATAAGAACAGATCAGTTACTTAGTGATTTTATTTCATCCACACTAAATTGTCCTGGAGCAATTGCTTTTCCTAATGAAACATAGGTAAATGGGCTACCTAAGTGTACACATAAAATTCTTGAAAATTTACCTTGTTCTCCCATACAAAATGCAATTGTCTTGTTCTTTGATTTTATTGAATAGAGTGATAATAACCTTGATGCATCTGATACATTCTTTGCTACGGTCACAATTTTTACAATATCTGATAATTTCCTCATTTTATTGAATTTAGTTCTAAGTTGAGATTCACTAGGTGTTTTCTTAAAATTGTGCCATGAAATCAATAATTTACATTTGGATTTTTTAAGATATGCTTTAAGTTTCTTATCTTTTTGAATTGTATTAAACTCAACATCCAGTAAAAATGGATTATATTCTGCAATTAATCGTAGAATTGATTTTCTTTCTGTCTCTTGCCCGATGAATAATCCTCCTTCTGATTTTGGTCGTAATGTGCACACACATCTTGAAAGATTCTTTTTAATATTTTCTAAAACTATTGGTATATCTGATTTTTTTAAATAATCAAATCGTATTTCTACAAAATCTGATTTTGAAAGTGCTTTTTTTAAAATAATTTTAATTTTTTTTGGATTCTTTTCACCAATGGAAACACATGTAGCATACTTCATTATTTTTCGAGAATATATTCATTTGATACTTCCATACCAAAATGTCTTCCAGTAGCTTCTTTTGAAAATGCTAAGACTGTATCTCCTTTTTTGAGATGTGTAACTGACACTAGTTGTCCATTTGCTTTCACAAATCGTATGGTTTCTGCATCTTGTGCTATAATTCCGCCGATTTCATTTCCAACTTTTGCTTTAATCAGGAGCATTGGTCTTTTTTCAATCTTACATCGTCCAATTGCAGCTCTTCTTGCTTTACCTTTAGAGTTTAAGATTAGAACTTCACTACCAGTCTCTAATTCTGATAAATATTTTGTATTTCCATCTGGTGATAACGTATAACAATGAACTGCTCCTGCATTAACTCTAAAAGGTCTTGGGGATGTAAATGATGAACCAACGGATTCATTATGAACTAAAAACATGAAATTTGCTCTACTTCCAATCAACATTCCTTCTCCTTTATGCAACATTGAAGCTGTATCCACACAAACTCGTTCTCCATCTCCAATTTCTTGAATCTCTGTAATCTTTGCTTTACTCAAATCAAAACTCTTTGTTCCAAGATTTACAAGAGTTTCTTGTACTTCTCCTATCGAACCTGTTTGAAATATAACTCCGTCGACACCAACGTCTAGAATAGAAAACATTTTTCTAACTTCCTTTTGGTTTTTTGCTATTGTGAATATTTGTGTGTGAATTTTATGCAATTTTGCTATAATGTTCTCTAGAGGAATTATTTTCCAATCTTTTACTTCGATTATTACAAAATCAAGCCCCTTTTTTGCAGTCTCAAACACTACATCAATATCTTTGTTTGATAAAATTTTGAATTGTTTTCCCACTTTTTTACCTCTGATTTTCTTTCCATCTTTATCGATTATAACATAATCTGCATTTTGTGTAGTGAATACTGTTTTCATCTTACTTTTTTTGTTTATAATATTTTTAGGATCTGTATAGATATGTTTTACACCTTCATTATCTAAATTTTTTATAAATTTATCTAGTTGATTTTTTCCAACTTTTGGTTGGACAATCAAAAGTTTATCAGTTGTCAAGTTTCTTTGCCATTTCTTTTGCTGATTCTTTTCTGAAAATTATTCCTGCTAGTGCTTCTACTATTTTGGCTGGTGATTTATGAGCAAAAATATTTCTTCCATATGTTACTCCCTTAGCACCTGCATCCATTGCATCTTCAGTCATTTGTAAAATATCTAGGTCCGTTTTTGATTTTGGACCTCCAGCAATTACAACTGGAACTGGGATACTATCTATCACTTTTTTAAATGAATCGATATCTCCTGTGTATAATGTCTTGACAATGTCTGCACCACACTCTGCACCAATTCTTGCAGTATGTGCAACAACTTCTGGATTATGTGGATCTTTGACATTTTCTCCTCTTGGATACATCATTGCAAGTAATGGTACATTCCACTCGTGACATTCTTCAGAAATTTTTCCTAACTGTTCAACCATTTCGGGTTCTTCTTTTCCTCCAATGTTAATGTGTAGTGAAACTCCATCTGCACCTAATCTTATTGCTTCTTTTACAGAACCTGTCAACATTTTTCTATTTGGCGATAATGATAATGCAGTACTAGACGAAAAGTGAGCTAAAATTCCAACCTTTGTTGGTCTTGGCAATGTTTTGATAATTCCTTTATTAATTATGATGCTTGTCAAACCATGATTTTCACATTTGTAA
>Ga0315316_10002963_pt1 | contig 12294 bp, 8 predicted proteins | sample M160m3416metaG_FD_203702 | JGI IMG/M metagenome (GOLD analysis project Ga0315316, IMG submission 203702) | Ammonia-oxidizing marine archaeal communities from Monterey Bay, California, United States - M1 60m 3416 | ecosystem: Environmental > Aquatic > Marine > Intertidal zone | place: USA...
CCAGATGCGGTTGACCAGAACGCGTGCCGTCAGGGGGTGCCAGCCATTCGTGAGATGTCTGGCGTACGCGAGTCGGCGCCCGGTCGTTTCCAGTTCGGCGTTGTTCGCGGGCACGGCCGACACATCGTCTCGCGTCAGGACGGCCAGTTCGCCAGGCGATACTTCCTCGGCTGGCTGTGTGTGACTGCCTCGACGAAACAAATGGGTAGCAGGCACTTGTCCGGGAGTCTCGAACAGAGCCCGCACGAAATTATCTTTCGGCCGTCGTGCGGTGATCTTCGCGACGCGTTCGTTGTACTCCTTCAGTTCCCGCTGGTAACGCTCCTTATGAGCCTGAGCGAGCGTGCCGATGTCGACGACCAGCTTCGGATACTGCTTCAGCAGTGCCGCCTGTTCCGTCGTGCGATCTCTGCTGGTCCGGTTGAGGACGGCGTCTCGAATGATGTCGGCCTTTGACTGCACATCGGCTGGCAGTCTGGCCAGCTCGACGTCGAGTACATCGGACCGATGTTGCTTCAACTGCGCGTTGCGTTCGTCGGTCGCCTGCGCCAGATCAGCATCGACTTCCTCGGCAAGCTGACGTTCCTCGTCACTCCACAGCGACAGTCGGCGGTCTTCCGGTGAGAGCCAGTTCTTCCAGTCGTAAGCGGGTTCGAAGATGGCTCGGATACGGTGATAGTCCACGTGGGTGATCGGGTCGAAGCGATGGCTGTGACATCGGGCACATCCAACCGAGAGCCCCAGTAACGACGTCGAAACGATGTTGATAGTATCGGCCACGACTTCGTTGCGGGCGATGTCCTGATTGACTGCTCTATCTCCAGTCCCGTCTGGTCCATTGCGGAGAAAACCGGTCGCCGTGAGCCGGTCCTTGTCGGCATCCGAAAGATTGCGGAATCTTTCGTTAAACGACCCCAGCCCAGCCAGAACCAGTTCATCCCCGGCGAGTTGCTCGACAAGGAACTGATCGAATGGCTTGTCCGCGTTCAACGAACGGATGACATAGTCGCGATACTTCCACGCCGATTCACGGACACGGTCGTGCTCACTGAAGCCGTCGCTGTCGGCATACCCGGCCACATCCAGCCAGTGCCGAGCCCAGCGTTCACCGTAGTGCTCCGAGTCGAGCAGACGATCCAGTAACCGCGGCCATGCCTGCGGAGCATCGTCGGCCAGAAACGCATCGACGTCTTCGGGAGATGGTGGAAGCCCAAGCAGATCGAAGTAGGCCCGCCGGATCAGAGTCCGCTTGTCGGCATCCGAAGAAAAGCTGAGCGGCTCGCCGTTAAACGAAGACACTTGCTCAAGCCGCGCCAGTACAAACGCATCCACCGCAGTCCGCACGCGATGGCCCGCTTTGACCTTGGGAACTGGCGGAGCCACAACCGGTTGAAACGACCAGAACGCTCGCTCTTCCTCAGTGAATACCAGTTGATCGGCGTTAGCCGGTTCAGGCCGCACTGTGCGAGCCCCCTGATCAATCCACTCACGAATGATGCGAAGTTCTTTGGCCGAAACTTTCGCCTCGCCCGGCGGCATCTCACCGCTTTCGAGCCGTTCGATCAGATAGCTCTTTCCCGCTTTTCCCGCCACCAGCGCCGGCCCCGAATCGCCTCCCGCAACGAGCAATCGAACAAGCCGAACGTCAAGTTCCCCCTCGGTCTTTCCCTCTTCCCCGTGGCAGTGAAAGCAATGGGCTTTGAGAATCGGCCGCACATCGGCTTCAAACGTTCGCTTCAACTCCGCGCTCGTCGGCGTCGGTACGAGCGCGATACAGGCTATCGCCGACACTGCAAAACGAATCATGTTCCAATCGTTCGACATCATCATTAATCGCTTTAGTTTTTCGAGTCAGCTTTCGCGATGGCAGCATTACTGATCCGCCAATACGGGCTCGTCAGCCCTGAATGCTCACGGACGCGGTCGGTGTAATAGTATTGCCGTTTGGGGGCGGGAATTCCAGGCCGTGTTCCATCGCTTCACGAGCACGTCGAACGGTCGCTTCGTACAGATCCCCCCCCTTTCTCCCATCGCGAAAGCGGCGAGCCGCCAACGGCACAGGGAATCAGCCCAATCGTGATACCCTGATCGACAACGTGCAGCATCCCGCGTGCAAAACTGACGCCCGGCCCGACGCGGTCCCGTGAGCTTGTTTCGTGAAGCGGATCAACCGCGGGAATCCACTTGCCGGCCCTGTTGAAACTGAGAACTCGCGGGTGAGGCGGCCAGCGAGTCATCTCGCCCCGCCCAACCATGTTGGATTGCCCCATCAGCAACATGACAGAGATCCTCGGACGCACTGACAGAGAGTGGTAAGACAAGCAACAGAACAATGACGGCACAGAATACAATACGGGCCATGGCGGCATCACTTGATAAACCGAAACGAATACAGGTCAGCGTCTTTCAGCTCGAACTTCAGCCGTACCGACTTACCGGCCAACTGACTGACGTCGGTACCCGACTTCCATGAGACAACCCGGTCGAGCTGATCGCCGTACAACGGTTTGCAGTCGCTCATTGCGAAACCTGGTTTTGCTTTTCCGTCAGGGTCTTGGATCTCGACTCGCAGCGAGCCGCCTGCCGAAGTGGAGAAATTGATTTCCAGTCGATCTCCTTCAAAAACCAGCTGCTTCGTGACAGCAGTACCGCCCTTTAAAGACGCGTTGAGCGAGGCGAAGCCATCGAGGCGCAGCGTGTAACGACGTAGCTGGCCGGGTTCTTCGATCCGCCCGTTCTCCTTGACATAAAAGGACAATTCGTTGGGCGCGCCCTCATGGAAAATCGATTTCGTTTCCGCGAAGCCCAGCGCGATGCCTGCATCTCCATAAAACCAGATGCCGCGTCGCTGAATGCCGGGCCGCACAAACGCTTCCGGCCAGACGTGAAACCTCGCGCCGTCGCGGCTGACGATGAACATGGTGTCGGTTAATGCAGTGCCAAGGCGGCGAAGTTGTTTGGAGACACGTTTGCGATCACCCAATGCAGGAAGCAGGTCGGTGGATTCCTTCCAGCCGCGATCGATGTACCGCATCGGGAATCCCATCAGAAGATGCGGCGCGCGATAGTACGGGTGAATACCATTGGTGTAATACTGATGCGCTTTGCCGTCGTTGTCGGCCGAGCCGCGGCGGCCGGGCTCGTACTCGAGCATGCGGGAGCTTTCCCACGTCAGGCCATCAGCCGAGGTCGCCGTGCGCACGTCGCGTCCATCGGGGATGCTTCTGTCGCGTTTCCTGGAATCACGCCAATAGGCCCGATAGGCACCGAGCTCGGTATCCCGGAACAGGATGTTGTGCGAGTCAAACTTACCCTGCGTGATGACCGGTTTCTCACGGACCGGTTTCTCACGGACCGGTTTCCAGTGGATACCATCCGGCGACTTCAGCAGGTACAGGCCATGCTCGTAAGGGTTCGGCTCGTTGGCCAGCGGCCGGCCGCGACCGACCGCCTTGTAAATCGCATCTGGTGGACAGTCGGGATTTCCGTCCTTCATCACACTGAAGTTATGCGAGCCGACGCCGTCCCACATGATGTTATTGTCCTTCGACCCCTCAAATTCGATGAGGCCCAGTGAGGGGCGAGTCCAGCGAATCCCATCCTTGCTTTCCGCATAGCAGGTCACCTCGCGGCGCGGTGCGTTTTGTTGCTTCCCATATGACGGCGGCGTGAGTGAGGACCGGTAATACATCCGATAAAGCCCGTTTTCCTTTTCATGGACATGGTTGCGTAACCCGGCGACTGCGATTCCCAGGGCTTGTCGAATCGTATCGCCACGTCGCGCGGCTGCGGTCGATGCAGCGCCAGCCGGACGCCCTCGAACTGGTCGACGAGATGCCGATCCACAAAAAGTTTTCGCCGTGAGCCGACACTAGGTGGATCTTCTGCGATGGCGGCCAGAGGTAGTGCCATCGCAATCAGAGGTAATATGTTCTTCATAAATGTTTCCGTCGTCGTTTCATGTTGCTTGGCGTCTTCGGTCTGCATGGGATTCCCTTTCCGGCTGTACCGGCAAGGCAGCCCGCGGCTTGGACCACGCTTCGAAGTCCAGGATGACGCTTTATGGCGACTTCTTTTTTGTCCGGGCATCGACCGGTTCTCGTTCTTTCAGTAGAGCCTGAAGTTCAGTTTCCGGGTTGAATGCTGGACCTTCGTGGATGACTGCGGTGAAGCGGATGCGAAACGGCTGACCTCGTGGGATGATGACGCTGCTCTTGTCGCCCTGTTTCATTGCCGCGCGGCCGAACGGATTGGCGACGAACACACCGTAGTCGCGGTTGTGCCACCAGCTTGCCCGAAAGTTGTCTGCGTCGGGGATCAACGTGATGCCGACCGGGTGCGATCTGAGGTTGCCCGAGTAATCGCACCACGCGGCCGCCTGTCCCCAGGTGGATGCAGCCGTTCGCCGGCCGGTGGAACTCGTAATCACCCCGCCATTCTTCTCCGTCAAGGGCGTGGCGACCCGCGCGCCGAATCCCATCTCTTCCTGATCGCCAAAGGAGAACTCCCGCGTGTCAGATTGAAAGGTTGCATCCCAGTTCAGCAGCCAACCCGCCGGCCGCGCGAGCAATTTGAATCGGCTGCGCATGTCGCACAGTTCGTCGCCATCAGAACGCAGCAGTCGTGACTGCGTCGCAAAGGTCAGCGAGTTGTTCTTTATGTTCGGCGGTTCGGTGAAGCGGAGGTGCTCGATACGGCCCTTGTTTCGCCAGAAGTCGTGTCCGCTGACGTCGCCGAACGCCAGCCAGATGCCGGGGTGCATTGTGTCGTGGTCGGTCGCGTCGACACCCGCGACGGGTGGATGATTGCGGGTCACTTGGTGGCCGCTGGGGGTCCGCACTTGCGCGAAGTATGGGCGCAGGATCTTCGGGTCGGAGAAAACGAACTCGGCAATGGACTGCCCGGACAGTGAGATGATCAGCCGATCGTGTTCTTCCTTCACCGAGAATTCGGCGTAGGAATTCGCGGCCGATCCTGACACGGACGTTTTCTGCATCGCCAGAAACGCGGCTACGTCGGCGACCTGCTGCGGCGACAGCACGTTCGCCATCGTCGGCATGGCCGACACGCGGCTGGTGCGGCGTTCTTCAACCTGCGACTTCGGAATGTCGACCCGTTCTCCGGTACTCATACCCAACGAGACCGACAGGCCGCTTTCCTCCAGCAGCACGCCGGAAAACAATTTGCCGGCATCGGTCAGGACCGCCTGCATGGTAAATCCTTCGGTAATGACGGCGCTGGGATCGATGATTGACTGAACAAGATGACGGTGATTGGCACGCTGGCCGACGCCTCCGAGGTTGGGACCGAATGCGTTTCGTGCCGCGTCAAGGCTGTGGCACTTGAAACATCCCGCTCCGCCAACGTGCCGGAACAGGAGTTCTCCGCGGGCTGCGTCCGCAGTCTCAAGCAGCGACAGCGCCTGTTCCACGGTTGCTGGCGTTTCCCGTTTTGCAATTGGCTGCGGCTGAACGGCGACGATGTAGTTGCCCTTGCCCCCGGTCTTTCCATCATCGGTGTTGCCGTTCAGCACGACCGGGCCGGCGGGGAACTTGCGCACATATAGCTGAAACCGTGCGCCCTCATCGATGGCGACGATGTGCTCGGTGCGGCGGAACTCCTCGCTCAACCATTGGGGCGGTGTCTGTCGCATATCATTCCCGACATACACGTGAACGGGCAGCAAGGCATCGACCGACAGCCAGTCGTCGCCCCGCGAACCATCGTCATTATTGGCCGTCTGAACGAGATCCAGCCCCACCAGTTCGTCCGGCACCGTGCTGAAGCGATAGTTTCGGTCGGAGTAGGCGGCCATGCCGGGCAGCAACCCGCCGGGCTGAATACGATACCTATGGTGGCTCTTCGTCGACAACTCGCCAACAACCGCCACTCCATCATTCGAGTGCACAGCGGACGACACAGAAGACGCGTCGATCGGCCGTCCACGAACCACCGGCGCGGTCGCTCCGACACCAGCTTTCGCCAACCACAGTTCGGCGAGTTCGCGAACTTCGGGAGCGTTGTTTTTCTCCAGCACGGCCGCGACTTCCTGCCGGGACAGCGAATGCGTTTCAAGCAGGGACAGTAATGCCGCACGTTGCACCGGGCCACGTGGATCGTCGAGCAGCGAACGAAGATCTGCCTTGCTCAGGAACCGCCGCAATGCCTGCCATCCGGCGTATAACACGGTGGCGTCCGATTCGCGTTCCAGCAGGCTGCAGAGTTCCACGTACAGGTTTTGGCGGTTGGCTCGCAGCACGGCCTGAACGGCCGCCATTCGAACGCGCGGCTCGTCGTCGACCAACGACGTGCGCAGCGCATCGTCCAGCCCCGCAAACGATGCCCCACGTCGCGCGCGTTCGCCCAGAATTCGCACTGCCTGAATCCGCAGGTTCCGCGAGCTTCGTGCTTTGGAGCCGCTGGCCGGTAGTTGGGCGAAGAACTGATCGATAGATTTGTCATCGTTGGCGATCCGCCCCAGTGCCCAGGCGGTCCAGGTCTCCTGCATCTTCGTCAACCGACCGCTCCGCAGGGTTTCAGTCAGAGCGTCCCGGCCCGGCCCACCGCGTCGGACAAGTTCATCCTGGGCGTCGATGCGGCGGACACCCATTGGACTGGAGAAATCGCAGATCAATTCCTCGACGGAACACTTCTCAATGGAACGGCCTTCACCGGCCGACATCTTCTTGACCGGAGGAGCCTCTTTCCAGGTGATGCGAAAGATGCGGCCTTCGTTGGTGAGCTGCCCGTCTTTCCATTCGGCCCCGTAACCGCTACTCCAGCCCAGCACCCACAGCGCGCCGTCCGGGCCAAACTCGATATCCGTCGGCCGGAACAGCGACTTACCTCCGACGATGAACGACTCCCAGTCGCCGCCGCGGGGACGCATCAGGGCTCCGTCCCAGTGTGGTCGCCAGACGAAGGTCGTCTTCCGCAGCCAGTCGTTGATGAAGAACACGCCGCGATACTCAGGTGGGAATTGCGGTGAGTCGCCGAAGACGACGCCGGTTCCCGAACCCTCAAAAAACGGACCGCTGACAGGAGCGGTCGGCGGATGCGGCGCGGCTGACCAGTGGGAACTCCACGGATGGTTCCAGCCGAAGTGGGCGCCGTCGAACGGCATGAAGACGCGGTCGCCGGTGGTCTGATCGTTGTCCGTACCCAGCCAGTTGAAGCCGTCGTCCAACGCGATGTCCCATGGATTGCGGAAGCCGCGCGACACAATTTCCAGATTCCCGCCGCCGTTGTCGCAACGCAGAACGCCGCCATCCATTCCCCAGTCGTCGGCCGGATCGTGATAAGCGTGCCGATAGTCCTGTTTCGAAAAGACCTGCGGTTCCGGGAAATCGGGCGTGCCTGGCGGTGCGGTCACACCCCACAAATCGCGAAACGGCTTAGGAGCGACGCGTCCCGGCTGGGTGAGTCCTTTCGAGTTCCCTTTGCTCATGTACAACTTGCCGTCGGGAGCCCACGTGAGGCCGTGCAGTCCATGCTCAAGGTTCCCGAGGTCGGTGTAAATACGCACGTACTCGTCGGCTTCGTCATCACCGTCGAGGTCACGAACGACCGTCAGGTCGGGCGCGTTGGCAACCCACAAGTCGCGACCGTGCCATGCCAGTCCCTGTACGGCGTTGAAGCCAGTCGCGAAGACTTTTGTCTGATCCGCCTGCCCGTCGTGGTCGGTGTCGAGCACCATCACGACGCTGTCGCCGGGCGTCTTGGGAGTCGGATTTCGATACTGCGGCCCCATGCCGACAAACAGCCGCCCCCGCGCGTCGAACGCCATCGAGCACGGCTGTCGCACCAGCGGCTCGCGGGCGAACAAGGTCACTTCAAACGCCGCGGGCACGGTGGGCAGGGCGTCGACGTCCGCCTGCTTGTCGTTGAAATCAGCGGCCTTTGCGGCAGCCGTAACACATAACATTGTCGAAATCAGTAAGGTCCACGTTTTCTTCATGCCGGTTATTCCTGCGACTTTCACCTTCTTCAGGTAGATGGATGTCTCGCTTTATTCAGTCATGACAGTGGCAGGTAGATTCTCGTCTACCGGACGCTCTAACACCTACTTCAATCCAACACGCCGGGTGGTGCCATCGGTGTCGATGGCAGGAGAGTCAGGGAACGGCGCTGACCGTGGGAAAGCAGAACTTTCGCTTCCCGGAGCTTCTGAATAATCTCTTCTGTCTTGAATCGTTTATGTGGCATCTTCTGCCTCCCTCTTCTGTGAACAAACCCAGAGTTTACCACTCAAGGTCTGGTCGCGGTTAGCGGGGGCAGGTCAGTGTTCTCTGCCAGTGAAGCGAACCACTCGTAACCGATCGAAGCTTCCACAACGAGCTGGTGCGGCGCGTGTGAGGCAAGAGAATCTGCGATGCGAGCCGTTTCGCAGCAGAATATACGAATCCTCTGATGCACGATCGTCTTTCCGGAAACTACTTCTACAACGCAAAACGTGATACTCTTCTTGTGGAGGTCTGCACCGATAAATTGCATGACTTGATTTCCTTTTGTGGCGGATTCGGAAGGGGAATGTCTCTTCCAAAGACTGACCACGTGCTCAAAGACTGACCACGTGCTCAAGGACTGTCACGCGTTTGGTGCAGATCTCTTTTCGCCCATACTTTCGGCCTGCTCAAGTGGCATCCTCAGAACGGAACACCTGTCGGCCTTGCACCTCTTCAGGAACTTAGAAATCGATTAATGGACTGAATACCTTTTCGACCCGCGTCGTAAGGATCGGGGATTTCCCAGCCATCGATCATGATCCAGCCGGCAAATCCACCATCCATCAACGTTTGGAAGGAAGCGTCAATGTTGATGTGACCGTCTCCCGCAGGCAGGTGTTTGGACGTAGCACCGTCACGTAGAGTACCGTCAGTGTCAGTGAAGTGAACGTAGCCGACGTTTTCAACACCAATGTCGCGTAGCATCTCGTGGGGATTCCCGGTTGCTCCACTCATCAGGTCGAAATGACTGGGGTCATAGATGATCCGGAGTTTTGGTTCATTAGCTGCGTCAAGGATCTGAGTCCAGTGTTCTTTCCTGTTGAATTCAAATGGGGGCTCGATCTCAAACGCAGCAATGATTCCATGATCATCCGCGATGCGCGCGACCTGGGCGAATGAATGCCCCAGGTGCACAATCGCCTGTTTGATTGTTTGTCCCTGTAGTGGACCGTAGGGCCACATGCCGATACATGAGCATCCAAGTGATTTGACCAGCTTGACTCGATCCTGCATCATGGCGACGTATTGTTTCCTGGCGGCGGCATCCGGAGAAAAAGCGGCGGCGGCTCCTGTTTGAATGGAAAACATCCGCAGGTTGTGTTTCGCGTGCTGTTTGCGAAGCTTCTCGATCGCGTCCGTGTTCTCTGATCGGGGATAACCAGTGTGAGGCCAGTTTTCCACCAGTTCCACTCCCTGAAAACCGACCTCGGACGCAAACGCGAGCACGTCTTCAATCGGGCAGTTTTTATTGTATTTGCGAATTGCCGAGGCAAAGCCATTCATGCCGAGGGCCGTTTTCCATTTGGCCTTCGGTGGCGCTGCACTGGCGAAGCTCGACCTTCCGCATAACGTGAATCCCGCACCGATGATACTGGCGATTAAACTACGCCGAGAAAGTTGGGGACGATGCAATGATGACTCCAGGGGTTGTTGGCAACAGATTCGGCGGTAAAAGGGTACAATGCCGGAAGTTCATTTTGAATCGTGACCTTCGATGGGTGATGCTCGCGATGACAGCCATTTTCGATCGTACAACCTTTGTTTTTGCTCTCACAGCCTGCTGGCTTGCGCTGCCAGTCACTCTCGACGCAATTGAACCACAACCAACTGACCGAGTCATTGGTTACACCATGCTGCGCACAGACCTGCCGCGTGGCCGACACGCAAATGTCCGCACAATGCGCGCCATGACGGTGAAAGCCAACGGCAGTGAACGGCAACTCGTTGCAAAAAACCTTGTTGATGATCCCAATGCGTGGACTCAGTTTGCAGGTTGGTCACCCGATGGCAGACAGGCCATCGTCTCGCGCGGCTGGCAGGATCCAGAGAATGCGAAATGGGAAGAGGAACACCGGCGTTTTCGCATGTTGCCGGACAAGTGGCAGCTCGATTCGAATCTCGTTGAGCTTGCCACGGGCACCATTCTGAACGTGACCGCGGTTGATCGCGTCAGCCACTACAACAGCGTGGCATTTAGTCCGGACGGCAAGCGACTACTGATGACGTCGTTGATCAACGGTGTGTCAAAGCCGTTCGTGATGGACGTGGTCGGCCGCAACAAACGCGACGTTTCGGGCGAGGGAACCGGATTCACATATGGGTACAGCGCGTCACCCGATGGCGAGCTGATCAGCTATCACGAGAACTATCAGGTTTACATCGCATCCGCCGACGGTACGAATCGCAGGCACATCGAGACGGGAAATCCATTCAACTTTGCCCCTCGTTGGTCGGCCGACGGACAGTGGCTGCTGTTTGTCAGCGGAGTGCACGGTCGCAGCAACCCATACGTCGTGCGGCGAAACGGGACCGATCTGCGAAAGCTCGCTGACCTCAATGGGTATCAAGGATGGATTCTGTTCCTTGATGTGGCTGACTTTCACGAGGGAAGCAGCGACATCCCCGTCTGGTCGGCGGACGGCAAGTCTGTTTTCTACACGGCCACGGTCGGTGACAATGTCGAGTTGTTTCAAACGTCACTTGATGGCAAAATCAGACAGCTCACGAAGTCCCCTCCCCTCACGCTGCACTACCACATCACCCCGTCGGCCGACGGCCGCTGGCTGCTGTACGGCTCGAAGCGTGACGGAGTGCGACAGTTGTTTGTTCGGGACCTGATCAATGACAGCGAGACACAGATAACAGAACTGGAACGCGGTCACGCAGCCATGTGGCCACACTGGCAGCCGGTACCCTGACGCGTCGTCAATTGAGTATCCCACGACTTGGCAATCCCACAATCATCGTTTGAGCATATCCTGGATCGTGACGCTTTTCAGAATTCGTAAAGGTGTGCCGGACCAGCGATGCCAGGTATACTGAGTACTCTTGGTCACGGACGGTCCAGTTACCATTTCAAGTACCGACAGATGACACGCTTGCCGACGCAGATAATAACGGTTGCGATCCTATTCGCTTCAATTCTTCTTGACGCTGCGCTGGTGGATGCCGCGGACGTTCCCGAGAAGATTGTCTGGACGCTGCCTGGATCAGCCGTCAGTGACGCGGATCTGACTGACGCGAGCACGCTCATTGACGAATACGGCTACGAGTCGTGGTTTCTTCTGCGAACGACCAACTCGAAAGGTGCTGTCGCCTCACGGACGTGGGCGCATGACGGCAGATATGCGCCGCTGGACCTATCGGGAAGCGATCTGTTCGGCGTGCCGGTCAGGGGCGCAGTCTTTCGCACCAAGCCAACAGCGCTCGCTCCATTCATCGCGGGTGTCACGCAAACATACACCATTGACTGCGCCATGAAACAGGGCGAACTGATACTCGCTCCGGGCCCGGATCATGCAGTCGTGCTGGGGTGGCGCAGTCCGTTTGACGGGCGAGTCGCAATCCGCGGATCGTTCAACAATCGCCAGACATGCTGTGGGAATAACTCGCAGGTCAACTGGTATGTCGAGCGCGGAACGGCTCCTGATCTGACGACCGGGTTCAAGCCTGAGACGCTCGCGCAGGGCGTGTCGGACGACAAAGTCAACGGTGGCATTTCTCCGTTCGAAGTAAACAACTTGGAAGTGTTGACCGGCGACTGGTTCTACTTCATTGTTGACAGCAAAGCTGACGGAACGGCCACACCGCATCACGGTGACGCCACGATTCTGGACCTCACCATCACAATGGCGGGAGCGACGCTGCCTCCGCCACCTGAGTTCGAAACAGACATCCGTCCGCTGCTGACGGCTCATTGCGGAGACTGCCACGGGGCCGACGCGAAGGAAGCGGGGCTCGATCTGCAAACCGTGTCTGCGATGATCCACGGTGGCGAAAGCGGATCGTCGCTGACTCCCGGCAAAGCGTCACACAGTTATCTGTGGACGATGATCGACGGTGGCGAGATGCCGCCGGCAGGGTCCGAGCCGCTCTCGCGCAAAGCCCGGTCGCTGATTCGACGCTGGATCGACGGCGGCGCCCGGTCGACGGAAGACATCTCAAACGTTCAACCCCGACCGTTCGTCACGAATAAAGATCGCGAGCACTGGGCGTATCGAATCCCGGAACGTCCTGCTCGTCCAGACGTGAAGCAGGCAGACCTGGCAGCAACACCGATTGACGAGTT
>Ga0315316_10002964_pt1 | contig 12292 bp, 8 predicted proteins | sample M160m3416metaG_FD_203702 | JGI IMG/M metagenome (GOLD analysis project Ga0315316, IMG submission 203702) | Ammonia-oxidizing marine archaeal communities from Monterey Bay, California, United States - M1 60m 3416 | ecosystem: Environmental > Aquatic > Marine > Intertidal zone | place: USA...
TATTCGCGCTCAATGGCATCGCGGTAATTTACCTGGTCGCGATAGTTGGCAAATGCCCGTTCCTGGGGGCGAGATTCCAATTGGAGGCGCTGAAAAGGATCGTTTCGATAAAATCCATTCGCAAGTGTTGTCGTTTGAGAATCAGGTGAAAAAAGAAAAAGATCCAGTCACCCGCGAAATATTAGAACACAAGCTGGCCCAATGGAAAGCATGGGATAGCGATAGTCAATCGGTAGAAGAACGAGCGTTAAAAAATGGGTATCGGGAATTTGAATTTCCCAAAGGTCACCGACGGTCTGCATTAGAAGAACTCGCACGCTGGCGACTGTGGGAACGTACTGGTGGAGGACTAATGGCCGAACTCGGCAGTCACCAAATGGATGCGGCAGGTATCTTTTGTAGTGCTTTACGTCGCGATGGCAAGAAAGCTCATCCGTTAAGTGTACATGCTGTTGGTGGTCGTCACTTATTTGGCGCCGACCGCCATGTTGAAGATCATGTTTACTGCATGCTGGAGTTTCCTGCTCCAGGTTATGAAGATGCGTTTGATGTCGGTTACGCGGACTTTGGAACGGGTGTTGGAAAAGAGGCGGTGCCAAGTTATGAGAATGATGACAATAAGAAAATCGTAGTCACCTACTCATCCATTAATGGGAACGGATTCGGTGGATACGGCGAAGTTGTCATGGGTACTAAAGGGACATTAGTCTTAGACAAAGAAAAAGAGATGATGCTCTATAAAGGCTCGAGCACGACAACTAAAGTTGGGGTAAAGGAAGATGCGGGAGGGCCCACGCTCGATACGCAAGCCAGTGGTGAAGCTGCTCCGGTTGCTCAAGCCGCTCAGACGGGGCCGGTAAGTCGAGGTTATACCGAGGAAATTGAGCACTGGGCCTACTGTATTAGCCACCCATCGCCAGAAAATCAACCACGCTGTGATCCGCATGTTGCCTTGAGCGATGCTGTCATTGCTCTCACCACTAACGTTGCAATCCGACAAGGTTCTACAGGTAAAGGTGGGTATATTCAGTTTCAAGAATCTTGGTATGACGTTGATAATGATGCAACACCTGATGGAAGTGATATGGCAAAAACAAAACGTGATTTGTTGAAGTGATCGTTTGGGAGATAGCCATCAACCGCTCTTGCCGAATTGTCGGCGGAGGAATCCTAAGACGGCTAATACGGTAATGGAGCCAATCAGTAGGGGCATAATCGCTGCGGCTGATGGTTTGTAGACGATAGCCATCAATAGCCCGATTCCAATGAGGATTCCCGTAGGGCCGTTTAATTTGAGCAATAGCTTTTTGACGTCGTCAAATGCTAGTAGCAGTATAGCGAAGAATACGGTGATCCGAAAACTCATCGGAAAGGCTGAATCCTGCCACTCTGCTGGGCCCAATTGCCATATTCCACAAGTGATGAGCACCAGAATGATACACATCACCTTTAGACGTTTTTTATGATCCATATGCCTTGTTGTGCCGAATCGCTGAACAAATGAATGAGTGCTGGATAAATTGCTAGTTGATTTTATTTTTTAGCTGTGTCAAAAGATTAACAGCGTTGCCTATCTCCGTTTTTTGACGTTCTGGATCTTGAGGGATTTCACGCTCAATGGTTAGCGGTCCGGTGTATCCAATCGTATCAAGTGTTCGCAAGTAGTCCTCCATACCAACTGCACCATCGTTTAATGGTACTTCGGCACCCCATTCAACACCCGGATTGTCAGCCCATGTTGCATCTTTGCAGTGTACGCTTCGCACTAACTCACCAACCTGGCGTAAGGCTTCGATGGGTTCACCTGTTCCGTAAAGAATCATATTGGCTGGGTCAAAGTTAATAAACAAGTTGTCCCGCCCGACGTCACTAATAAACTCAAGTAGTCCAGTGGCTGTTTCTTGTCCAGTTTCTAAGTGTAAGTTTTGATTGTTGTTCTTACAGTGATCAAGAATATCACGCGTAACCTCGACGACTTCGCCATAGAGAGGATCGGATTTGTCGTGGGGAATAAACCCGAGATGTAAAGCAACAACGTCACACTCAAGCATATGCGCGAAATCGGCAATTTCTTTCATTTCTTGAACGCGAGCGGCTCGCAGAGCGGGTGGCACAATGCCTACCGTTTCCACAACCGTGGGAATATCAGCATAACTTTCACCTTCGAAACCACCGAATACTGCCGTAAGCGTTATACCGAGTTCGTTCAGATAGGAGAGAAACTTTTCTGCATTTTCAGCAGTTCTAGTTTCCTTCGCTGGGGCATGTAACTGAATCGTTGGCACCCCCAGTTCATGCGCGACTTCAATTTTGACTCCTAACCCGGCGTCGATACTAGTAAAAACTCCAATGGGCCATTTTTCCACAGTATTTCTCCTTAATCTTTGTAATGAATCAACTTGTTTTGAATTTTTCGAGGCAAACTAAACAGATATGATTGATGTGACTGGTAATAGGTATCCGTTGCATTAGATTCGATCTAGCGAGTCGACCCATTGTAGGAATTGCAGGCGATTGTTGTCTGATAACCCAGCCTTGTCATTTAGCTGAACAGTCGTGACAGGATATTTTGCCATAGTAAGTCGTTTAACTCCCGCTGCAGAGGCTTTGGCCAGTTTGGATTCTTTTACGATAAATGCGTAAAATGCCAATCGTTCGCCGGGGTCGTTGGCCTTGATTGCCATTCGAGCGGGTAGTGCCGCATCCAATGGCGCAACTCCCCGTATTAAGTCACGATGTGCAAACCCGACGAGGTATGACATGCTGCCACCAGCTTGTTGTCCATGGACAACAATGCGATTGCGGTCGACCGAATAGGTGGATAATACGTTGTCGATCGTCTTGCGAATAAAATCAACTTCGCTAGGATTCCAGCGGGCGGGATCCGCCGATTGTGGAGCTAGCACAATAGCGTGATATTGTTCAGCAAACGCGATCCATTGAGTTTGCAGTTCCTCATTGTCAGGATCGCCAGGTGCCTGCAACCAGACGATTAGTGCATGCGGTACGTCGTGCCGATAATTAGTTGGAATGATGGCCACGCACTCGTTCTTTTCTTCGGGAAGTTTCAAGTCAATCAATCCGGTTGCCAATGTGCCCGCAGGCGCCGCTTTGGCGGGATTGGCATGTGCTGAGATTGTTGGTACTTGCTGAGGTGCGCGGCCAAGTTCGAGGGACACCGTAGTGGGTTCGTTGTTGCGTAGATAAGTCAACGTGAGTTGATCCTGTGGCTCAAAGTTTGATACGACCAGTCGTAGAGCGTTATGATCGACAATAGCTTCGGTGTTGATGTGCGTAATGATATCGCCCTGTTGTAGTTTAATTTGTTGTGCTGGACTGTCGACATAGATGTGGCGGATTTGCGCGCCTTGTTCTGTAAAATGTCGATCTGGAAGCACCCCTAAAAATGGATGCTCATAAGGTTCAAGCTTCTCTACGAGCGTTGCCTTGGCCGTGACGATTTGATCATCCCGTTTGACGGAAATCGTAATTGTGTTACCAGCATATTGGCCCCCTAATGCATGACGCAATTGTGCTTGGCGACTAATCACCATGTCGTTGATTTTGATGATTGTATCGCCTTTTTTAAGACCACCCGTCTGGGCAGGGGATTTGGGTTGAACGGCGACAATTTCTGCAGGCAAATCATAGATGTCACCCGATTTGAGTGAGACGCCAAGCAAGCCGGAGTGTAGATCTTTGCCCGCTTTAAGCTTTTCTAAGTGCGGCAGAATATCAACCAGTGGTACGGCGAATCCGATGCCGGAATCGTACCAATCCGTACCATCGGTGGGACTTTGGCCACGTGGGGAGAGTGGCGTTAAGATTCCGTAGACTCGACCCTGGATGTCGATTAAGGGACCGCCATAATTTGCCGGTGAAATCTTGGCATCGGTCTGGATGGCTTTGCCCCAGATGCGATTGGTGGCGCTGACAATTCCTAAGCTTTGATTGACCACCTCACGCGAATATATCTTGCCAAGGGCGATAGACCATTGGCCTACAATGACTTCTGCATTAGGCACGGGGGACGCTGTGGTGTATTGTTCGGTCGTATTTACCTTGAGTAGAACCAAATTGCGATTGTAATCATGCGCAACCAAAGTGGCGGCTGCCCGTTTTCCGCTAGGTGTACTCACTAATATGGAAGTAAATGATGGTGGGAAATTCACCGCGCTCGATAAAATGAATCCGTCGTCGGAGACGGCTAATCCAGAGACAGGACCGTCGTTGTCGGTTTCTAAACCGCCTAGAACTTCGATCTGTACGACACTTTTAGCGGCCTGATTGACCGCTTGCTGTAACGCTCTTTCCTCTTGGGCAAGTAAATCATCTTGAGCAGTTACGCGTTGCGTTAAAGTACAGCAAAAAGTGGCGATAACCACTAAGAGAAGAAGTTGTTTGAATAGCCATTGTTGCTGGTTGGAAAGAGTGATCATGATTTATAAGTGATTCTAATTATGGAAACATGTGTGTGAATTGTTTATTGTCCGGGCAATGTGATGTTGATTAGGTTATTATCACGTTGGATGATCACCGTAATTTCGTCGATTTTGTCGATCAAGGCAATTTCATTAACCAGTGTGTTGAGTGAATCGATGCGGCGATTGTTTAAGTACAGTATAAGGTCGTCGGGACGGAATCCTTTTTGTTCAGCCACAGATTTACGGGTAATCGAGTCGACAAACGGTGGAGTTTTGGCGAGCACGTCGGGGACCATGCGAATCCCAAGTGATTTAAGTGTGTGTGGATTGTCTGGTCGCTTGACTGTTTCGTCAAAACTTCGTGGACGAGTGCGTCCTGCAATAATATCTTCCACTGCGGTTGTTAGTTGAGCGATTGGTAAAGCGTAGTTGAGCCATGTTCCGTTCTGGGCATTGCGAAGTTCCTTGCCTAATAACCCCGCCAAATTCCCTTGACTGTCGGTAAGGGCGCCACCTGCAGCACCTGGATTATTAGAAATGGCGTCGAGTACATAGATGGGACCTTGGTAGGGAGATTTAAATGCACCACGACGAGCGTTGAGTGAAGTCGTGGCGGCAATGATTCCGTGTAGCACGCTGCAGGGTTCATCGCCAGTGGCAACACCAAATAGGTTGCTGATCGTTAAAATGCGTGCACCAGGTTTTAGGGTGACCGACTTACTAAGCGAGAAGTGATCTAGTTCTTGAGAATCAATTTTTAGAACAGCCATTTCTAGCCTTGGATCCGCACCAACAATCTTTCCTTCAAATTTGCGCCCATCATCTAACACGATCGTGATGTAGTCTGTATCTAATACATAACTCCATACCGTTAAAATATGTCCATTACCACTTATTAGAAAACCGCTTTGGTAGGCCTCGAGGCCTTTGAGTCCACCCGCTCCATAGATTTTTACCATCTTGCTTTGGACCGTATTGGAAGCCAAAGCGAGATCATCTGCTTGGGTTGGGGATACTAGTCCGCAAAGCAGTAACGTTGCCAAAAACAGTGGTTTTAGCAGGAATCGATGTTTTGTAAGCGATAATGGCATAGCTCAATTTTCTCCCTTAACGGCAGTGGGGAACTGATAACTTGAAATGATAAGCTCCCCATAGATGACTTCGCCATGAACAATCTCTATGTGATGCGGCAATAAATGGCCATTGACTTCTTTGTAGTCGCTGAAATAAAGCTCACAAGGGTCGACGCCGAGGTCAGGGTACATTTCTATGGACGTTAGATAGCCGGATTTAGGGTCAAAATAATAGCGGCATTCGATGACACTGTGAGTGCCGATGAGGACGTCTTGTTTTTGGGAATGCTTGGAAGTCGGCATGGAACCAAGGTAGTAGACCTCGCCAAAGCGAGTGGGACTTACTTGCATGATGTGCTTCCACATGTGTAGTGCGACGAGCATCCCTCCGCTACCTCGGGGAGCATCCTGGGTGTTAAGTTCACTGTCAAGATCGGCGAATGTCGTGCCTTGTGGTAGTTTGGCATCCACTCGATTCTCTTGTAGATTTATGGTAGCCGCCCCCAAGTTTCCGAGCTTTCCTTCGATAACCCAATTGCCCAGAAGCTTGTCGGCTTTGGTTAAACGAATGTACTTGTTCCAAACGCGATCTTGATTGAGCTTGTTAAAGTAGTAGTTCGAATAACCATAACGAGCTTCAATGAAGGGGGCAACTTCCGGTGAAAAACCATTCTTGTTGTTGGCCTTAGCAGGTGGTTTTGCCTCTGGGGGATCCTCGTTGGGTTTCTTTTGTTCTTGAGGAGGTGTTGGGGGCGTGCGATTAGGTTGTACTTTGGCTAGTAACTCTTCTGGACTGTGGACTCCGGCAAGGCGAACAAATGTATCGATTTGTTTTCCATCGTGCAAGAAACTAATGGGTACTCTCCAACCACGGGGATAAATTCCTAGTACATTTTTGAATCCATTGACGGTGTTAATTGTCCTACCGCCGAATGACAGCAGTTGGTCACCGTACCGCAAGCCCCGACGATAGGCATCTGAGGATTCGATGATATTGGAGACGACAACGGCACCATTTTCATCGGTTACCATATTGGCACCGAGCGTAGCATGGTCCAGAAACCGGCCACTGTGTAAATAACCAAGGAAATGTTTGATTTGATTAATAGATATTGCATATCCGACGCCGACATTGACGCGTCCACGTTTTTCAAAAGATCCGCGTCCGTTAATGCCAATGAGATCTCCGTTAGCATTGAACAACGGGCCACCGGAATTCCCAGGGTTGATAGAAGCGTCTGTTTGAATGCAGTCAGCATATTCTAATAAAGTGCCGGCTGGATATTGATATCGATGTACGCCAGATACGATGCCATAGGTTACTGTTGGCTGAAAATCGGTGGCAAGTAGGAATGGGTTTCCAACAGCAAAACACCAGTCTCCCAATCTTACTTGGTCGCTGTCGGCCATTTTTGCGAATGGAAAGTCATCACGACCGATCATTTTTATCAAAGCGACATCGCCAACAGGGTCGACGCCTACGACAACAGCGTCATAAAGCTGCCCATCGTTGAGTCCGCATTTCATGGCTGCACCAGCTGGCTTGACGACGTGATAATTGCTCAATACATAACCTGCAGGACTAATTAGAACGCCGGAACCGCCTCCTTTGCCTCCTGCTGCGAATACCATAACGGTTGAAGCAGATGCCTTGCGGATCGCTGCAATTCGTTTAGCTTGAGCTGACAATACTGATGCCGGGACGTCGAACGCCTGGGCGAATGATGTGCAAAGTAACAATGCGATTGCGAATGTTGTGCTTAGTGCTTGTTTTTTGCGTATGGTGAAAATCACTACTGTCTCCAAGAAATACGTTACGGTTTACTGTTTAGGTATCCCTATCTTCATGTTATTACCTTAACGATTACTATTTCAATACTCGTGCATTACCCATATTTAATTGGTCTCCGATGTCGAGGTTTTTTCCATAGTCGACTTTGATCGTTATCCGCCTGACTCCAGTAATGTTGAGGTCTAGGGTTCGTGGTTTGTCGTCACCGGCCACAAAATCTTGGAAAAGCTGTTTTTTGTCGCCTAGGATTGTTAATTCCACGTGGCCACGTCCATTCATTGATGGATCGATTCCAATATCCATTTGAAGTTGAGAGAAAGCGTCTGGTAGCCTCAGTGACATCACCGTGCGACTGTGGATAGAAATTCCTTTGGAATAACTTTCCGTTCCAACCATCAGTGGAGTGCCATCGACAGAAATATCCATATGGGGTTGGTAAACCTTAGACAATCGTTTGCGGATTAAATTGCCAGATAAGAATGGTGTCCATTCCACAGCTTCAGGGGTGATGTCGCTTAAATATAAGACGTTGTTACTAGCAAAATCTAATCGACTTAATTTAGATAGTTCGAAGGTCAATGACTCACCGGTACACGTATTAGCTTGCAGTTTGTCATTTTCGGAATCAAATTTGAGTTGGCTCACTTGCCAAACGTTGTTAAAAGAATCAGTGACCTGACAGAGGGTTTTGGGGATTTCCTTGTTGGCCGGTTTGACCAGTCGAATGCCAGCCAACTTTGTAATTTCCACGGGTATCTTATCACCACCAAAATTAAATGTTACAAATTCTCCATCCATTGCTTCGACGATGCCTTCAAGTTGATCGATAGCACCCGTTTGACGTTGCACGATTAAAATGTCCTCCGCACTATCCGCCGCTATGATTTGTCGATATTGCTGCAGTGCTTCGTCGGCTAAAACCTTGAATTGCATGTCGCGGATGCTATCAGCGCGACAGGTAAAGGACTGAGTACCCCCAATGACCACCGTGCATTTCTCACCGGTAAGAGTAACTGATTTAGCTTGGAAACTAGATCCATCGTGAAGTGTTATCCGAGTGTTTGCATCTTTGGCAGGTACGGCCTGATTTGCAAAGACAATAGACTGTACTTGATCTAATGCATGCCGAGTCTCCCCAGCATTGCCAGTCAGTGTAATTTCTTGGCTGTTGAGCGCTGAGATACTGCCGGCGACGGGGTCCCCTTGTAGTAGGTTTACCTGTACCTCGGTGGATACAAATAACGCTGCCGATAAAAGTACAGTTGTCCACATATGAGATTAATCGCCCCCCTCAGAGCTTGTTCGATATGCCAGCGAATAGCGGTGGCGGTGTTGGATATGTGGTTTCGCTAACCTTCGTCACGAGCCAGTTTTCGGAAATACTCTTCAATTACCTCGCGGTAATGCGCTGGCAATTCTTTGCTGATTTGTTGCAGCGCTTTTTGTCGCTCACGTGGAGGTAAAGCTCCCCAGTCATCTCCCTCTTTAGTGCCTTTGTTGTCGACGTTACCCGGACCAGAACCACCAAGATTTGATGAGTCTTGCGCGGGTGAACTTGAACTGGAACTGCCACCGCCGCTACTAGATTGCTGTTGCTGTTGCTGCTGCTCTAACTCTTCAATCATCTTGTCGAGCTTGGCAATAACATCGTCTTCTTCTTTGCGAACGCGTGTGCCAGCGCGTCCGAGCTTCAATCGGCGGCGAATGTCTGCCATCAAACGAGCTACTTCGTCCAAGGAATCAGATTTTAATGGTCCGACATCTGCTTTCATTAAATTGGCAATTGTACTGTAGCGTCGTGGTAGTTGCTCTTCGTTTTCTAACAGTAGGTCAATTTTCTGTAGACAAATGTCTTTGGCGAGAATGCGATGGTAACCTGTGGCTTGATAAAACAACAATGTTGCCGGATCGACAACTTGGTTCGGCGTAATGCCTTCAAGTACTTGCAAGCACTCGTCTTGTAGGTCACTGTGAGCAAGCCAGCGAGCATAAAAGAGTCGTAGGTTATTTCGCAGAAATTCGTTTTGTGATTCATCGGTAAGTATGGTTGGAATTATGTTTGCCGCTGTTGCCGGAGTTGTTTCTAGGCGGCTTGTGAGTTCACGAACGTCTTTATTTGCTAATGCGAAGCTGTTGATTAGCTGGTCGAGTAACAATGAGCGGTCGTCCGATTCTATAGGGATTTCCCATAGAATTGTTATCTGTTGTTGAGTGGCTTCGGAAACATCAGCGTCGCTAAGGTATTTATCGAGATCGGCTTTAACTGTTATTTGATCGGGAAATGACCAAGTAGCTCTTTTTTCAAGTTCATCCTGAGCCGAAACCTTTGTTGGCGCTACGGCGAGACAAAACAACGTTGCTATTGTTAGGCAAGGGATGGTTGATTTAAATTTCATAGTGTAAATGCTCAGCGAAAAAAAACGTGGTCGTTATTGGTTTTTTCCAAGTACGATATCACGGGTTATGCGTTGTAAGCTTCGTTGTGTGTCGGAAAGTTTCTGTAGTGCAGTAATTAAGTCGACATCCATCGCTTGACCGGCAGGGTCGTCGAGATCGTCAAGCAGACGCGAGTATCGTTTCGTACGCTTGTTGATGCGAAGTTGAAGCGATCGAATCATCCGGAGCTCGGCTAATTGGTCGACGAGTGGTTGTTCTTGTTGCTGTTGTTGTTGCTGCTGCTGCTGTTGCTGTTGCTGTTGCTCTTCTAAATCTTGTTGGGCTTGTTGCAATGCTTCAATCATCTCTTCTATGGATTGGATAATGTCTTCTTCAATGCCGAGGGTTATGCGACCAACTTTCAATTGACTTAAACGACCGGCAGCTTGCTCCATATCTTCACGCATTATTTTGACAGTTTCAGGGAACGCGATCGACGAGCCTTCTTCAAGTAGTAGTGTAAGTACCTTGTCAGCTTCCAATCCAATGCGTCGTTGTTCAAAGCTCAGCTTGTTAGCGGCTACTTGAACTTCACGTTCCTGATCCGATTTAGGAGTTTTCGAAAGCTGCAATGTTCCTTCATACACTTTAAGCTCCATTTCGAGCATTTTACGAAAACGACCTTCGAGCAAAGCTAACATTCTTTCTAATTCTTCTTCGCGCAGTTGTCGAAGAATTTCTTCAAGCTGTGCTTTCGCTTCAACGAGTTTTTTCTTGGCTTCCTCTTGTGCTTCGATAGATTCGCTGCGGCGTGCATTTTCAAGTTCGATTTGGGCTTGCTTCATCTGTTCTTGAGCTTCTTCCAATCGCTTGCGAGCCGGATTGTCGTCTTGCTGTCCACTTTCACCGCCTTCACCTGGTTTGCCCTCGCCTTCACCTGGTTTGCCCTCACCTTCACCTGGTTTGCCCTCACCTTCACCTGGTTTGCCCTCGCCTTCACCTGGTTTGCCCTCGCCTTCACCTGGTTTGCCCTCGCCTTCACCTGGTTTGCCCTCGCCTTCACCTGGTTTGCCGCCTTCTTCGTTCTCACGGATCTTATCGGCTAGGTCACCGGTTTTACCGGCAAGCTCTCCTTGTTGTTTAGCGATACGCTCGGCATCAGCTCCACCTTGGTTTTGGCCTTGGATTGAACGTTGTTCACGTAACAGTCGTTCAACATCTCGGATATAATCGCGGATACGATTTTTTTCATTTTGCAAACGATCAGAACGATCTTCGGTCATCAGAAGTTCGAGCAATTTTTGCAATGCAACTTGCGATTCCGTTTGGGTGTCTACTGCGCGTTTAAGTTGTTCTTGGTTCAGTAGTCGAACAATAGTTTGTAGTTGGGTTGCGGTAAGATTATCGCGAGATTGTTTGTATGCTTGTCGCAATAGAGCAGCTCGTTTTGGGTTATTAGCTGCTTCAAATTCCGCCATCCGTAAGATCAGCTCTTCAATTCGTTTGTATCGCTCTGCAATTTGGCTTTGTGATAAAGCTAGCTGGGCGGAAGAAGTGGGGGCGGCGTTTTCCGCGGCGGGTAATACATCGGCCTCCGTCGCACCTTGGGCTTTTACTCGTGGCGCAAGACGAATTGTGTTGGAATCGAATAGTAGTAAGGCGAGAATTAGTAAAAATGTGATCGGGCTAAGAACCGTTTTACTTTTGGTTGTTGAAGACATAGAAATCATGGACTTGCGAGCCCTACCTAATTCATTGTTCGATTTGTTTGTGAACTGCTTTTACACGGATACTGTTTTTATGAAATAGCTGGGGTTTGTGTCTATTGCAATACCAAATTCGAGGTTGCTTCAATCTATTTAAATTTGAATGATTCAAGCGAGACATACACGGTTTTTCAATTTTCAAACACTTAACGGTGATACTTTTATTTTAGCAGATCAAGGACCTGTTTTTTGCGTTCTTGTTGAGTCTTTTCATTGATTTGTTCTTGATCGTCGATTAAACCTCGAATCAGATCAATAAGCTCGTTGTAAGTCTCTAGCTCCAGCATATTGTCCAAAACAACTGTCATTTTAAGCAAGACGGCATCTGCTTTTTCCAGTGTCGAGGCTGCTTGGTCAATCTGACTTGCTTTTTCACCAATGACAACCTCAAGTTGGTTTAATTCAGCGTCTAATGCTGGGAATTCAATTTTACAAATCAACCGTAACGGGTCAGATATTTTTTCAAGTAATCGATTTTTATGGTCTTCCGTATCAACGCGATTATTCATTAATTGAAGCCGAATATCATCAAAGGAAACGGCAATGCCGAGTGCTTCTTGATTGGATTTCTGACTTTGAACGATAGCTCGTTGAGTTCTTAGAAGACGCAGGCTTTCTTCTCGTAATTTTTTCTCTGCGGGCGACAGTTGATTACCATCATTGTCTTCGGGTTCTGATTCAATGGTTGAATCGATCGAATTGTTTTCTTGTTGAGTAGCACTTTCGAGTACGAGCTGTATTGAATCCCGCATGCCTTGTACTTCGGCTATGATTAGTTCATATCGTTGACGTAGCGATAATTCACGGCGTTCTAGTCCGGCTAGCAATTCCGTAGGGGTAACGACGTCCAACGTAAATTGA
>Ga0315316_10002967_pt1 | contig 12289 bp, 6 predicted proteins | sample M160m3416metaG_FD_203702 | JGI IMG/M metagenome (GOLD analysis project Ga0315316, IMG submission 203702) | Ammonia-oxidizing marine archaeal communities from Monterey Bay, California, United States - M1 60m 3416 | ecosystem: Environmental > Aquatic > Marine > Intertidal zone | place: USA...
TTTTCTATTTTTTTTTCTAAAATTTTTTTATTTTCTTCATTTTCAATTCGTTTTATTTGTTTTTCCGCTTCAAATCTTTCTTCTTCTAATCTTATTTGTTCTTTTGTTTTAATTTTAATTGTTGTTGGTGCTTTATCATTACTACCAGGATGATTAATCCAGCGTTTATGCCACTTATTAGGAGATGTGGCTTCTATTTTTCCAGATTTATAAATATTAGATCCATGTCCATTTTTATTAAGTTTTTTATAAATTAAGTCAAATAAGGCATCATATTCGTTTTTAAACTTATCCTTATTTTGACTACTACTACATTGATCTAATGCTAAATCAAGAAGAATAAAATCACGATTTGTTTCTGGACGTAAATTTTCTTGTTCCTGAATAATTATTTGGGCGGCTATTTTTGCGGCTGTTGCTTTAGTTCTGTCGTCCGCAGTTTTTTCATTATTATTTTTGTCTGTTATGATTTTTGCTAAATCAATTATTATTTGATTTTGTTCTGCTTCTCCTGCTCTTCTTATTTCCACGTCTTTCCTTGCTATTATTTCTTCGTTTACTAATTTTTGTGCATTTTTTGCTTTTTCTTTGTCTTCGGCGGTTTTTATATTACTATTTTCTGTTGATAATATGATGTCTGCTAAATGAATTATTAATCTATTTTTTGCTATAATTGTTTCTATTTCTATATCATATCTATTTAACCAGTTATTCATCTGATTTAATATAACATCCATTTTCTCATGAACAAAACTATTTTTTGTAGCATACCATTTCCCATCCGTTCCATAACTAACATTTAATTTAAAGTATCTTATACCATTATTTAATTGTTCTGTAATAGAATCAGTAGTGGTTAAATGCCAATCAGCAAGTGCTCGGTGTTGTAGAAAATAGTTATAAATATAAAAATTCCAACCACATGCAGAACCGATTCTATTAATCTCATTAAGTAAATACATCTTAATTTTTTTTCCAGCACTAAAATTTGAACCAGGTAATATAACCTCATTTATTCTTTTATTCAAAAAAATTTGTTGATATGCTGCTTTATCAGCATCAGCATCATTATTATCATATTGATTATTTACAATTTTAGTAATCCATCTAGTATCTCCTTCTACATCATTTACATCTGATTGTACGGTAGAATCAATAATTGGAGGAGTAATTAGAGTATTATCAGTTTCTTCATTAGTAGCAGTAGTAGCAGTAGTAGCAGTAGTAGCAGTAGTAGCAGTAGTAGCAGTAGTACCAGTAGTAGCAGTAGTAGCAGTAGTAGCAGTAGTAGCAGTAGTAGCAGTAGTATTATAATTAGTACCCTGGACTAAATTACCATTATTATCAACTACCCAATCATCAGCATCAACATCATCAACATCAACATCATCATCATCAGGATTAATATAATCTAATCCATCACTAATAAAGTTCATTCCAAGAGAAATAAAATCAACCATTATGTAACTATATATTTAATAAAAAGATATATATTTTGTGTTAATTGCTAGTTTCATGATCATATTCTAATTCATGTATTTGTAATGGACAATATCTACCAATACGTTGTGCCCTTCCAATAATTTGTGTTTTAGTATCAGCATCCATTTTATGAAATATTATAATATCAGTAGTCATTTGTAAATTTAATCCATTTCCATAATATTTAGCATCTAACATCAAAACTTTAATAATCCCCTTATCATAATTATTTATTATTTTCTTAATAATATCAGGTCTTCCACATAATTTTTTCCATTTAATTTCATTTTTATATAAATGATTTAAAATTTGATTGAAAGAATAATTAGAAAAGATTAAGAATTTTCCATTTGGTTTATGTTTAATAATATTAATTAAATTATGTATTTTATCATTTTTTCCCCATTTATATTCTTTAAATTGATTCTCAATATTAGATGTTTTTATCAAATTTATATCTATTTTATCTAAACAGTAAGGACATTTGTTAGTTAGTTTTAATGAATTATTTAAACAAGTTTCACAAAATTTTGTTCCACAACATAATGTTTGAGATTCTTGTTTAGTAATTCTATCTTGACAAATACAACATAATGAATATAATGATAAGTTTGTTTTTAAAGTATTTAGTTTTTTTTCTTTATCATTTTTTGAATTACTATATCTTGTAATTTTTTTTTTGAGAGAAGTTATATTTTCTTGTAAAAAATTTCGATTTAAATAGTTTGTTGAATTTTTTTCAAAATCTGCTAATTGTTTGTTTATTGATAATATTCTTTTTGAATAATTATTAATTTGTCGTCTTAATCTTATAATTAAATATTGAATAATATTCATATTGTCCGTATTATATGAATATAAATTAGTTTTCAAATATGTTATAGCACCAGATATATCGCCAGCATTTAATTTTTCCAAAAGAGTTTTTCCAATACAATCTTTGATAGCGTATAACCATAGTGATGGAGAACATTTGTGTATATGATATACTGGTATTGGTATATTTCCAGTAAATGAGTCTTTAATAAAATTATTATTTGTTTTAATAACTAAAGCATTTTTTAATGCTTTATAAATAGTAAAAGTAGAAGTATATTCTAAATTTCTAAATATATTTCTAATAAAACCTTGATTTTTATGTGCTTCTAATCTTTCATATGTTGTAGTGACAAACCATAAAAAATCACAAGATATTGGCATACTATTTGGAAGATTAATACTATCTGCTTCATCTATAATAATTCTAGACCATTTGTAATTTAAACTGATTTGAGCTAAATTATTATATTTATTAGCATTACATAATATGATATCATATTCTTTAAAAATATTCATATCAATTTTATCTCGTTTTGTTCTAATTGGATAAACTTTTAAGTTAGTCATGTTTTTAATATCATCTAACCATTGATAAAATAATGAGTGAGGAACAATAATCAAATTAGATGGAATATAATTTTTAATTATAGAAGTTTCTGTAATTTTTGTATATGATTCAATCTGTTCAGTTGGTGTTATATTAGCATATTTAATTGTTTTTGTAAAATATCCCTGAATTATATTTAAAATATCATAACAGATTTTATCATTTAATCTATCTTTAATAATTTCTTCTTCTTGTTTCATATTTTTTTTACATATATCTTTGATACAAGTATATTTCATATCAAAATGAGGAATAGATATTGGACAAATAGCAATTAAAGATAAAATATTTAATGTTTTACCTGAACCAACATTGTCAGCCAATACTCCAATATTAATACTGGTTGTATATTTTATTTCTCTTCTTAACATTCCTGTTCTAAAACTTCTTTCTGCTCGTATTCTAATAATATTATTCAATTCTTTACAAGCCATTGCATATACAGTAGAACGTTGGTGTTGTTTTAAAGGTATTTTTATATTTGGTGGTCTATAAGTTTTTATTTTAGGAGAAGATTTATTCAACAAATGTACATTATCATATGAATAGTATAAGTCTAATTTTGATTCAAATGAAGATGTACACATAGTTTTTATATGTGTATTTATATTTAATAATTTATTCCATATAATTTTATCAATTTTATCATTATGTAAATTCTTATTTTTAAAATTGTTATAAAAATTATAAAAGGAAGCATCATCACACGATTCAAATAAAATATCTAAATAATATTGATTCATTGATTTTTTGCTATTATTAATAATAGATTTAGTTTGAGGAGATAACATATTAGAATTCATGAGATTAAATAATTAATATATATTTAATATCAATGAGTATTTAACTTAAAAGAGTTTATTTTTTTACCAAAATTTTGGTAAATTATTAAAAAATCCTTTATTTTCCTGTTTTTTAGATTGTTTTTTAGATTGTTTTTTAGATTGTTTCTCATCTGTTTTTTCAGATTTTTTTTTTGATGCTTGTTTCTTTTGTTGTCTATTTTTTGGTTCAATATCTATAATATTCATTTCTTTTTCTAAATTAATATCTGCTTCATTAGCATATTTTTGAATTAGATTATTAAGTTTATGTAATTCTTTTTTAATTATTTTCAAATCATCATCATTTACAACAATTTTTGTATTGATTTCTTTGCTTTCTTTTTCGAATTTAACAACTGTTTTGTTATATGCACTTTCAATAACAGCACATTTTTTTTCAACTTTTCTTCTTAAAGATTTTTCTTTAGTTGCGATTTTCATTAATTTATCTGTATTTTTTTTACAATTATTGAAATCAGCAGTCATTTTTTGTAATTGGTTATGTATTTGTCTTAATTTTGTTGTTAATTCAGAGTTTTCTTTTGATAAATCTTTAATTCTTCCAAGTAAAGTATTTCTATGTCTATTTAATTCTAAGACTTTTCCATATGTATCTGATATTAAATTATCAATATCAACAATCATTCTACCAGTTTGAAATGACATAAGACGATCATATGGTAAAGGAAATTGTTTATTAAATTCTTTAATTTGTTTATCTATACCTACTTTATCTCTATTAATAATTCTGAAATATGCTGAAAAATATTGATCTTTATCAAGAACTTTATTTTTAGAATCCTTTTTCATATTAAATACAAGTAACGGAAAATCATTAATAAGTTTATCTATAATTTCTTTTTGATACTTTATTGGTAATGACATATTATTATTATAATAAATAACAATATTTTATTACTTTTTAATTTTTTAATATAGACTTAAATTTTTTGATTTTCCTTTGCTACTAGGTTTGATTTTAATGTATCTAGTCTGGTATCTAAGACACTGATTTTTTTTGAAACTTTTTCTGTTTCTCTTTCAGAAATAAGATTATATCTTTCTAAAATATTTTTTAACATTATTCCAACATAAATTTTTTTCTGTTTTTGTAAAATATTATTTGCCTTAAGTTCTTTTTTAATGTTTTCAATATTATTTTTAAAATTTTGTTTAACATAATTCATATTAGGTATCTTAGTAGTTGAAGTTTGTTCTGTCATATTCTATATTAAAAAAGCAATATTTATTTTTTACTATATATTGATAAATTTTATTCTTATTATAATTTAAATGTTAACCAATTTACTTAAATTTTTATATAGTCCTAAAATAATACTTTTTATTAGTATTATATTAACAATAATCTATTTTTGTGGAATCGAAAATGTATATTCACAATATCAAAATCTTTTCTATATCAGTGGTTCTATCGTAAGTTTGATTACTATTCTTGGTATGGGAAAAATAATACCTAAATTAAGAATTGATATTAAGCAACAACATGCTTTAAATTTTGAAAAGATATTTTTAACTGGTGAAAATTTTAAAATTTAATTTTGTTTGATAATATTTTTTTCATATCTTCAATACTTCCTTTTAATTTTATATATTTAATTCTATTTCCTAAATCAATTAATTGATCTTTATAATTTATTTTTTCTAATTTTGCTAAAATTAATAGTTTTAATAAAGCAGTTAGTTGTTCTCTATTATCAGTATCGATATATTGTTTTTTGATATTATTATAATATAAAAGAGTAATTATTTCATGATTATCAAAATTTTTAAATAATTTTTCATTAGAAGTAAATACAATTTTATTATTACTGAGTGGTTTTAAAACTGCTCTAATTTTCATTTTTAAAGGTTTTTGGATACTACCTCCTAATTGATGTGTAATATTTTCTACAATCATTCCTCCACCTTTTATCAACATAATATTATTTAATTTAGCCTTCATCATTTTTAAAGCATCTTCAACAATTTGTACTTCCTCTTGTTTTTTTTCTAATTCTGCAGTTGTTTTTAAATATTCATCTTTTTTTTGATTAAATTGGACATTTAATTTTTCAATTGTGTTTTCAGCCTTTGGTAAAATAACTTTGTCAAGATTAATTATACTTTTTAAAAGTTGGGCATGAACATAAGTTTCATCTTTATTCTTTTCTTCAAGTGTATTAAGTTTTAATTGCATATCTCTCATAAACTCTTTGTTTTCTTGTAATTTAGGGATAATTGTAATAACTTGTCCTTTTAAAGATTCCAGATTTTCTCTTAAAGAATCTACTGCTTTTTGTTTTGTTTCAACTTCTTCTAATTTTTCATTATATTTTTTTAATAATGTTTCGTAACTTCCTGTAACAATTTTAATTAAATTAATTGTATCACTTGCTTTAGAACTTATTATCTCAGTTCCAAAAATAAGATCATCTTGTAATGTACCAATATCGGTAGTATCTCTATTAAATTGTCTTAATAATTGAGATAATCTTGGTAATATAGTTAAATCTGGTGAGATATATAAAGGCCAAAAAAGAGACCAGTCAGTATCAATCTTTGATGAAACAAAATTTTTTAATTCAGTAATATTAAGTTCAGGGACATGATCATCATTAAAATCATTAGTTATTTGTAATCTTTGTTTAAATAGTTCAAGATCTTCTTTAGTATATCCTTCTTGTTCAAGACAACTAATATATGTATAACTTAAATTTTGTCTTAAATATTTTATAACATTATCTGTTAAACCAGTAAATAATCCAAAATTAATATTATCATTCATTACAGTAATAGAACCATAAACTAAATATTTAATATTTGCGGCTTGAATAAAAGAACTTCCTAATCCAAAAGAATCAATAATATTAGGAACACAATTTCTAAAATTTCTTTGTTTTAGTTTTTTAGATAAATTCATAATAGTTCCAGATAAAATTAAATAAGCTCTTCTATCTTCATCTACATCAAACTTAATTATATCCGAATTTTTCATTTTTAATGTTTTCATAATATTATCTCTCATAAATAATTTTTTGTTTACATTTGTAATATTATCTTCAATTGTAGAAATTACATTACGTATTTTAACAAATGCATTATAATTTAATTTGTATTCTTCACAAAATTTTACTTGTTTTTCAAATGTTTTAAATGTTAAGAATTTACCATATATTGCTAAAATAGATGAAATATCACTATTTATATCTAAAAGATTTTCTGGCATTGTAATTCCTACAACACTTTCGAGAGAACTACAAGTTGATAAAATAGCAGCAGCTCTAATACCAAACCATTTTTGGTCGTATGCAATTGATTCAAGAATAATTCTACCAAAACGTGGATTAATTTGTAATATAGCAAGTAAATCAGTTATAGGGGTAAAATATTGATTATCATCTAAACAACCAATAAGTTTTAAATTATCTACTGCGATTTCTATAAATTCTGGATCTGGTGGTGTAATAAACTCTTCTAATGCATCAACAACATCTTTTAAATTAACAAATTTTTCTCCAATATTTGGTTCAAGAACTTGAGTTAAAGATATTAATAAAAATTCAAGATTTTGTGTTAAAATTTTTGGTGTAGGGAATACTTCAAAATCTTTTAACTCTTTTTCTGAATATAAACAAATAATACGACCTTCATCTCTTCTTCCAACTCTTCCCCATCTTTGTTTTGCTTGTGCTTTAGTTATTCTTTCTTTTTTAATCATATTACAATCTCTAAATGGATTATATCTAACTGATAATTCATATCCAGAATCAATTACATAAGCCGCACCATCTATTGTAATTGATGATTCTGCAACATTAGTTGCTGTAACAATTTTACGAGTATATGGACCATCTTTTGCGTTTTTATATTTATCAATATGGATGGCATATTCTTTATTTTCCTGATTAGATTTACCTGATAATTCTATACAAAAAGGTTTATATCCAGTTTTTTCTATTTTTAATATATCTAATTCTTCACATACCTTTTGGGCATCTTTTAATGTTGGGACAAACATTAAAATAGCACCTTCATTAAAAATTTGTTTTTGGAAGGTTTTTCTTTGAGTTAAAATTCTTTGAATTTCAATAACACCATCTTTAATATAATTCTGAGAACCCATTGTTAAAAAATTAAGTTCTGTTTTATATGGTTTTGCTCCAGAATATGTACTAACAATTGGATCAAATTCATCAAAATAGTCACTAAATAATTTAGTATCAATTGTAGCACTTAAAACAATAACCTTTAAATTTTCATTATTTCGTAAAGCATTTTTTAATAAATATAATAATAAATCAATTTGAGTACTTCTTTCGTGTGCTTCATCAATAATAATAATATCAAATGTACCAGGTTTTAATAAATTTTTATCTGCTAAAAGAGTTGCATTAATAGTTCCATCTGTAGCATATAATAATTTGGTTAAATCTTCATCATATGAAGGTCTATCTTGTGAAACTTTTATTTTTTTACCTTTTACTTCAATTTCAGATCCTGCACCAATTTTTGAATTTCTATGTTTAAAACCAACTTCCTTTCCTAATTCAACATCTAATACTTTTGCAGCCCAATCTGCTGAATTTCTTGCTAACATTTGTTTAGGAACAGTTATAACAACTTTACCTTTATAATCAAGTGTATGTAAAGCACATTTAGGAACAATTACAGATTTACCTGCCCCAGTTCCAGCAGTTATAATATTTACACGATTTTCACTAATTTTTTTTATAATCTCATTACGATATTTTGCCATTGGTAACTTACTCCATGGTTTTGCTGATGTTAATGAATATATTTTATATTGTTTACTGTATGGTTCTTCAGTTAATGGATTTTTATTATAACCTTTATGATCTAAAATACCAATATTATTCCTATTAGAAAACATAATTTATATATTGTAATAGGATATTTTTTTATTATATAATAATCTGTGTTTATTTTTTTTTACATAAACAATTTTTGTTAATTTTAAGTGTTGGAACTTTAGAATTTCTTGGAACAATTCGTAAAATAATTTTTGATTTAATACCTTTATGAATTGGAATTGTACAACCTCCGTGTTGAGCACCTTTAGTTTTAGTACATCTAGCCCTAAATTGTTCATAAAAATCACGACATTCATCATAAGGTATTTCTGTATTCTTTCCAATTTGTTTATTAATTTTATTATGTAATTTACATAACCATCTAGAAAGGGTTTCTCTATTTTTCATTACTTTCATTGTTAATTTAGTATCTTTTGCTTTAATATTCATAGCATAATTTTCACGACATTTTCCACAAGGAAGTGTTACTTGTAATAATTCTAAAAATTTTAAATAATCTTTTTTTTGTGCTGGTGTTGGTTTAATTGGATAATTAAATGTCATAATATGAAGAAATTGCCATATACAAGAGCCCCAAATATAAGTAGAAAATCCATTATTACTTTTATAATGTGATTCATCAAATATAAATTCCTTTTTATCACCTTTTGTATTCATATTACTATATATTCTATATTAATATAAATAATTTTTCAAAATAATTAAAATTAGAATCCTCTTCCTCTTCCTCGACCTCTTCCTCTAGTAGATGGTCCACCTCTACCTCTACCAGATGATGCTCCTCTACCTCTACCAGATGATGCTCCTCTACCTCTACCAGATGATGCTCCTCTACCTCTACCAGATGATGTTCCTCTACCTCTACCTGGTGGTGGTGCAGGTGCTGCTCTACCTGGTGGTGCTCTACCTGGTGGTGCTCTACCTGGTGGTGCTGATGGTCCTTTACCCCTACCTCTTCCAGTTCTTTTTTTAGCAACAAATTTTATTTTTGGTTTTTTGACTGGGGTTGGTTTTTTAACAACATCATCTTTTTCTTCTTTTGCGACTCTTCTTTTTACAACTTTACCAACAGTAGATCTAGCAGCAGCTGCTTTGGCTAATCTGGCAGTATCTGCAGCTTTTTTTGCTGCTTTTTGTTCTGTTGCGATTTTTTCTTTTCTAGCTTTTTCTTGTGCAGCAGATTCTCCAGAATCAAAATGTCCAAAAGTAAATTGGATTAGACAACATGATTGATAATTTACCCATGGACTTTTAATATCTCTTAATCGTTTTCTGTAAAGCATTTGTGGTTTGACACCAACTCCAAATAAGTATCCAGTTCTGAATTCAATATCATTAAGTTCTTTACTATCTATTTTAGTCCATTCACTATTTTTATCAATAGAAACTTTTTTATAAACATTTTTGCCATCAATACCAATCATAATGTTATCTTCACCAATAGCAATAGCGTTCATATTACCACTATTTTTTAATTCTTTCCACTTACTATTTCCACCAGAAAGAGAAATATCATTTTCTTTAAGATTAGCAAATGGAATAGTATATAATTTTTTATTGATATCAAGAGCATATATATTATCACCATACGAAGTAACATATAAAATATCTTTAAGTTTTAATGATTTCCAACTACTTTGAATACTATTACTTGTCTTTTGAAGTAAAATATTATCTGTGGAAATACCAAAGAATGTTTTTTGTGTTCTATTATAATGTATTTTCTTTGTTTTAATATTATTACCAGCATTAACAGGTGAGAAACTAGAAGTTTGCATTCTAATACCAGTTTTTCTATAAAGAGTACCATCTTTTGAGTGTCCCATATAATATAATTTATCAGTAGTTCTAAGTTTAGAAGTTGCTGAAATACTAGATGTTTTTTTTGTTGTAGAACTGCTTGCTGAAAGATTTCCTGTAAGAGTTGCTGCTCTTGGACCTCCTCTTGTTGCGACTTTACTAACAAGTAATTTAACTAATTCAGTAAATTGTGTTTCTGATAATTTATATTTAGCCATAAGTTTCTTTTTCATATCATCTGTTAGTTTAGGAGCAGAACCGGGAAGACTACCCATTTGTCCTGGAAGACCTGGTAATCCACCAGTTGAAACTCCTGCTAATTTATCAGTTTTAGTTCCTTTTTTAACTAATATAATTCTAAATAATTCTTTTTCTCCTTTTTCTTTAATGAAACATCCAATTTGATTATCTGCTCTTACAGAACAATATGATTTATCTTTAACTGCTTTAAGAGTAATTAATTGATTTCCTCTAATATTTAATGCATCTTCAGTAGCAGGTTTTTCTTTATTTTCAATATCAATAATAAAGATTGTTTTAGAAGTTGCTCTTCTAGAATTACAATAAATACGTTTTTTATTACCTTCGCTCATACAATATTTGTTTCTGTAAGATTGTAATAATATTTGGTCTCCAGATTTAATAGATGAACCTCCTTTAGGATTAATAATAATAAATTGATGTGGTTTTTCAATTTCTTCACCATCACATATCCATTGTTTCTTAACATAATCATCTTTACAATATTTTTTATTATTATTGGAATACATTGCGATTGTACTATAATTAGTAATTTGTGGTCCAAGAGAATCAATAGAAATAACTTTTGGTTTTAAATTTACAGCAAAGTCTTGGATTTCTTTTGCTTCTAAATTTTTTTTAAATAATTTTTTCTTATCACCATCTAAAGCATAAACGGTTGCTTTTTTAAGTTCTTGTATTTTTTCAGAAATTGTTGCTACTTCAATTCTATCTACTTCAAAATAACCACCAAGATCTACAGACCAATAAGCATTTCTATTATTAGTCCATGTATAAGTTTCTGGATTTCCATCAACTGCTTTACTTGAATTATGAATTGTATCATCTCCTTTTATATCATAAGTACTTGATTGTTTAGTTCTTTTACCTTTTGCGACATCCTCATCTTGAGCGAAAACTTTAACCATAGTGAGGAATAAATTATTAGCACGAGATAATTTAATTCCAATATATCTTGCTTTACCTTTACCGGCTTCTTTTTCTTTTTCGAGTCTAGCTTTTTCTTCAGCAACTTTTTTCGCTTGTGCGTCTTTTGCTTTGTCTTGTTTTGCTTTCATAGCATTTAATTTTGCTTTTTTAGCTTCTGCTCTAGCTTTCTTTCTAGCTTTATCTAATGCTCTTTGTTGTTTAGCCATTTTTTGTGTTTCAAGTTTTGCTTTAGCTTTAGCTTCTTCAGTTGCTTTTTTGATATTTGCTTTTTCTGCTGCTTGTGCTTTTGCTTTGGCTTCTTGTGCTGCTTTATCTTTTGCTTCTTTTTCTGCTCTTTTTTTGTCATATGCTTGAGTTAAAGCAAGTTGTTTTGATCTTTTTGCTGCATTTGCTTTTGCTTGACGAGCACCTCTTTTTTGTTCTCTTGCTACTGCTGCTTGTTTTCTAGCATTAGTTTTTGCTGCTTTTGCTTCTGCTCTTGCTTCTTTTCTTGCTGATTCTGCTTTTTTTGCTTCTTCTTTTGATTTTTTAGCTCTAGCAATTGCTTCTTCAATTTGTTTAATAATTAATTGTCTTTCTTCATCTGTTTTTGCTAATCTTTTAGCAATTTCTAAAGCATGCATTCTTTTAACTTCAGTATTCATAGCAAGTTTTTTCATTTCAGCAATAACTTGAAGTCTTAATTCTTCCATTCTGGCTCTTTTAGCCATATCAGTTGCTTTGTTTTTTAATTC
>Ga0315316_10002969_pt1 | contig 12287 bp, 12 predicted proteins | sample M160m3416metaG_FD_203702 | JGI IMG/M metagenome (GOLD analysis project Ga0315316, IMG submission 203702) | Ammonia-oxidizing marine archaeal communities from Monterey Bay, California, United States - M1 60m 3416 | ecosystem: Environmental > Aquatic > Marine > Intertidal zone | place: USA...
TATACTTTGAATACCATCTTCATTATCAGTCATATATAAATCATTATTATCAAATGTGACGTCAAGAACTGGCATTTTTTCAAGTAGTATATTTCTAATACTTTTCTGAATTAAAGAAAAAATAAGATTTTCTTTATGAAATAAGACTTCAGTTTTAGCAGGATGAACATTAACATCCACATCATCAAACGGAATAGATATGTTTAGCATCCCAAATGGAAATTTTCTTTCAGCAATAAATCCATGATAAGCCTGTTCAAAGGAATACGAGAGCGATTTACTTTGAATCAACCGTTCATTCACAAATAAATTTATATGCGATCTATTAGACTTGTTTTGAGTAGGATTACTAACAATTCCTTCAACAATTGTACCTGGATATATCTCTTCAAATTCTGATTTGTCTAGAATCAACATATCATTGGCAATATCACGACCATATATTTCCACCATGACATCTCTAATATCTCCAGATCCTGATGTGACAAAAGATCTAGAGTTAAGTTGATGGTATTCAAATGAAACATCTGGACGAATAATGGAATATTTTTTTATTAAGGATAATATTCTTCGAGATTCAGCAAGTGCTGAACCTAAAAATTTCCTTCTAGCAGGAAAGTTATTAAACAATCCAATAACCTTAAATATGGTGCCCGTATTAGCAGCTATAGGAGATTGTGATAAAAATTCTCCATCTTGAACTATTAGGTGTGTACCTATATCCGATTCATGAGTCTTAGTAATTAACTCTACCCGAGATATTGCCGCGATACTGAAAACTGCTTCTCCTCTAAATCCTAAGCTAGATATATGGTCTAAATCATCAATATGTTCAATCTTACTAGTAGCAAATCTTTCAAAAACTAGCCCAGCCTCATCATATGGAACCCCTACACCATTATCTGAAATCTCGATTGAATCAATTCCACCATTACTTAAAGAGATTTTTATTTTTGTTGCTTTTGCATCCAAAGAGTTCTCAATAAGTTCTTTTACAACAGAAACGGGACGCTCAACAACTTCTCCTGCTGCTATACGAGCAGATATTTGAAGAGGTAATAACTTAATGCTCATAAATATTCTCTAGATCTGCAATTAAACTATTTGACAATTGATTTCATCAGTGTTGCAAAAGATGAATTTTTAATTTCTATATTTTTAGAAAGATATTCTATTTGATCAATAGGTGACACCAGAATAGGATCAATTCGTGTTCTGTAATCTTCATATTTAGGATTATTAGCTAAATTGACAAATGAGTCAAATGATTCCCAAGTATATCTATGACCACTTCTAGAAATTTGCTTTATAGCGTATCCGGACTCAAATAATATAGGAATAGCACCTGCAACATCCCAAATATGTGAAGATGAAATCACAGCATATTGTGAAATACCTAAAACTAATAGAGAAAGCTCATACGCAATACTTCCTCCCATTCTTAATTCACCACTATGACCCTTAAATTCTTTAGAAAATTTAAATCTCTTATTAAAGCTTCCTGGCAAAGTTATTATTCCAGAAGAATTAAACTCAGAAGAAATATCATTTATATATTTTTGATCATTTATCGTAACCCCCATCCCTTTTACCGCACTTATAATCAAATGGCCTTTGGAATTGGGCCAAGGAATATATAATGCCCCTGCAACAGGCTCCCCTTGAAACAAGAGACCTATAGAAGAAGCATATAGAGGAAATCCATTCAAAAAATTTCTAGTCCCATCTAAAGGATCTATGACCCACACAAGATCAGAAATATTTCCATCATTATTTTTATCTTCTTCACCAACAACATCATGGTTCGGGTATTTATCATGTATCGCTTTGACTAATGACTCTTGAGCTTCCGTATCGGCTAAAGTAACAGGATCCGATTTCTTAGAATCTTTAAATTTAACATCTAAATATTTAGAATCTAATCCTGGATTCTTAAAATATTGCTCTAAAATAGCACCAGATATTGCTGCAAATTTCGGAATGTCAGAAAAAACAATAGAAAGTTCTTGGGATGTTAATGAATCGGACATAATTACAATTTACTTATAGCATTAATAGTCTCGATAATAGTACTTGCACAACTACTACCAATATTCCCTTTATCTCCTCCTGATCTAGCTAATGCATGCTCAGAATTACGAGTTGTTAATACTCCAAAAGCTATCGGGACGCCAGATTCAATTGAAACATCTAATATCCCTTTAGAGGCCTGAGAAGCAACATATTCATAATGGTCAGTTTCTCCCTTTATAACTGCTCCTAGACAGATAACCCCATCATATTCTAAAGAATATGCTAAATGAGATGCTACAACTGGGATTTCAAATGCACCTGGAACAAAAACAACCGTTATATTAGATTCATTTACCCCATGAGCTAAAAGAGTTGTCTTAGCTCCTTCTAATAAATTTTGAGTAATTTGATCATTAAATTTAGAAACGACTATTCCAATATTTACATCATTCCCGTCTAATGACCCTTCAATGATGTTCATTAACTTTCATCCTTTGAATCAAGTGGGGCCTCAATGGGGTCTAACACATGACCCATTTTTACTCTTTTTGTTTCCATATATTCTTTATTTTCAGATTTATAAGGAGCTATTATGGGAACTTGTTCAATAATTTCTAGGCCAAATCCTTCAAGCCCAATTCGCTTAGTCGGATTATTTGTTAATATCCTCATTTTTCTGACACCCAAATCTGTTAAAATCTGAGCTCCAACACCATATTGTCTTGGGTCAGGCAAGAAGCCTAAAGCAATATTTGCGTCAACTGTATCGTACCCTTTATCTTGTAAGTCGTAAGCTTTAAGTTTATTGTGAATGCCAATCCCTCTGCCTTCTTGCCTCATGTACAAGAAAACCCCTGCCCCTTCTTTCCCAATAGCCTCTAAAGCTAAATCACGTTGGTCCCCACAGTCGCATCTAGCACTACCAAATACATCGCCGGTAAGGCATTCACTATGAACTCTTACCAATACTTCATCATCAGGACCTATATCCCCTTTAACAAATGCAACATGCTCATAAAGATCTACAATACTATTATATGAAACAGCTTTAAAATCTCCATATTCTGTAGGTACCCGAGCTTCAGCAACCCTTTCAATTAATTTTTCATGCTTTCGCCGATATGTTATTAAATCAGCAACAGATATTATTTTCACATTATGTTTTTCTGAGAATACTTCTAAATCTTTCATTCTTGCCATGCTTCCATCTTCAGCCATTATTTCACATATGACTGCTGCCTCTGAAAGATTTGCTAACCTGCACATATCAATAGATGCTTCAGTTTGACCTGCTCTTTTCAGAACGCCACCTTCAACATACATAAGAGGAAAAACATGACCTGGACGCCCTAAACTCTCTGCTTTTGTATCGTCATCAATTAAGGCTTTAATCGTAGCTGCACGATCCGGTGCTGATATTCCTGTCGAAGTCCCCTCTAGATAATCTACTGAAACAGTAAACGCAGTACTTAATGGTGCAGTATTATTAGGCACCATTAAAGGTAAGTTCAATTTCTTAAGCCTATCTGACAACATAGGAACACATATCAAGCCTTTCCCATAAGTAGCCATAAAATTAATGTCCTCCGCAGTCACTAATTCGGCGGCCATTACTAGATCACCTTCATTTTCCCTATCTTCATCATCAACAATAATTATCATTGCCCCTGACTTAATATCTTCAATTGCATCTTCTATCTTCGAAAACGGCATATATCTCCCATAAAATAATTACTTATAATATATATTACATCGAACGGCTAATTAATTTTTCTACATACTTTCCAATAATATCGCATTCTAAATTAACAGAATTACCAACAATCTTATCTCCCAAAGATGTATGTGAGTATGTATATGGGATCAAAGAAATCCCAAAGGCGGTGTCATCACAATATGTAACTGTTAAACTTATTCCATCAATACATATGAATCCCTTTTCAACAATATACTTCAATATTTTCTCGTCAGCCTCAAACGAAAGATTAAAAGCATCCCCATCAGAAACAATAGATGATATGACTCCCATACCGTCAACATGTCCTTGAACAATATGACCTCCTAAACGTCCATTAACTGAAGTTGACCTTTCCAGATTCACTAAATTCCCTTGATTGAGGTCACCTAAATTAGTTCTCCTTAATGTTTCCGGGACTACATTAACGTCAAAAGATTTATTTGTTTTTGATATTACAGTAAGACAAGCTCCATTAACACAAATACTATCTTTGATTTCTAAATCTTCTACTACCAATGACGAATTAATCGAAAGAATAGAATCGGACGTATAATTTACAGTAGATACTTCTTCAATTATGCCAGTAAACATCAACAATACCCTGTTACTAAAATATCATTATCTATAGTTTTATATTGTACAGAATTCAATCTGATAATTTCTGACATTAAAGATACTCCTCGTCCAGACACTGCATTCAAAGAATCTAATCCGCCAATAATAGCTGGAGCAATAAATGCATGAACTTTATCAACTAGATTTTCATCAAAAAAAGCCCCTATTAAAGTGGGGCCACCTTCAATAAGAACCGAGGATACAGATAATTCACCTAAATATTTCAGAAGACTCTTTATGTCAACCTTAAGGTCATTCTCAGAAAAAACAGCAACTTCAACTGATTCAGGGAAGTTTATTTTTTTATGACTAGTAGTTGCAATGATTGTGTGATTACCATCATTTATGACGTTACTTTTAGATGAAATCCTAAGTTCTGAATCAAGAATTACTCTAATAGGATTTTTACTGCCTGAAATAGTAGAATTTCTCACGGTAAGAAAAGGATCATCAGCAATAACTGTTCCAATCCCAACCATTACAACGTCTGATGAAGCTCTCATATTATGAGCCTCAATCCTAGATTGATCGTTTGTAATCCATTTAGAATCTCTTAGTCTAGTAGCAACTTTCCCGTCTAATGTTGATGCGAATTTAACTGTTACAAGTGGGGTGCCAGTCTTCATCAATTTGATATGTGATTCCATTTGACGTAACGAATATTCTTCTAATTCACCAATATAAACATCAATGCCAGCATCTTTTAGTTTTGATATACCTAATCCATTCACTCTTGGATCAGGATCAATAATAGATATTCTAACTTGAGAAATGCCAGATTCTATGATTTTATCTATACATGGTGGGGTTCTCCCATAATGTGCACAAGGTTCTAAGGTTACATACAGTGTAGAATCAATGACATTAGGGCCTGCGTCTTTTATTGCTTCGATTTCAGCATGCGGGGTGCCTGGGGCTCCAGTCCATCCTTTGCCAATTATTTCCCCGTCTTTAACAATTACGGCTCCAACAGGAGGATTAGGTTTAGATATTCCAACTGAATTATGCGAAATATCTAGAGCCATCTTCATGATGGGCATACCAGACATTTTAAAAATCCTGATGTATTTTACTAGCAGTAGCGTCACTCTGGCCCTGATATTTACTGCCTAATTCGGGCGATCCGTACGGGAATTCTGCCGGTGTAGTTAATTTCAAATATGAGAGTTGACCTATTTTCATGCCAAAATATAAAGTTATAGGCAAATTTGCTACATTACTAAGTTCTAATGTCAAATGCCCTTTAAACCCTGGATCCACATACCCTGCTGTTGAATGTATCAGTAGCCCTAATCTCCCTAAAGAACTTTTACCTTCAACTCTAGCTACTAAGTCGTCAGGTAATTCAATATGCTCCAAGGTACTACCAAGGACAAATTCACCGGGATGCAAGATAAAAGGTTTATCGTCATCAATTTGGACTTTCTCAGTTAAATCTTCAACTCCTTTTCGAACATCGATAAATGGCATCCTTGAATTTCTAAAGACTAAAAAGTCATTATCTAAATGAACGTCTACGCTCGCTGGCTGTATAGCATTATCTCCAAGTGGATTTATTACTATTCTGCCTGCTGCAATTTCTTCTTTTATAGTTCGATCACTTAGAACCATTGTTCCCTCCAAATCACACATAATTTTCATTTCCATCAATATTATGTTACCTCATGATAAGAATACATCACATAGGTAAAATTAAAAATATTATTCATTTAAAAGATATAATAATAATTATGTACTCATTTTCTAGAAAAAATTTATTGCCTACAGAATTAATTGAAACTTTAATTTTAACCGGTTTAATATTTTTTGGATTACACATAGCAATCCAAAACTATCAGGTTGAAGGATCAAGCATGCATCCTACTTTAAAAGAGGCAGAATGTGTCATTACAAACAAATTAGCTTATGCAAATATAAATAATAAATTTATATTTGCATCTCCTAAATTAGGAGATATAGTAATTTTTGAATACCCTGAAGATAGAAATAGAAATTTCGTTAAAAGAATTGTCGCTCAACCTGGAGATACAATAAGCATGGAAAACGGAAACGTTTATATAAATGGAAACAAGCTGATTGAATCTTATGTTGTTAACACTGGGTCAACTGATTATTTACCATACCTCATAAAAGAAAATGAATATTTCGTTTTAGGAGATAATAGATCTGCAAGTAATGACTCAAGATCTTGGGGAACCATAAAAACTGAACACTTAATAGGCAAATATATGTTTCAATATAATTCCCCTATGTGTTCAGTAATAAAATATAAAAGTAACGAAATTCAGTAATTCGTAATATAATGTGATCTTGTTATCAAATAATACGGGCCGGTAGCTCAGTTGGTAGAGCAACGGACTTTTAATCCGTGTGTCGTGGGTTCGAATCCCACCCGGCTCACCAAATCCCCGTAAAATCGTATATGCACCGATATATATTTATAAGAGTATTACTAGTTCCTCTTACTGTCATAAGTGCCGGTAGCATTACATTTTTCCTACTACAACTAGTCCCTGGCGACTATGTTAATACTCTAAATTCTGAAGGTGGTGCAAGTTTCAAATCTATGAAGGTATTACGTGAAGATCTAGGATTAACCGAACCAATTATTGTTCAGTATGCAAAATGGATAAAAAGTATATTCAGTGGAAGTTTAGGCTACTCTGTACTTGGAGATAAATATGTCTTTCCTGTACTAATAGATAAACTTGAAACAACCCTGACTTTATCGATATTATCAATGATCTTTTCATTGGTAGTATCGATACCATTAGGCGTAATAAGTGCAATGAAAAGAGGTTCTAAAATTGACGAAATCATTAGGGTGTTTACAGGTATAGCAATTGCAACTCCACCATTTTGGATAGGTTTACTAATTATCAATTTAACATCAACACAGCTTAATTGGGTACCTCCTCTTTTTTATCGCCCTTTCCATATTGATCCAATTACAAACCTAACATTTATGGTCTTCCCAGTTTTAACCATCGTTCTAACTAGTTCATCTATAATAATCAGGTTATTAAGATCTATGATTTTAGAGGAACTCTCTCAAGATTATGTGAGAACTGCGTATGCAAAGGGATTGTCTTCATATGGAGTTATGATGATCCATGTTCTTAGAAACGCAAGTATTCCTATAATTACTATGATGGGATTTTTCTTTAGTGCAATCCTTGGAGGAGCTGTTGTTGTAGAAACCGTATTCAACCTACCTGGATTAGGAAGTGAATTAGTAGAAGCCGTGGTATCAAGGGATAGCCCTATGCTACTAGGAATAGTTGTAGGACTTAGTGCGATAATGTGTACTTGGATTTTAATCATAGACCTAATTTATGTACTTATTGACCCCCGAATTAAATATTCATAGGTTTAAAAACTTAATCTAGCTTCAATATGTGCTTTTTGAAAATCAGATAATTCTCCTGAAACACTTTCTTCATACTTCTTCTTGGCCCATTTTTATAAAAATGGGCCACAATATGTTCTTTTAGTTATATACTTGATGGATGACAAAACAAAAATCACATACTGCGCTAGTTACAGGTAGCACTCAAGGTATAGGGAAAGCTATAGCAATAGATTTCGCTAGTAACGGTATGAACGTAATAGTTACAGGCAGAAATAAAGAGAACTTAGAAAATGTCATAGCAGAACTATCCGAGTATCCCATAAATTCTTACTCTATAGCCGCTGATCTAAATGATCCTAACGGGGTTGCATCAATAGACAAATATATTACAGAAAATGACCTCAATGTAGATGTATTAGTAAATAATGCTGCATACATACATCCCAGAGTTGAAGTTATTGATTTTGATATGGCAGAATGGGAAAAAGTAATAAATGTAAACCTCACAAGCGCCGTAAAGTTAATTAAGGCTTTACTACCATCCATGACCAAAAATGAATATGGAAAAATAATTAATATCTCTTCCATTGGAGGGAGAAAAGGAGCAGCTGGCCGATCTGCTTACAGGGCAACAAAGGCAGCGATGATCAGTATTACAGAATCATTAGCATCCGAAGTAAAAAAACATGGCATAGACGTAAACTGCATATGCCCGGGCAGTGTTTTAACCGAAGGGTACATCACTGCTTTTGGGAATAACTTTACCACAAACTCAAGCATCCCTATGGACAAAAGCAACATGATGGATCCCAAAGAAATAGCAAAGATATGCTCTTTCTTAGTGCAAGATGAGTCTGCAGCCATTACAGGTGCCGTAATAGACGCTTATGGAAGTTCAAATCCGCTGTTTATGTAATAACAGGAGAATCATATCTTAGAATATTCTGTCATTATAGATCCTTTAATTTTAGACCCCGTAACACTAGATGCTTTAGATATTTTAGTAGTAGCTGCTGTAATTTTCATAGCATCACTAACCGTAAACTCATTAGGGTTTGGCTATGGAATGGTAGGAGCTCCCCTCATGCTATTGGCGCTAGAAGCACAAGCAACTGTGGTCATATTAGGTCCAACTGCAGTTATGGCTGGGTTTCTAACATTCTGGAGAAATAAAAAACACATCGATTGGCCAGTTATGGTGCCAATAGTAAGTTTGGGTAGTATTGGAGGCCTGACGGGAATTTATATTCTTGCAACTTCAGATGAAACAATAATTAAAATAGCAATAGTCATAGTCATAATACCCTTAACTTTAATAAGTTTTTTAAATCCTACAAGTTTAAAAGAGAAAATGCCTTACCCACGTATAGTAGGGCCAATTGCAGGGTTCTTTGCTGGACTTATGCTAGGTGCCATGGCAATTGGAGGACCTCTTCTAGTCTTATTCATGATGATACAAGGATGGACTAGCCATAAAATACGTGCATCTATGTCATTATGCTTGGCATGTTTTGTGAGCGTCGCAACAATCGGCTTTTACCCAGCAGGTTTATACACTGAAGAAAATGTTTCATTAGTCGGAATATCAATATTACCTTTAATTGTAGGCAGCATAGTAGGAGCAAAAATAGCATCAAAGCTAAATGAGTCGCTCTTTAGAAAAGCGACCGTATCATTAATATTCGCGTCATGCGTTGTTATATTATTAAGAGAATTAAACTTAACTCAGTATATAAATATTTAATTTATTACTACTAAGCAAAATTCACAATTTATATCCCAACCTCCGCATTTTTGGCAGTACATAATTCAAACCTCAGTATTGTAATTACAAATTATGTTTAGGAAGAAGTATCTGTATATGTAATACTGTATTTTAATACTTAATACCACCAAACAGTTATTAAATTAATGTTAAATAATATGTTGTTTCTCAGTCTACTCAACAATCGCTCTTTGGGCTGAATAAGCGCAATTTTCACAAGACTTCTCTGCAGATGGCAGTGTATTAGAGTTAAGGACTATGTGCATTTCTAAAATTTTTTCTTCTATCCAGTAAGGATTACATTCGTAAGGCACAAGAGTTTCTTCAAAAATTAATTGTCCACTAAAAGATTTGGCATTTCTGTCGGCATTACAAACATAAAAATACCCAGTAGGCGAAACTTTAAATCCCATCTTAGAGAGTAAGTATGCGTAAACATCTAACTGGGTTTTATAGCTTTCGTGATAGGCATCCGAGAGATATTTCCATCTCACAACGGAATCATTCTTAGCTTGAGATTTATAATCTACGACAATAAGTTCGCTGGTTGACGGTTTATACCAAATATCATCCACACCACCATGTAAAATAATATTCGTATTCTCAACATGATGCTGGAGTCCTCCGTGCAAAGAATTTCTCCAATTATCCATCTGGTCATGTTTAAAAGGAACAATATCATTCAAACCGTGTTCAACAAATATCCTGTGAGGAGTCTCTAATTCTCGACAAATATCAAATTCTTTCTTAAGTAAAACATCAGTAGTTTCATTTAAACTCCAACCTGGAGTTGAAGGAGAAACAATTCCTTTAACTCTATCTAAGTAAAAACATCTTTGACATGACAAGAAATCATTGAATTTACTCCTACTGAGCTTAAATACACCTTCTTGCCCAGGGGTATATATGCTACTAGCCCTAACCCTTAAACCTGTAGCCTCAACTTTCTCCCCTTTTCTATTACGCTTTAAACTAATCATGAATCACTCTCTAATCTGTGCTCAAATATATCGTTTTTTCTAATTCTGATGACTTATATATAGATAAAGCTGTATCTAAAACTTGCATAGAAAAATCTATATCCATATCGGGTTGAGTCCCTTCTAGCAAATGATCCACAAAGCTTTTAGCAGCCCCTTTGAAACCTTCAATCCAGTCCATAGGCATACTAAATGAAGTCACCTCATCTCCTTTTACAAGAACTAAAGGAGGCATATCTAACAATTCCCCTGTACATCTTGTTACCCAAATTGTTCCATTTTGTCCAATAATTTCAAAAAATTCATCCATAGGATAGTATTTCGTCCTAAAAGGCATTCCTGGAGATGAAGAATAATCAATAGTTATCAAGCGATCTTTATTTTTCACCTTCATTACGGCGGCACTAGGAGTTTCCTCAAGGGGACCATCTCCTTCTAATGAATTAATTGTCACGATACTTGCAATCTTTTCCACGTAACCTACCCAAGAAATAGCTGTAGCGTATTTATGCCAACCATCATCATATAAAACCCCCCCTGGATTTAAATTAGAATCAGTGCGCCAATCTAGAGCCCCATCTTCAACCTGAATTCCTTTAGAGTCCCAGCTCCCTCTTATAGTTCGGATCCTAACAAGACTAGGGTCTCCAATTTCCCCGCTAGCAAGAAGTTCTGTCGCTTTTAATATAGGTGGATAGTAAAGAAAATTTTCAGTAATCCTAAAGGTTTTATCTGATGCCCGAACTGCGTCACGTATTCGATATCCTTCTTCCATTGTCACTGCCAAAGGTTTTTGACAAGAGACATGTTTGCCACTATTTAATGACTCTATGATTTGAGTTGAATGCATATGGGTCGGAGTCAACAACTCCACTGCATCTACATCTGCATCATTTAAAACATCTTGAAATTCAGTATAGATTTTGGGGCTTATCCCCCATATCCTTGCTTTATCATAAGCTCTTTCTTTTATTGGATCACAAAGAGCAACAATTTCACAATTTGGATGTTCAAGATAACCAGGAACATTCAATTTTGATATGGTCCCACAACCCACAATAGCCATTTTAATTTTATTCATGCCCGACTCCGCAAATAACTAAATGTACATAACTCAAAAGTATAATATCTCAAACAATGAATCTCAGATATAATAAAACGATGAAATTCAAAAAACACATGTTTTATTTTGCGTGTTTACTTTTAATTACATTAAGTTTAGTTAATTGCATGGCAAACGATAATACTCAAAATATTGAATCCACAGTAATCGCAAGTATTACTGAAGCTTTTAATAAAATATCAACTCCGACTCCTATTATTTTAGCAACATACACCCCACTTCCTACATACACACCATACCCTACTTACACCCCAACAATTATTCCAACTATCACTCCAACATTTACTCCATTGCCCACCTATACCCCCCTTCCTACCTATACTCCTCTTCCTACCTATACCCCTTTACCAACTTATACTCCAATCCCTACCCCTACCATTACTCCTACAATAAAAATAAGCGATGTTTTAGACACAATAAAAGATTCAGTTGTTAAAATTCAAACAAATAGTAAAAAGGGGAGTGGAGTTATTGTTAAAGAAGACGGAACAATAATTACAAACTACCATGTTATAGCAGGTGCGAGCTACATTAATGTTACATTCCATGATGGTTCTAGCAAAAGCGGAACATTAATTGGAAGCGATTCATCAAGAGACCTTGCAATAGTCAGTATATTTGGAGACAACTACATTCACTTACCACTAGATCAATCTCATAATCCTAGAATTGGAGATTCAGTATACGCACTAGGGTATCCA